>Ga0208546_1000199_pt1 | contig 26350 bp, 35 predicted proteins | sample DEB19_08_DNA_4_FD_184528 | JGI IMG/M metagenome (GOLD analysis project Ga0208546, IMG submission 184528) | Aqueous microbial communities from the Delaware River and Bay under freshwater to marine salinity gradient to study organic matter... | ecosystem: Environmental > Aquatic > Marine > Coastal...
ATTTATCTATTGGCGCCAACGGGAGGATCGGGTACTACCTTTGACTCCGACCTATTCGTCGGTTACGCTGAGATGGAGTTCTCTTGTAGGATGATCGTGTCCGTAACGAACGATCCAAACCAAGTCACGGCGGTGGGGTTCCACCTGTCACACGCGGGTTCTGACATCAACAAATATATTCAGAACGGTTGTTGCTTCGTCGCGTTTGGGGGCGGGAACTGGTTCGTAGCAACCGGAACTAATTACGATATCACGTTGTATGACACCGGGGTGTCTTCGTCCAGTGGCATGCACCACCTGTCGGTGTGGGTCAGCGCTGACGGTCTTACGGCCAAGTTCTACGTCGACGGGTCGTTGGTGAGGACAGTTTCAAATCCCGTAAACATCGGAGATAATCCCGGAACTAGACCGGCCATTGAAATCAGGGATAAGAAACCGAGTGGGTCCAGTGTGCAAGGGTACTGCACGATCGACTACATGAGGGTGGCGATATACAAGAGTAGCCGTTAAACGAAACCGCCCCACGGGTTCAGGTCCGGGGGCGGTTTCGCATGGGGGAAAAGATGCTCGTTTGACTAGTTCTCGCCGACGTCGAAGAGCGTGGGCTCGGGCTCGAGTTCGGGGAAGAACGAGGGGAATCCGTCGACGAAGTGGTCAAACTCCGTACGAGAGATCATCCAGTAGATCTTTGCTCCGTCGCGCATGATGACCAAGGCGGCCGGCGTGTTGATGCTGTTCTGCTCAGCCCAAAAGATGCTCTCGATGCGGGTGGGATCCACCAGTACGGTGTCCACCGTGTCCGACGTGAGGGCCCGAGTGAGTTTGACCAGTTTGCTGTGAGATTGTGCCATGCAGTCGTCTCGACCACCACAAACAGTCGCCAGTCACGCTCCCCGGTAGACGTTCTTGTGGAGTTCCGGGTGAGCGATGCAGGAGATCCTGTTCAGCGCCTCCCGCAGTTTCGTTATCTCCTCGAGGCACTGTTGGCTCAACTCGCACGACGAGCAGTCGCCGTCACACGGGCAAGACCGGATCTTGTTCTCCAACTTGTCGGTTATGTCGAACGCGTTCACTGGTCGCTCCTTGGCTTAAGCACCTTGATCACCTGAGACTGCAGTAGGTCCACGACCATCGGCCTAACACCGTTCGCCTTGCCCCACTTCTTCAAGGGGCACTCGTACTTGGGCATGGTCAACTTCACCGACAGTCTAGACCTGTTCCACGACGGGCAACCGCACGAGTTGCAGTAACCCACGCTCTCCTTCTCGTCGCCGGCAACTCTCGAGGGGCAGTTCATGCAGTGGGTCAGCCTCTCGTTGAACGTGGTCTCGTTCACCGGCCCCTCTATCATCAGGGAAGCCTCCGCACTGACGTAAGACTTGACCATCGAGGTGGTCGCCCTAGACTTGGGAATAGACCGGTGCTCGCACGACGAACAACGCTCATCGTCAGTATCGCCGGCTACCACCGGGTGGTGGCAGCGAATGACGTCCAGTCTGAATACGCAATCAGGGGATGACATTGGTAACGTTTACCGAACTGGTCATGGTGTACTCGTCGTGCAACGTGTAACACGCGTTAGACGCCCCGAACCCGGGGGCGGGGTAAGGGTTCGGTAGAAACGGGTCGCACCCACATCCTCCGATCAATACGCCACCTTGATAACACGGCCTCTGTTCGCCTGTGTCGGTGTAACAGTCAGACACGAAGTCAGACTCGAGGTTAAGGAACTGCCCGGTGCTAACGTCACAGTCTCCCGGTTGAGTCACGCAGTACGGATAAGGAACGGCCTCGACGTAATCCACTCCACTGGTGGATTCTCTCGCTATGTAGTAATTGTTGAACGTAGTCCCGGACAGGCATCCCGGTCTACCCTCGACGTAGAAGGGCGCCTTCGTCCCTTGAACAAAGGTCGACCCCTGAGACTGTATGGAACCGTTGCAGAAGTAGTTGATGTAACCACCTGTAAATATTCCAGTTCCTCCCTCTTGCTTGAAGTAAGCCAAAGGTCTAGCCGGGGCGTTTGTGCCAAGAGTACATTTCTGGCACATCATGTACGCGTTTAGTCCGTACACGCCTCCGTTACTGGCCAGTGTCCAAGTCTTGGTTCCGGTTATAGTGTTCCTAGACTTAGGGACCAAGGTCAGGCACTGGGGGCAAGAACTGGGGCACGACTGGTAGTCAGCGAATCCGTTGTTTATAGTGGTTTGGGAGTAGTTCCAGTTCCCCTCGTAATCCGACATTCCTAGGGTGTTGTTTAAATCTCCGAACCCGGGATTAACCCTCTTGAACTTGCATAGTCCCGAGAATGATTCCGTCTTATCCCAAAGAGTGCCACCGTTTCCAGTGGCGCCGGCGGCCGGAGTTACGATCCGCTTCAGTCTAGCCGTATAAGTGTAACTGATCCATATTTCGGCGGGTCTGCACAGGACGGCCTGAGCACACGTTTGACTGGGGAGGCCGCAACAGCACACTCTTTTATCCATGCCGTTGTTACGGAAGGTAGTTGGTTCCGTCTGACCCCGGGAGGGTGGCCGGCGGGTGCACCGGCCACCCCGAGAGTGACGGGTGAGGCTCGCAACCTTCACTCTACTTCACCGGGGGCAGACCCCCTTATTACGGTCGACAGGAAGACTCGTCAGACTCACCGTACTAGTGAGGTGGACTCGATAATCAAACCTGCAGTCAAGGAAACCGTCAAAGAATACAAGCGGTGGGCCGACATGCTTTGGGACGGCGAAGAGCCGGACTTGAAGGACGTCACCGATCGCATGTCCAAGGTGATTCTCGTGTCGTTGATGGCCGGAATGTCAACGGTCGGGGACGAAGAGGACGTGCTAGAGGTTGACAAACATGTGGACCTGTTTGCGCCGGTGTTCAAGGAGTCCGTCGAGGCACTGGCCAAGAAGTCCCCGACTCTGAGGATTATGAACCCTCACCATCTGTCCGATCAGGTGAAGCAAACTGCGTGGTACGTTTCCGGGGTGATGAGCGGCAACATACTGGACAAGATCAGGGCCAAGTTGATCGAGGCAAGGGTCGAGGGCCACTCGCGGGACTGGTTCACGCAACAAGTATTCGAGGACGCCGAGACCACGGCTTCTCACATCGAGACAGTGTTCAGGACGAACGCGGCCAGTGCCGCCGGCGCCGGCCGGTGGAAGCAGTACAACGACCCCGACGTGTCGGACTTGATCTTTGGGTACCGGTACGTGTCTCAGGGCGACCACCGGTCTCGGCCGCTGCACAAGGCCATGAACAACTTCGTAGCCGTGAAGGACGATCCGGTGTGGAAGTTGATTTGGGTTCCGAACGGGTACAACTGCCGCTGCAAGGTCAGGCCGTTGAGGAAGGCCGACGCCATCAAGTACGGGATCATCTCCAAGGACGGTAACATCATTGAACGCCGCGTCTTTGTGAACGATTTCCAAAGAACGGTCGTAGCAGCAGCGGAAGGAGGCGTGGCCCTCGAGGTCGACGGTAACCTGCGTAGGTTCCCCGACGACGGATTTCGCGGAAACGCCTTGATGGATCTAGTATGAGCAACAAAGCAACTCTGGAAACGATTGACGGATCGCGTTCGAAACTGACTGGGGAGTCGTCCGTCGCCATCCCCGTCACTGCCGCCAAGCCCAAGGTCAAGCCCGTCAAGCCCAAGGCCGTCGCCGTCGAAGCGACCGAGGAAGAGGCCGCCGCTGCCTTCGAGGAGCCCATCGGTTCGGTGATCGACCGAGACCCCGCGACGGCGTCCGACAACCTCCGTATCCTCGTGAGCCGGATCGAGAAGGTCAAGGCCAACTCCATCGAGTGGCAGAACCTTTCCCACCCTCAGCGCCTGATGATGACTGGCGCCCTCTACGCGGCGAAGGAGGCACTCGGTGAGAAGGACAATGGCGTCCAGATTTCGTTCGCCCGATTCCTTGGCGTCACTTTCCGGTGACCCAGTGTTCGAAGACATGGTGTTGGACTGGATGAAGTCCGGTTACACGCCCGAAGATTCAACCCGATTCGCTCTGAAGGAGTATCTAAGTGCCACCCGTTCCAAAGCGAGTACCCGTGCAGGGAGACAAGCCGATGACCGTAAGCAAGACGGTCAGCGCATGGGCCGATCACCTCGTGGAGCAGGCCAAGTCCAAGGCCGCGAAGAAGATCGGCGTGGGCGACACTCAGAGCGCCGGTTCGGAACCCTTGTCGTTCGACGAGCCCCTGTTCCCGTCCAAGCCACCCGCCCGTTCTCTTCCCGCTCTCGGTGACATCCAGTTGCCCCCGCAGCGTCACGCTTATGGGGAAGGACCTCGAGAAGGGGACGACGATACCGTCTCGGACTTCTTCTTCACTCAGAGTGACGAAGAAGCGGACCGCCGGCGGGAGTCCAAGAAGCGACAGGAACGCAAGATTCAACAGAAGTCTGACCCGACCTCGACCAGTCGGTTCCGTGCGCTCGAGGTGGAGGCGTACTCCATTCGTCGCTTCCAGATCGACCGTTACGTCGCTCCACCGGGCATGGAGAACGTGGTCAAGCGTCTGAAGTCGAAGAAGGGTGTCGACAATCCGTACGCGGTGGCGTGGGCGATGCACGAGAGGGACAAGCACACGCACGACCGGTCTATCGGTGGCTTGACCCGCATCGGTCCCCTCGAGGGATCTCTTCACCGCGCCATCCGCATCCTCGACGCGGTAAGCGACGGTCATTACGGCGTAAGCCGGGAAGTGGTAAACCGCCTCCACGCCGACGCCCTCGATGACCTTGACCGTTCGTTTGAGGGAGGAGATCCGATCCGCGACGCTTGGCGTCACGTCGTGGATCAGGCTAGAATCGAGGCACTGGCGAAGGTGTCTCGTCACGCGTCGGAACAAGGTCCCCCGGCAAACAAGTCCGAGGAAGACCGCCCCCCGGAGTTTCCCCGTGACGAAGTGCTCGAGGAGATGACCGGTAAGGGAAAGGGTCTGAAGAAGGCCAGTTCGGACGTGACGGAGTACAAGATGGGAGGCTCCTTCTACCGATACCGGAACAACAACGAGGTGGACCGCCACGTCGTGACCCCTGCTGCCGCAGGTCAACCCTCTGGAGAACACCCTCACACCAAGGCGGTTCGTGAGATCTCCGAGATGTATGATCCTGACTGGGACGAAACCGACGACAGCGGGGACCGCGAGGGAGATCCGTTTAGTGCAGGATCTTCCGACGAGACCAATCTCCGCGCCAAGGAAGCCGGCGAGGCCCTACTCAGCCCCGACGTCAGGGACCACACGAAGTTCCTCAAGAAGATGGCCAAGAACGTGGTGCACCCGGACGACTGGGGCAACGACTGGATGGATCAGGCAACCTTTGCCTCCGGCAACTTCATCGCCAACCACGCCCGACTCGCCCTCGGAATGAAGGCTCTCCCGAGCCACTGGACGGACGCATGAGTGGATTTCTCTACCGGTACCGGAACAACGGCGACGTCGATCGTCACGTGAACCCCGGCAACATCCGAGACTTCACGGACGATCTTCTTCCGGGGTCTCATGGCCCCAAGTTCGGACTCCCTAAGCGCGAGGTTTCCGGGGAAGGCGAGCCGACTCACGGTCAGGTCCCGCCCCCGGACACCGGCATGCGTAGCGACGGTCTTCGCGACGCCCTGCAGGAATTGCACGATCGCGGCAAGATTGATCTCTTCTCTCACATGGCTGACTTCTTGGCGGGTGTTGATGAGGACGAAGCCGGCGAACACGCAGACATTCACTCCATGGCGCACGATTGGGCGCGTCGACGGGGATACATCTGAGAACAACCATGGCCAACAACAACGAACACGACTTCTACAGCGAACTCGACAACCTCGACTCCCAGATTCAGCGTTTCGCCACTCCTGACGAGCGCCGGCGCAAGTTCCTCACCGATGTGGCCTCCGGGTCTCCGCAAGGTGACGAGAACATCAAGAAGATGGGCGGTAAGCCTCTCGCCAAGGCGGCGATGACGGCCGGAGCCCTTCAGTCGGGGCGGCCGCCGGCGACGGTCAAGAAGAGCGTCGAGAAGCGCATGAGTCGGGAGTCCTGACTTGGCACTGACCGCCCAAGCGACAGCCGGATCGGGCAGGGGGAACGGTGGTACTTCGTCGATGGTGGTAAAGGCCATCAGAACGGTAACTGCTCCGTTCAGTGACAACGTGTTAGTGTGGCGGCAGTTAGGTTCGGACTCCACCGCCTGTGGCACTTTCATCATCAACAACGGCCCGGACGGAATCAACAGTACCGACTCCCCGATCATAAACATAGCGATCGACGCCGGCAGTTGGGGGGAAGTTGACAACGGTTCGATCTGCTTGAACTGGAGAGGTTCCTGTTACCTGCAGGGGGTACCCCCAAGCAGGATTTACTTCGCTCGTCAGTCGCCGGCGACTGGTTTCGCAACTGAAGATCTCAGGATCAAGTACATTACTTACAGGTGAACCATGGCACTAGTAGCAGGAGCAGTTGGAGGCGTGGGTTGGTCTTCTTCCATGAGAGTGAAGAAGATGGGGTCTTTGTCAGGCATCGCGGGGTCGTACGTTCAACTAGAGAACGACGCCAACGCTTGTGGGGTGTTCCTGATCAACGACGCCGGCGCGAGCACCACCCTGTACGTGGCCGTCGCTGACAGTGCCCCGACTGGCGACACTGGTTCCATCGAACTCTCCCTCACTGGAGCCGTGTACCTTCACAACACCACCCCGAACCGGGTGTACGTGAAGAGGGCCAGTGGAACGAACACCGTCACCGTGAGGTACATTACTTATGTTTGACGTTAAGGAGAACGGCGACGGGTCGGTGGACGTCATGAACGTCCCCGTGTTCAAGGTCCACAATGACCGGAAGTACGTCTGTGATGAGGACTGGCTCGACCGGTGCGTCGCAGATTTCCTCCATCAGAAGATCGATTCCATCGAAGTGGCCGGCGGGAACGCCAAGTACGCGATGCTTCCCAGTCTGACGATCGGGCACACGCCCGAGTCTGCTGATGCTCCGGAGCCGCCTCGGGTCGGATTCGTCGACAACCTGCGCCGCGTGGGTACCGTCCTGTACGCCGACTTCATTGGGATCGCGAAACACGCGTGGGAACAAATCAAACGCGGCGACTTTCCGTATCGGTCGGCGGAGGTTATCCCCTCCAAGCACCGGCTCACCAACGTGAGTCTGCTCGGGGGTCGTTACCCCCACTTCTCCCTTCCCGTGATGCGCTTCAAGCACAAGGGTTCGGAGATCGTCCGGTACGTCTACACAGAGGACTGCAACGACATGGACATGGACATCAACAAACTGGCGCAGCAGATCGCCCCACTCGTGGCTCAGATCATGGCCGAGGGTCAGGCGAATGCGACGCAGAACGACATGGCTTCGTCCGGGGTTGGCGGCATGGCTTCACCCGGTGGCATGGACACCGACCCCACCGAAGAGGGCGACGTTGAGGAAGGTTCCTCGGAGGAGAAGAAGGGTGATGGTCAGGAGTCGTACCGTAGTCGCGGCCGGCGCCAGTCCCACCCGTACCGCAGTTCCGTCCGCTACGAGATCGAGCACACCTCGAAGGGTGCTGATCACGGCAGCGACAAGTTCGAAACCCCGAGCGATGCCGAGAGCGTCGACTTCAGCACCGAGGAGCAAGGCGTGAAGCCCACCACCAAGAACTCGACCCCGTCGCCGGTCTCCCGCTACGAGCAGGAGAACGCCGCTCTCCGTTCGCAGATCAGCAGCATGCAGGAGACGATTTCCGAACTGCAGCGCCACAACGCCCGGGAGGCACAGGCGGCTAAGCGCATGATGCTCTCGGCCAAGTGCCGTGAGATCTCCTCGCTCGGTTACGCCATCGGCGACCGCGAGCAGATCGACCGTCACGTCAACCGCATGATGACGATGCGCTCGGACGAAGTCCGCGATTACGTCGAGGACGTCCTCAAGCGCAGCCCCAAGGTCGAGATGGTCACTCGTCACGGCATCAGCGACTACATCGAGCGCCCGGGTCGTGCCATGAGCGAGAACGAGCGTTACGTCTCGGAGAACCCGGACCAGATTCAGCGCCTCGGCCTTGACCGCACTGTCCTCGACCTTTCCGACGTCCTCAGCGGCTGAAGCCGGCAGGAGAAACAACCATGGCAGACATTGCAAAGAACATCAACATCAGTGGCCGGCTCGACGGCCGGACGGCAGAGTGTCTGATCGCCAGTTCCTCGACCATTTACGAGGGGACTCCGGTCTTCATCAACAACACCGGGTTCGCCACCGCTGTCACCACTGACGCGAACACCTTCAAGTTCTTCGGGTTCGCCATCAAGGGTGGAACCGGGGACGGTACCTCCGTCACGTGTGTCGTTGAGCGCCGTGGTACTCGTTGGTACCCCAAGGCGTCGGTCACTCAGGCGGACATGGGCAAGTTGGCGTACATCACCCCCGCTGACAACTCGGTGGCAACCACCACGGCCCCCACTACCGGCGGGGCGCTGTTCATCGCCGGCCGCATCATGGGGATCGACACCACCAACAACCTCGTCGAAATCGACCTCGAAGACCGCGTCGCCTGATCGGAGATCTGAACCATGCCAATCCTCAGTCGTAATCGTCAGATCACGCGCAAGGAAGTTCGCGGCCTCTTCGCGAAGTCCTTCATCACCCAGTCGCGTGACGTCCTCTACCCGCTCTTCACCGAGACCGTCGACACGTACTCCGAGAAGGAATACTTCGCGACGCTCGGTACCGTCCCGCAGGTTCAGCAGATCACCGACGAACTCGAGGTCCCGTTCACTGAACTGAACGAGTACACCTTCGATTTCACGAACAAGTTGTACAAGAGCCTGATCCGGCTCAAGCGCGGACTGGTCGACTTTGACCAGACTGGTCAGTCGCGCACTCTGCTCCACTCGCTTGCCGGCCGCGTCGTCAACTTCCCCGACAAGTTGGCGATGACCCGCCTCCGGAACGGAACTGATTCAACTCTCGGAAAGTGCATCACCGGATCGGCGTTCTTCTCGACGTCGCACGTGCTTGGTAGCCAGTCCGGCCAGTCGAACCTGCTCTCCGGCAACACCCCCACGAACTCGTGGACTAGCACCACGGCACGAGCCGACACCGCCGAGAAGGTGATCGTCGACCTCGACCGGGCTCTCGTTCAGATGCTCTCGTGGAAGGACGATCAGGGTGAACCCTTCTATCAGAAGATTCGCCCCGAGGACCTCGTGGTCGTCTGCTCTCCGCTCCTCTACAGCACGATGAAGTTGGCGCTGTCGGCTAAGTTCATCAAGCAGACCGACAACGTCTACGAGGGCTTCGTGGGCGGCGTCTACTCGAGCAATTACCTCCCCACCTCTGGCGCTGAAGCAGCGGACTGGTACCTGATGAACGTCGGTCACGTGAACCGGCCGCTCGTCTACAGCCGGTTCCGGATGCGCACCGATTCGGAGATGCAGGACACGCTCTCCCAGTACCAGTCAGCGGGTTCTCCGTTCAACATCACGATGGAGGACCTCCGCAACCTGTCCTCGGTCGAGATCCTCACCAATCTCGGCGAGCGCGGTGGCATGAACGCTGACAGTCACGTCATCCTCCACGAGGAGTTCCTCATGGCGGCCCGTTGGCGTGGCGAGGTCTCCTACGGCATCCCGTGGGCGGCCGTGAAGATGGACAACACCGCGACCTGATCCGGTCTTCTTCCCCCTTGCCAAGATGAAGGCCCCGTGGAAAACCACGGGGCCTTCGTCGTATTTGTGGTATGGCATACGTCTACGCCGACAAGGCCGAGATTCTGAAGCGGTTTGACGCCCGTGTCATCGTTCAGTTAACCAACGACGACGAGAAGGTCGACCCGAACGACCTGACGGCAATCAACGAGCCGGTGCTCACGACGGCCGAGAATGACGCCGCTCAGACGGTGGATAACTTCCTGCGCTACGTGTACGAGGTACCGTTGACCGGGTCGAACATCACCGCCGAGATCAAGGGAATCACTGCCGCCCTGACTTGGTGCATGTTGTGGGAGAGAAGGGGAGAAGAGTCCGAACAGGTCACTGCTCTCCGGAAAAGGATGTTCGAGCGCTTGGAGGCGATGGGCAAGCAGGACGCCGCAGAGGTGCGGGGAAAGCGCTCCACCTCTTCGATGGCCGTCAGGTCTACCAAGGGCAAGACCCGGACCATGTTCGACCGCTGCGGGTATTTCGACGGGCTGAGCATCGGGGGTACGCGTTCGTTGCCGGCTGACACTGAGGGGACCGGAGTATGAACGCAGCCACGGGAAGGTGTCTCCGAGGCCACGGAGACTTCCGGGTGGCCTTCCGGTCCTCCCGCCCGGGAGCGAGTCTCGGAGGCACCTTCCCGTGGCTGTGACTATTCACGTTGACGTCCAGTCAGCCCTCAATAGAGACACCATCAGGCGAATAAAGGCACAGATGGCGTTTCTGCTACAGGAACAGACCAACGACCGTATCGAGACGTCCGGGGACGACGAGATATCGTTTGAGACCTTGCCTAGGGACAGGCCGAACGGAAGCAGGGACAGACCGTTGTACGACACCGGTTCCCACCTGTTGGACTCCATCACTCACGGGGTGGACGCAGACGGGGCGTGGGTGGGTTCTACGTTTCAAGGGGCCAAGATCCACCAGTTCGGAACGGTCGGGGCACGTGCGGCAGACGTGGGGCAGGGAACGTTACCGACCATCAGGCCAGTTCGAGCCAAGGCTCTGTTCATTCCCCTGACCACCCGCGCTCAGAAGTCGGTTAGAGTCGGTTCGGGCCCCAAGATCACTCGCATGGGCTCGAGGAAGGCCAAGGGTACCAACGTTATGTTTGACTTAGTGCCCGGGGTGGACTTCATCTTCTTGAAGAAGGCAGACATTCCACCTAGACCGTTTCTGCGCGTGTCACGTAAGAACGCCGAAGAGATCGCCGAACTATTTGAAGGAGCAGATTGATGTCGTTCATCGCCGGACACTATAGCGCAACTTGGAACGGTAACAACATCGGTACCACCGAGCGCGGGTTTCGTCTGCAAATGACCAACCACCACGAGACCGTCCTTACCGATACGTTCGGTGACGCGCTCGCCGATGGCGTTCAGCGCGGCGTTGATTACCGCGTCACCCTCGAGTACGTCGAGTATGACCTCATCAAGGCGGCGATCGCGGCACAGGCCGGCACCTTTGGCACCATGGGCAACGTCGGGAAACTGTTGTCCGGTCTTGCGAAGCCGTTGGTGTTGACTGCAACTGCCGGCACCAGTGCTGCCGGCCAGATCGCAACTCTCACCGCTGCCGCTGCGGTCATCGTCTCAGACACCGAGATCCTCTTGGCAAACAACCTGCGGAAGGGGCCATTGACCTTCCTTCTCATCCCGAACTCCTCGGGAGTTCACTTCACCACTACCTGATAGAGGACCCATGGCAGCGATCAAGTTGAAGGACGTCTCTCCTCCGATGATGGAGGTTGAGATGCCGGACGGAACTACTAGGCTTTACGATCCCTTCGCGATCATCAGGGGGCTCGCCCCCGTGTTGGAGGCTGGCGCCGAGAAGACCTCGTACACGCAATTGCAGGATGTTGCCCGGAAGTGCTTTGACCTCGGGCCTGAGATCACGGACTACCAAGTGATGTTCCTCATCAACCAGTTGGTCCGGTTCGTGGAAGAGAGCGCAGCGGTAAAGGGGCTTATGCCAGTTCCGCAGAGTTGATCGCCTTCTACGGCATCCAACCTTCGGAACTGGCTAACCTCACTGAAGAAGAAGTGCAAGGTCTCGTAGTGAACATGCCTAGGATCAATGCTAGGCGGCGCCTCGAGTTCGTGTGTGACGTCATGGCCGCCATGCCGTCAGACTCCAAGGGAGTCAGCCATTACCTGACTGAACTGATCAGGGCCGCGTTTGACGGTGACGACACCGCTCAAGCAGTGGCCATAGAGGCAGTGACGAGGAACTAAATGGCCATCGATTACACCAACACCTTCACCCGACTCGGCAGGTTCATTCACGAGATCAACCATGCCATAAACCGCCAAGACAATCAGTACATGGGCGCGGGAGTCGGCGCCGACTACATCTTGGACCAGTTCAACGACAATAGGGAGTGGGTGACGTCCGTTCTACCCACCTTCTCGTCGATCTCCAGTAGTCTGAAGTCACTGGCTTCTTCCCTCTCTTCACAGGCAACGACGTACTTGACGTACGAACTCAGGAACGAATTGAACGCTTCCGGGGACGGTGCGTCTTACATCGTGCCCCTGTTGATCGAGAGGATGAAGGACGATTCTCAGACCGTGCTTACCAACACTTGCACGGTGTCGGTCACTGCGGGTACCAACGTAGGAAACGGATCTCTCCACGTGTCGGCTCTTACCGGCGAAGGGGTCACCCATCAGGGACTGATACCCGAGGTGGTGAGGGTGACGTGCACCAAGTCGGTGCCATCCAGTGGTTCGGAATCGTTCGAGATCGTCGGACGAGCCAAGACCGCCCCTCAAGATGGCGTGTCAGACCCGGGCAGCGGAGTGGGTCCCACTTTGAGCAGCGTGGTGTCCAACTCAGTGGTGTCGAATGGGTCGCTGTCCAACTATTCGTCGTCGAATACGCCCGACTCATGGACGATCGACTCGGGCACCGTTGGAACCAATATCTTTGAGACCGTTGCAGCGCTCCACGCGTTCTCTAAGTCCCTCGAGTTCAAGTCTTCCGGCGTCTCAACCATCAGGATCACTCAGAACCTCAGCCTGACCGGCAAGAAGGTGTACTTCTTGAGCGTGTGGTTGAAGAGGTCCGGCGGCACTTGGACTGCGGGTAGCACCTTTACGGTGAAGGTGTCGGGCACCGGATGGACCGCAGTTAATGCGTTCACTGCAGACCCGAGCACCATCTCGTCGTCTCAGTTCAACTCGTCGGTCATCTTCTTCGCTACCCCCGAGAACGTGCCGTCAGATGCGAAGGTCACAATCGAGTGGACCTCTGCCACGGGCAACGTCGGTAAGTCGGTGTACGTCAGTGGTTGCTTCGTCTCCACCGTGTCCACTCACGCCGGCGTCAATTATTCGGTCACTCGCGGGTCGACCAATTACGCCATCTCCGACTCCTTTTCGTGCACCACGACCAACGCCCGGGACGGCAAGTTCCAAGATTACTTCACTAGGTTCCTCGGGTATCAGTTGCCGTCATCGGCTAGCCCGACCATTTCGGATACTCTAGCGTCATGACGGTAAAGGACCACCCCAACCTAGTGCTCGATTTCGTGGTCAATAAGATCATCGAGAGGTTGTCCGAGCAGTTCTCCCGGAACAACTGCAGGGTGGTCGCGACTCCGATGCTCGTACCTCAGAACGCCTTTAAGTACGTACAGGTGTTCTACTCCGGGTCATCGTTTGAGATGGGTGAGGGAGACGCCAACCTCATCCGCAGGATGTCGTTTGGGGTAAGGATCTACGCTAAACTGGCGTCTCACGAACTGAACCAAGTCGAGGAGACTAGCAGGGAACTGGTGAACATGGCTTACGACGTAAGCCGCGTGGTGCACGGTTTGTACGACATCGTGGAGGCACCACTGGATGAGGCTCCCATCTTGGAGACAGAGGCCCCGATCAGGGGAGCAGAGGCAGAGGGTTCCTACTTGATGTACGTCGACCAGACCTACAGGTGCCACCTTCACTCGACGTGGACGGAGGTGAAGAGTGGCAACTGACGACATCAAGGTCGGGCTAAAGGTCACGCTAGACGAAGAATCCATGGCTCGGGAGGTTCAGAAGGCCGAGGCTCGAGTAAACAAGAAGGGATCAGCGTCCGGTTCTCCGGGCGGTGGGTCCCAATCCGGGGCCAGCCTTGCCGAAGCACTCAAGATCTCCGTCACCAAGCCAATAGTCGACAAGTTGGCGAAGATCGAGGAGAAACTCACTAGGGCGGGGGCATCCGCACAGATGGCGGGTGGGATCGCTCAGGTTCTGATGGTGCTCAAGATCCTAGACGCCATGTATCAGGCGATCAAGGCCGTCCTGTCTAGCATCTGGAACTTGACTCAGTCACTCAGTAGGTTCTCGCCGGTCCTTTCAGTTGCCTTTCGTCAGTTGGCCATTCTCCTCCGGATGCTGTCCATCGATCTCGGCAGATTGATCGGAAACGAACTGGCTAACCTAGTAAACTTCATCAAGGAACTGGTGGCGTTCCTATACGCCATATTCAGGGCTGACATCAAGATCTTGGCCGTGTTGTTCAGTCTGCTGATTGACGCGCTCAGGGTTGCGTTGGACGTTATTAGGTACGTGTTCAGCAAACTGTTGTGGTTGTCCGGGAAGATTTATGACGTGGTGGGTGACGTCTTGCTGTGGATCGCCCAGTACGTGCCGGGGACCATCGGTACCATGCTGTTGGAACTGGGGGCCGTAACCAAGACGGTCGCCGGCGAAATCCTCAAGCATGCTGAACTAGTCAAGAACTCATCGCAGGCCGGCAAGAACGCAGTTCAACAGATGAATTCCGCCCTGATCTCAGGGTTCTCCTTCATGGGTCAGCAGGGTTACCAAGGTGTGACCGCACCCGGGCAGGGTGACGAGAGAGAAGCCCCCAAGTGGGTTCCTCCACTAAAGTCAGAGGGTAACGTCAGGCAGTACAAGAACGTTCCGTCCAACTCGGTCGCCACCGGTCGCAAGGCCGTGAACATGCAGACCCCGCAGATGGCTAGCGTGGTGAACAACGTGCAACTAAACGCCGAGGTCAAGTTGCAGCACGAGGAAGCGGTGCAACGTGCCATCGAGGAGATCCGTGGGTGCTTGGTGAAGGCCATCCACGGAGTCCGAAACGAGCAAATCCTGCTGTCTAGCAAGATCTACGCGAGGACGGTGATCGACCTATGAGCATCATGACCGTTAGGTATGGGTCGTACACCTTTCCGTACCCGAAGGTCACGGTGCGGGAACAGTTCGTGTATGACACGGACGATCGCACCCTCGTCGGCACCAAATATCAGATTTCAGTGTCAGGGTGGATCGTCGCCGTCGAGACCCCGAACACGGTGAGGGCCGAGGTCATGACGATGCGCGGGGCATTGTCGAAGCCGTGGCAACAACTCACGATTTGGGACACCACTTCGGGCGAGGTGTTGTACAGTTTCGACCCGATTGCAGCAAACGGCGAGACGGCCGTGGACGACTGGTCGCCCCGTCCCGAGGACCTCACCATCTCGGAGATTACCGGGATGAAGGCCGCTAGGTACAGTTGGCAGGTCGACATCTTCAAGAAAGACTGCCCGAACCTTTCCACCCCGAACGGGATCTTGTCCATCACCAAGACCTATTCGTACTCGATCGACGTCAGCGGTTACGCCACCCGGCAGATCTCCGGCACTCTAAAGGTAAGGGCTCAGAACGCACCCGCCGACCTTTACCGAGCGTTGGTAACTCCTCCTCTCCCTAATAGGTTTCGCAGGACGCAACAACAGTTCTCGCAATCCCCCGACTGCAGGACCCTCACCTTCAGCGTCGTGGACATGGAAGAGTACCGGACGCTGCCTCCGTTGGTGTCGGATGGAGAGGCTACCTTCGGAGTGAAGGTCGCCGACTTAGGCGCACGGGTGTTCTACAACCTGCAGGGCCGGTTTAAGGGGCCGCCGTCCACCCCGAAGACCCAGTTGTTCACGTACTTGGCAAACCTGATTTCGAAGAAGTTCCCGCTATCCGACCCCTCCTTCTTGTTTGAGGAGGCTAGCGTGGACGAAGCGGTCTACGGTAACGAGATTTCGTTTCACATCTCGGGCTCCGGCGTAGCGGCGCCGGCGACTGGCCTGAGCGTACCCAACTACGGCGTGTTGTTCAAGAACATGCTCGTTCCCCCGCCCGACTCCAACGATCAGGCTCATCTTCCCAGTCCGTACGGTGACATGCCGGGGTTCCCGCATGTTTCGCCCCTGTTGGGTGACTACGACGCCTGCGGAACTCAGGCCGGAGAAGACAACTTCATCCCCGAAGTCGTGGCGGTGGATAGGCAAGACTCCCCGGTGGTCCCCGAGGAGAGCAGGGACGAAGACGGTCAGGGTGGAGTATCCGAGCAGCACAAGAAGACGCCATTCATCTCTTACCACGAGAGAGTCAACTACCTGATCGACTACAAGGTGGTAAGGATGGACGTCAAGGACAAGTCGCCCACTTTGTTAGCCGGCGGACCATACCTGATTTCTACGTCAGGTCCGTCCATGGTGATCACTCAGGCCGGTTATTACGTCGTTTACGCCAAGCAAGCGTCCGACCTGCCTAATCCCCCGGAGCCGATCGACAAGTTCGGGCGGTTGCTCGAGGCGTTCATTCAACCACACAGCCCGGAACCAGTGCAAGACGGCCAATGGCGACAGTACACCCTGCACTGGCGCTACGTGATTGACACCGGGTCCTACTACCACGGTCCAACGGACGTCACCGCCGAGATCATGATTCCTCAAGATCCGAGGATGGCTTCGGAGTTTGCGTTTACCGCGTTCGAGGCTCCGTGGCTTGACCCGGGCGGCAACGAGGTCACTACGACATGAAACGCGCGTACGCAAGGTTGGAATGCAGTAACGGCACCGGAACGGACACGTACTCGGTGATCGACGCTCCCCGTGGGCGAAATCAATCCAACTGGTATGAGATGGCCTCATCGGGCAGCCCCTCGGAGGGCAAGGTTCTGATGAAGGCGGTGGAGTACAAGAAGTTAGACGTAGCGCAGACGAACGCTCAGCCGGTCTACCTGATCTTCGGCGTCTACGACACCAGTGACACCGGTAAGTTCGAGCAGATCAAGGTAAAGGTCAAGGTGTTGGGGGCCACCCCTTTCGTCACTAGCAGTAACACCGACGTAGACTACGACAAGGACTTCAAGGACAGCGTCGAGGTCTCGTTAGCCGGTTATGAGTGGTACGAGGAGAGGACGTTGACCACAGCCGTCAACTACAACGTGCAAGACGGCTTCTCCTTGAACGCGTCCAACCTGCCTACCTTTCGGTCGAACGCGGCCAACTCAGTGAAGACCGGGATCTTGGCAGTGTTAGGGGATTTAGGGTACTCCATAGGAGATCCCGGGTCGTTCTTGTCCCCACCAGTCGAAGTCAGGAACCTACACAGCATCGGGAGGCCGCAGTCGGAGACGGTGGGCAGGGCATGCAACGGAATCGGGGTGATCGGAGATCCGGTTACCAAGAAACTGTGGAACAAGGGGCAGAAGAGCAGTGCCAACCTGTCCCTGCTCACCAGTTCGGCTAACCGGGTGGTGGAGAAGTCATTCGTCAAGGTGTCAGACGACCGGTTCCCTGCCAAGGTGAAGGCTTGCTTCACGGCGGTTGGGTTCCCAGTCACTGAGGACATCAAGAAGTACGAAGTCACCACCCCGAGGGGGTCCGACACCAACACCCGAGAGATTCAGGTGGGGCACTGGTTTGCCTACGTGAATGAAGCCGGGTCAGTGGTGAACTCTTCCGAACTGACGTCGATCGCCACGTGGTTCGTCAGCGGGAAGGGAAACTGCCTAGACATCCAAGACGACTACGGAACTTACCAGTTCGCCGGCATCATACCGTTTAGCGTAGACGGGTACGTGAGGAGGGTGTTGTGGACGTGCAACGCCCACGACGTGTCCACCACCATCTCGGTTAATCAGTCTATCGCCCACCGGGCCCGGGAGCCCGAACAAGAACACAGATTCACCGGTCACCCGTTGGTGATGTCGAGGTCGATAGACGGTACCTCCTTGGTCCTATCTGACGCCGCCATCTCGACTCCCAGTCAGATGGACGCCATCATAACCGGGTCGATCCCGATTCCCGGACAAACCAACAGGTGGAGGTACGCTTGGACTTCGGCCACTCTCGTCGGTGACACGTGGACCAAGGACTCCCCTCCTAGGGCTTCCGGCACCACTACCACCGACTACGCCACCAACAAGAACGAAAGCGCCAATAATGGAACGTGGGTCGGTCCGGGCACACTCGTTAGTAGCGGGTCCGGTTACCCTGCGGGATTCCAACTGGTGGCGGTAGGCAAGGATCGAAACGGGAACCAGTATGATTACCCGGTAACCATGTACAGGACTCAGGGCGGTGCATACTGGTTCCACGTCGAGAACGACCACGACGGCACTTGCTAAAGACCAGTCTTTACTTCGTCCGAGATAAGGTGGTCTCCACCCGGTTAAGTGTAGTGATTCTGACGAATCGTGCACTAAACGAAAGGGTTATTGTACGCCAATAAAGGCTACAAGGAGAACCACATGGCTTCGAAGAAGGCAAAGAAGAAGGGACATGGGATTCGGGTCGTCGACGAGGACGCCCCTGTCACCACTGCCGCTACCGCTGTCACCGCTCGCACCAAGAAGACCACGGGAGTTTCGCCCGATGGTACCAGTTGGAACGTCCGGGTTAAGGACGGATCGCGGGTGGCAAGTGCCGGTCGTGGCGATCGCGTTGCGGAGGAACTTGCGAACTGCAACGACGTCGACTCTCTCGTCGCGTTTGCCTCCGAGTTCATTCCCAAGGAGGACGTCCTCGCGTACCTCGCCAAGGCCCCGAACTTCGGGCAGTTCCGCATGGTCTTGGGCAACCGCATTCGCGGCGCCGTCAACCGCGCTGAGCGCGAGCGTCAGAAGGCCGAGTCCAAGAAGGCGGTGAAGGCGTGATCGCCAGTATCGCAATCTTCGTCTTCTGCGTCGTGTTCCTCTGCTTCACCATGTTGCCGCTCTTCTTGAAGGACGGCGAAGACGGTTACAAGAAGTGACCGAATCGACGGGCCGGACGAGAAGGGGGAGCCTCCGCGTGGTGGCTCCCCCTCTTTATTAGGAGAACCTTATGGCAAAGGTAAAGATCCCGCAGTTGAAGGTATTGTCTCCGGTGGAGACAGTTCCGGTCATGTCAGAGTTCGAGTCCTCATTGATCACGGCCCCGAAGATCGTGCTCCCGAAGGGGTATCTATCTCCGTCGCAGATCGACATGTACCTGCGTTGCCCCATGCAGTACAAGTTGCGGTACGTCGACGGGAAGATTTCTCCCCCGGGAATCGCACTGGTGGAGGGTTCATCTCATCACGAGGCGCTTGCCACCAACAACTCCAACAAGATCAAGACCGGCGAGGACTTGAAGGAGTCTGACGTGGTGGACGCCTTCGCCGCTTCCTTCGAGAAGCGGAAGACTGAAATCGAGGACTGGGAGGGTGAGTCGACCGATGACGTGATCGGGCGGGGCCGGAAGATGATCAAGGCATACATGAACGATTTCGCCGGTCAGTTTAGGCCGGTGAAGCAGGAGTTCGACGTGACGGCGAAGGTCGGTGACGTCGAGGTGCGCGGGATCACCGACGCGTCCGGGGCCGTGAAGGACCGCCCCACCATCGTCGACTACAAGACGGTTAGCAGGTCTAAGAGTCAGGCCGAACTAGAGTCGAGTCTGCAGTTGTCGTTCTACGCGATGGTCGAGTCCGAGACCGGTGACACCGATTTCGACGTCGGTTACGTCAACCTGCTGAAGTCCGGCAAGGTGAACCCTCAATTCATCGGGTACGACGCCAAGAGGGTGAAGTGGTTCAGGGCCGTGGCCCTGTCCGTGGCCAACGCCATCAGCCTAGGCAACTTCCCCCTTACTGCTCCGGACTCGTGGGGTTGTTCAGAGAGGTTCTGCGGTTACTGGCGTCAGTGCCGTGGGTCGTGTCGCTAACGTATTAGTGTTGGACCTGACTTGGAGGTGCGATGGTAGGGTACGAATACAAGGTCGTAGGGAGCCCAGTCGCGATCGACGGGGACACGATCGACGTGGTCGTTGACTTGGGGTTCAGCATCAACGTCAAGCAACGGGTAAGGTTGCTCGGGTTGGACACCCCTGAGTTGAACTCGTTCGATAAGTCCGTGAGGGACAGGGCGTTAGCGGCTAAGAAGTTCACGTCCGACTGGATCGAGGCGGCGGGTTCCGGCATTACAGTGAAGACATACAAGGACGACAAGTACGGCAGGATTCTTGCCGAACTCAGGTCCGGGGGTGTCACCTTGAACGACTTACTTCTCGAGAACGGACACGCCGTCCGTTACAACGGGGGGTCTAGGTCATGACGGACTGGTCTTCCGTGGGCAGGAAATCCCGAAGGAAGGGCAAGGCGTTTGAGCAGGAGGTCGCCCGTTACCTGACTGCGGTGTCCGGCGAGAAGTTCACGTCCACCCGCAACTCCGGCCGAACCGACTTGAAGGGGGACATTTACTGCATGTCTACGCCCGGTCGTTGGGTGGTGGAGTGCAAGGATAGGAAACTCTCCATCAAGGCGTTGATGTCGGGCTCCACGTGGGTGCACGAGGCGATCATGAAGGCTAGCCGGGAGGCTAAGAGCGTGGGTGCCGATTCTCCCGTCATGTTCGTAAAGGCGGATGGCGTGGTCTTCATTCATTGCCGATCGATCTCTTATGTCAATATGCTCCACCGGCACAGGTTTATTCCAGACTGTGAGGTCAGGGATGTCAATGGAAGAATCTGGTGGCGAGTGGTCCTCGGCCGTCCGCAAGGCACAACTGGGTGACTTCGACGCCCTGTACCTGTTGGTGACTCCGGTGCTGACGTCGGTTGCCCGACGCATAGCCTCGCAGTGTGTTGAAGATGCCGTGCAGTGCGGCGTCGTCAAGATCTGGAGGAACGTTGGTTACGTCGACCTCAGCAGGGAGGCGACCGTCAAGGCTTTGGTGATGAAGATAGGCGTTCGGGCGATGCGCGACGAGGTCAGGAAGGTCCTCAGTAAGTCCAAGGAAGTGGGGACTGAAGACCTAGACCTCAGCCCCGGCCGGCAATCGGACGAGAGGTGTTTGTCATTCCACGGTCCAGTCTTGGAGGAGTACGTAAAGTTCTACTGCGAGACCGGTTCCTTCGTGGGAGTTCACGTCGAGGTCGCCAAGCGGCTGAAGAGACCGGTCGGGGAAGTACAGTCGGAAGCCCGTAGACAGGCCAAGGCACAGGCCGAGGCTCAGGGCTTCGAGGTGAGGTGCCTAGATGACTTGTTCGATTCCATTGTACGCGGTAGACGTGGTCCATCCGGGTGACTTTAGGTCGGTCATTCCCGACCAGTTCGAACTGGCGGCCGTTGGCGATCACGTCGCGGGTGTGACGGTGGCACTGGGAAAGAAGGCCGCCGAGAAACTGTTGGGCCGGCCGGTGAACATGAAGAAGGACGTGGGTGAGAGGTTTGTCCTCGACTCGGGGGTGGTGGTAGTTCAACACCACCCGGTGAAGATCGTGGAGGCCAGTAAGGAGAAGGGGGGCGCGGCCGAAAGACTAGTCGAGTCTTGGGTGGACGTGTGGGAGTTCGCCCTTGAACTGTCCAAGGGGGAGGAGACGGAAGTACCCGACGTAGCCCTCATCACCGACACCGACCAGATATTGTCGGTGTTGTCTGAGATCAGGGATAACCCGAGGTACGTCGCCTACGACTACGAGACGTGGGGAGACGCCAACGCCCTCCGCCCCGAGTTGAACTCGGACTTCAAGATCTTGACCGTGGGACTGGCCTTTGATGACGACGAACTTGGGCCGGTTGCGTTGGCTTTCCCGGTCGAGCATCCGGCGGCCGGGGTGGACTATGCGTCGGTCCTGTCGGCATGGAGGGAGGTATTGGAGACGTGCCCCACCTGCGCACATCACTGTAAATACGAGCACAAGGTGAACCTGAGGAAGTACGGGAAGTCTTGGCTTGCCGACGACACCATGTTGGCCAGTTACGTGATGGAGGAGGCCGCCAGTCATTCGCTATCTTCGTGCATGAAGAGGTATGGCATACGTTGGGGCCACAAGAACGACGGGATCGGAGAGGACCCGATGTCGGCGAAGATCACCGACCTCCTCCGCTACAACGGACTGGACGCATTGGCCACGCTAGAGTTGAAGGCGAAGATGTGCGCCAAGATGGATAAGGAGCAGGTTGGTGTTTGGGGGATGGAGTGCGAGTTCGCCCTCGGTCTGGCCAAGTTGGAGGACACCGGGATAGCGTACGACCCGCAGTCTCTCGTCGATGTCAGGATCAAGTTGGCGGCCGAGGTGGAGGCGGCGCGTAGGGCGGTGTTCGAGTCTCCTGAGATCAAGGAAGTCGAGAAGCACTTCGGAAGAGAGTTCAACTCGAAGAGCAACCCGATGATGCAGCACCTAGTCTTCAAGGTGCTTAAGGAGAAGATCCGTGGTAGGACTCCCTCAGGTTCACCCAGTCTAGACAAGCGCGTACTCGAGAAACTGGAGGAGAAGCATCCCGTCCTCAAGGCACTGGCGTCTTGGAGGTCTAGGTCTGCCATGATCACCGGGTTCGTAGACAAGTGGTCCCAATACGTGTCTCCCTCCGGTCTCATGCACGGGCAGTTCAGCCAAGCCGTTACCATGACCGGCCGCCTCTCCAGTACGGAACCCAACTTTCAGAACATACCCAAGAACTCCATCGTCAAGTCAGTGTTTGTAAGCAGATCCGGCGGTTGGCTGATCGCCGGCGACTACGCTCAGCAGGAGCCTAGACTGGTGGCCGGGATCAGCGGGGACGAGAAGATGAAGTCGGCTCTGAATGACGGACTTGACCTGCACCGTTTCGCTGCCAGTGAGATCTTCGGGGTCAAGTTCGAGTCGGTAGACGACAAGCAGCGCGACGTCGGGAAGCGGATGAACCTAGGTATCATCTATGGTCAAACCGAGTACGGACTGGCTCAGAAGACTGGCATGAGTCTGCCGGACGCCCGGGCCCTTCTCAAGCGATACGACGTTGCCTTCCCGGGTGTGGCCCGGTGGAAGCAGGAGCAAGTGGCGTTCGCCGTCCGGAACGGCTACGTCAGTGACCTGTTCGGGTCCCGCCGGCACTTGCCCGACGTGTGGTCGAACGATGAGGCTACCCGCCACCGCGCCTACCGTCAGGCCGGCAACTCTCCGATCCAGTCCACCGCCGCGAAGTTGACCATGCTGTCCCTGTGCATGATGCAAGAGAGGTTGTTTCTGAAGGGTAGCGTCATCATGCAGGTCCACGACTCCGTGGTGATCGACGTCCCCGACCGGTGGCTCGATCAAGGTCTCGAGATCTTGAGGGAGTGCATGTTGATCCACAACGAGATGCCGTACTGGGAGCCCCGGGGCGTTCCGTTCAAGGTGGACGTGAAGGCCGGTCTGAACCTCAAGGAGATGTACGATGTCAAGTAAGAGCAAGGCCGTGGTGGCCCAGTCTACCGACTCGGCAGTCGGAGCGAGACGTGTCTACGTCGCAATCGCGCGTACCGTTTCCCTTCCCGGATACGAGTCGGTAAGGGTGGAGTACGGCGAAGGAGATGAAGTCAAGTCAGGTGAGAGTCACGACGAAGTGCGTGACCGTCTCGTGGCGCGTGTCCATGAGACTGCTTTCGAACTGGTCGAGGCACTGAAGGAGCAATTGAAGTCATGATCGACAAGGATCTTCTCCGCAAGCAGTTGAAGGACGCTCAGGAGCGTCGCGCCACCGGGATGGTGGCGTACGTCAAGGAGGACACCACCCTGCGCATTCTCCCGTTCACTGATGCGTCGACCGGGAAGGCTCTCGTCGCCCGGGAGTTCCGTCAGTGGCGCCCCAGTGGCGAGGGACGGCCCGTCGCTCACCGTGGAAACTGGGGCAAGCCCGACCTGTTCGAGGTCGTTCGGCAGCAGGGGGCCGAGTTCCCTTGGCGCCCGACCACTGCGTACCTCGTCAACGGCGTGGACGTCGCTTCCGGCGATCAGGAACTCCGTACGTGGCAGTTGCCGGCCTCCGTCTACGAGGCGATCGTCGAGATCCTCCTTGACGACGAGTTCGAGAATGTCCTCGACCCCAAGTCGGGCATGCCGTTCAAGATCAAGCGCTCGGGTACCGGGCTCAAGACCAAGTATTCCGTGATGGTCGGTCAGAAGGCCGTCGACGTCTCGAAGTTCGTCAAGCAGGTCCGTGATCCGCTGTCGGCCATCGAAGACCCCGGGTTGGCCCGTCAGGCTGACGCTCTCGGCGTCGACCTCTCGGAGTTCGACGTGGAGGAGCCCGATCCTGAGCCGGTGGCCAAGAAGAAGCCGACGAAGGCCGCGCCCGTGGCCGAGGAGACCGGGGACGACGACGAGGGGGGCGACGAGCCCCTGTTCCCGCCGGCGGCTTCCACGGCCAAGCCGAAGGCCACCGGAGCGACTAGCATCCGCGACCTGCTCAAGGGAGGTAAGAAGTGATCGAACGAGGGGCAATCTGCGTCATCGACTCCCAGTGGGGGTCTTGTGGCAAGGGCAAGGTGGAAGGTGCGCTGTATCAGAAGTATCCCGACATTCAGGTCGGGGTGTCTGACAACATGCCCAACGCCGGCCACACCGTCTACGACGCCAACGGCGTCAAGCGCGTTCTCAAGGCTCTTCCCGTCTCCACCGCGTTCGGGCGCACTGGCGTCCTTGGTCCCCATGCCGCGTTCTACGAGTCCACGATCGGGGTGGAGTGGGACGCGCTCAAGGACTTGGGCGGGGTCCTGTACATCGACAAGATGGCTAGCGTGGTTCAGACCGCCGACAACATCAAGGAGATGAGTCTCGTTCAGAACATCGCGTCCACTGGTCAGGGTGGTGGTTCTGCCTCGATCCGGAAGATGGAGAGGCTTGGGCTCGGCACGTTGGCAGTCAACTACAAGCCCGACGATCCCCGCCGGCAGATCGTGATGTCGACCGCCATCTACGTACAGATGGTTGCTCGCCGGTCCCCCGTCATGCTCGAGGGATCTCAGGGGTTTGACCTCTCCTTGAATCACGGGCACCTGTACCCTCACGTTACCAGTCGTGACGTCACCCCGAACCGGATGCTAGATAATGCCGGACTCAGCCCGTTCGACTGCAAGGAAGTGATCGGAGTGGTCAGGACCTTCCCAATCAGGGTCGGGAACTATGGTGAGTTCTCGAGTGGCCCGTATTACCCCGATCAGGAGGAACTGTCGTGGTCGGACGTTTCCGAGATCGCCGGCAAGGAAGTGTCCGAGCGCACGACGGTGACTAACCGCGTTCGCCGGGTGTTCTCGTTCTCCACCAACCAGTTCGTCAAGTTCGAGAGGACTTGCAAGCCCACGCGGTTGTTCGTCACGTTCGCCGACTATTTGCCGAAGGCGAAACTGGACGCGTTCATCGACCAGTTGCACTCGATCAGTGACGCCCGTGTCATGGGCATCTCGTACGGGCCAAGGCCGGAGGATACGGAATGGCTCTGATCGTCTGCATCATCGGGACCACTGGTTCCGGGAAGTCGTTCACCGTCGAGCACGGGTTCCCCCACCCCCTTTGGATCAGGGGTACCCCGGGCAAGATGATCAGGTCCTCCGTTGGCATGTATCACGCCGCAGAGGAAATGAACCCTAACCGGTTTGACTTGACCGAAGACCTTGTCAGGGATTACGTCTACCGGTTGGTGCAGGTGGCCGACAAGGTCCGAAGGCCGGTCGTGTTGGACGGTTTCCCCCGCGACAAGCAACAAGCAGACTGGTTCTTCTCCATGTTTGCCGAGCACGAGGTCATGGTGTTTGCGATCAAGCCGGCGAGAGAGGTCAAGTTCGTGCACGGCACGGATGAACACAGGCGGCACGAGTGCAGCGTCAAGGACGTGTCCGACGTGATGTACACCGCCGTGGAGAGAAGGATCTTGGTCAAGGAGTTCAAGACACCATGGATAGACTACTGATCAAGATTGACCCCGTCGTGGTGTTGTCCGTTCCCACTGCTCCGGCTAGACCGGGTGACGCAGGACTGGACCTATTGAACGCCGGCCCGTCTGTTGCGATTCAGGTTGGTGAGACCGTGCAGATCCCGTGTGGAATCAGGGTCAAGATTCCCACCGGTCACTTCGGGATGATCACTGGCCGGTCCAGTACCTTCTCCAAGAAGGGCGTACTGGTCCCCACGTCCATCATCGACGAAGGTTACGTAGGTCCCCTTTACGTGGTCGCTCACAACCCGGGAGTAAGGACTCTTGGTTCCACCCGTGACGTAAGGGTCGAGATGGGCGAACGGATCGCTCAACTGGTCATCATCCCGTACCACCGGGTGGAACCAGTCGTGGTAGACGAACTTCCCGAGACTGAGAGAGGTTCAAATGGATTTGGTTCGACGGGCTGACTGCCCCCCTTCACTTGAACCGCTGATCCTTTCCTCCCTTGCCACCGACCCGGATTTGCTACCACAAGTCCGGGTCGTTGTGTCCGGGGATACGTTTGGTGATCCGGTAAACCGGTTGATCGCGGAAACGTTGATTTCGTTGTTCGACAAGTATTCCCGGGTTCCCGATCTGCGGGTGCTCGAGGAGGCCGTGTCTGAGAGTGGTCACAGGTCAGCCTACGAGGCTCAGGAGAGAGTCAGGTCATTATCTCCGGTCAAGGACGTGGCGTACGTCAGGGATAGGATCGTC
>Ga0208546_1000200_pt1 | contig 26034 bp, 20 predicted proteins | sample DEB19_08_DNA_4_FD_184528 | JGI IMG/M metagenome (GOLD analysis project Ga0208546, IMG submission 184528) | Aqueous microbial communities from the Delaware River and Bay under freshwater to marine salinity gradient to study organic matter... | ecosystem: Environmental > Aquatic > Marine > Coastal...
AGGATAGACAGCAAAAGCATGAATGGGTTGTGTCATTTCAATAACCATTCTCCAACTCGGACCATGATCATGTTGGGTTGCGTTGATGATACCATTTCCGCCTCCATTCATAATACCTGTTCTTGCAAATGGCATGGCATTGTTTTTGAGCAAATGATAGACAGTTGTGTTTTTAAATTTTGCCCATTCCAACTTGTCTTCTTTCTTTAACTGATTTAATTGAACCGTAGCTTTTTTCAAGGCATTTGTAACTTGGGTATACAAATTCTCTACTTCAGTTGTATTTATGTCATCAATAAATTTATACGCACTGTCTCTTGTCAAAGCTTCCAACAAAACAAATTTTTCTGGTTTAACAAGGGTATTGGGGGTTTGATGCAAATCATCAAAGTATATATTGTTGTATAAAGAATCCCACCAATGGACAAAGCAAGTAACACCAGTCTCCAGAGGATCATTCATCAAATTCCAATTTTCCACTTGCTGTAAATATGCAATCTCATCTGCACTCAGTTGATCTCGTTTCACATATTTACTTAAGATTGGTCTGGCCAACTCTGCGAATACATTGTAATTGTTGTTCTGAAGAGCCTTCATATCATCTGGTGTGATATTGAACATCCCTTCAAGCTTTTTATTAATGGTGATAGCCCTATACACTTCATACGTTCCAGGAACAAAGTATGGGTAAGTGGAATCAGCAGGACGCTGATTGGCACTGCTCACGTAACCACTAAGAGGATTAACACTGTGTGGATTTTCTTCCATTGGAATATACCCTTTCCACATATAGCTGCTGTCTTCACCTGGCATTACGAACAAGCCTTGTCCTTTCCATCTTAAAGGAAAAGTTGCCTGTTGCCAGAGGGCAATATCCCCACTGTGTGATGCAAAAATCATATTTTGACCAGGTACGTTGAAATAGCTGATGGCATGATGATAGTCATCGTAATTTTTTGCTCTATTGAGCAAAAGCCACATCTTCAGAATATTTGATGTATCATGGGCAACCCATCGTAAAGCATAGGCTTTCTCATTGGTAAGTTCATTTTTGAAACTTTTATCATAGGTCACTGGCCCAAAAACGGTATAGGCAACTGTATCAAGAACATCTTTTTGTCCTTTTACTTTAATTTTTTCAATTCGTTGATCAGCATTCTTCCATGCACTATCGAACCAATAGGATGATTTTGACTCATCTTTAAACTTGATTTCATAGTAATCTTTTACATCTCGACCGGCATTTGTGAATCCAAAAGCAATGCTGTCATTAAATCCAATTACCACACCTGGTAGTCCAGGGAATGATACTCCATAAGAATTAAAAGCCTTAGTATGCAATTGAACCTCAAACCAAATAGATGGAAGCGATAGAGATAAGTGGGGATCATTGCTCAAGATTGGTTTGCCACTTTTTGTTTTTGTTCCGTTGGCCGCCCAATTGTTGCTGCCATTAGATGGATTGGGTTTAAAATCGGATGTTATCTGTACTGAATCCCTTCGATTGAAATACAAAGAATCAGCGGTGGAAGGTGGCATCAGATCAGCAAGGGGTTTGGGGTAAACGGTTCCCTTTGCAATTACAGGATACAATGAATCTGCCAGCTCTGGATAAAGCAACTTAAAATTATCTTCTCCCAAGACCTTCAATGCGTTCGTATATTCTAAATCTTTGTCAAAACCAGCCAGCGTATAAGTCATTTGTTTCGTAAACAGAGCAGACTTCAAATTGCTCCATTTTTCAGGTATATATCCCAATAATTTGTATTCAACCGGAAGATTGCTTTTGTTGAGGGAAGATATATATGCATTCACGCCATTGGTATATGCATCCAATGCTGCCTTGGTGGAATCATCTTTTTCCATGGCAGCCAATGCATTTTCAGCAGCGAATACCATCCCAATTCTTCGTTGATTGCGGTCAAACTGTACTGCCTTATCCCCTACAATTTCACTCACCCTACCTGCTGCAGCAAAAGTCTGAAATTCCATTTGCCAGAGGCGAAATTTTGCATGTAGATAGCCTTGAACGAAATAGGCATCATTTTCATCTTCAGCAAAAATGTGGGGAACCAACCGCTCATCCATGTAAACATCCACCTTTCCATTGATACCTTTCAAATTTAGATCAGACGTGAAATCAAAGTCAGTTGATTCTGCATTCTGCCAAACACCTTCTTGGACACTTAAAAATTCCCCAAGAGGAAGAGGCAATATTTCTCTGGTACCCAGCACATAAAACATTGCAGCATTGATCAAAAGACTTAAAGAAAATATGAAGTATTTCATGACAATATAGAATACTCTAAAGTTAGTCAAAATATAAAGAAGAAATTCTACCAGGGATAGAAATCAACATGGTCAAATTACATTAAGTAAAATGCATGATCTCTTTGGAAAAGTCTAAAAAGGGGAAACGTTTTGATAATTCAAGTGCTAAATCCTTTGACTTCTGCTTGAATTTTAGATGTTCGTTTGAAGAAGGGTGTAATGGACGATGTTTCACTGCTTGCTGAAGTTGATTGATCTCCTTCATTGCCTCTTGCGATTTTCCTTCTACACAGGATTCAACAAATTTTTCCCAAACATATTGAGTGGCTAGATAATTTGGATGAACCATGTCTTCTGCATAAAATCGATAATCCCTCAAATCATCAATTACCAACTCATAGGCAGGAAAATACTCGACTGAAGAAATTTGATCTTTGATGAGATCGATTGCATGAATCAGACTTGCTTTACTTCGGTTGTTTTCAATAAATCCGTCACGCAAATGACGAACTGGACTAACTGTAAATACAATTTTTATTTTTTTATTAATATCCATTAGATCTTGTAGGATCTTTATGAACCGGGATGCAATTTCATTGGGTTTTAATAGTTCTTTTGAGAATACATCGGATGGCAGTTTGTGACAATTCGCAACAACTTCTCTGTCTTCTTTTAGATATGCAAAAGCGGAACCCAAAGTAATAAAAATCCACTCTGTATTTTTAAGAAATTCGTGTGACTCAACGATGCTTTTATTCATGAAATCCAATGCATTTTCTGGATCTTCATTGCTGTATGATGAATGGAAATCCCAATGATGCCAAAGTGATTGATGTTGAAACAGTTGATCTTTTGTTACCAATCTTTTGTTTATATATGCATCCAAACTATTACAAATACTTATTGGATTAAATAAGATCCCATGAGGGTTTTGTAAAACCCTGAATTTATGCGCTTCAAGTTTATCATGCAAATGATTGGTAAAACAAGACCCAATCAAAAACAAGCGATCAGACAATGTAATTTTTTGTTCGAATGAGGGCAGATTAAATGAAAGATGAAACTCTACAGGCATATGCTAATTCAATTTCATTCTTTGTTTAGAAGCCTCAAATAAAATAATTCCAGTTGCAACACCAACATTAAAAGAGTCAAAATCACCCTGCATCGGAATGGTAAACTTAACATCTACTGCTTTGCTGATATATGGTTGAATACCCTTGTCTTCACTCCCCATTACTATGCAAGATGGCTTCGTAAAATCAACCTTCATGAGGGTTTCTTTTGCTTTCATTTCAGCACTGCAAACATTTATACCATTGAGATGCAATGTATCAACCGCCTTCAACAAGGATGACACTCTTGAAACGAGAATCTTTTGAAGTGCGCCAGCAGATGATTTTAATGCTTCTTCATTGAATGCCCCAATTCCTTTGTCAGGTATAATAATGCATTGCGCTCCGCAACATAAAGAGGTCCTGGCAATGGCACCAATATTTCTAACGTCTGTAATACCATCCAACATAACAAACAATGGTGTTTCTCCCCTTGAAATCACATGATCAATTACATCTTGCAATTCGTGGTATTGAATGATACTATTTAATCCAATTACGCCCTGATGATTTGATCGTGTGATATAATTGAGCTTTTCAATGGGCACAACATTGATTGGAATTTGCAGGCGTTGGGCCAATTGCCGAATCTCATCTATAATTTCACCACCAATATTTTTTTGAATAAAAATCCTTTCCAATTGTTGCCCATCTCTGAGTGCTTCAACAACTGGTTGGCGGCCAATAATATTTGTAGATTTTTTCATGGGCGTTGTTTATTCAACATCATCAACTTTAGTTTTAGTATAGCAGCTATGGTGATTGCATCAGTAATTTCCTTCTGATCAATCATTCTCAAAACTACGTCAATATGATATTTATGAATAGTGAAGCTTTCTGTTTCTTCTGGATCAGGAGTACCCTGTGTTAGGTTTTCCGCTAAATAAACAATTGATCTTTCATCTGAAACAGAGTTAGACAAATGCATATCTAGAATAATAGACCAATTTTGTGCAATCAATCCCGTCTCCTCCTTTAATTCTTTGATGGCCGATTCAAGTGGGTCAATATGTAACAGTCCTCCGCCCTCTGGAATTTCAATGCTGTATTGATTTAAAACGTATCTGAATTGTCTGACAAAATAGATATTTCCTTCATTGTCTATCGGTACAATTCCAATTGCGAGGTTTTTAAAATGAACCTTGCCGTAAATACCAGGTTTCCCTGCAGGATTGATCACCTGATCTTCAGTAACTGTGATCCAAGGATTGTCATATTTGATTTCCCCACTGACCCATTGCCATTCTTGTAAATTAGACATACCTAAAAATAATTAAACCCTCCAATATGGAGGGTTTAACACTATAATTTTAAAATGATTTATTTAATGCCGAAAGCAGATTTAACTTTCGAGACATAATCAAGTTTTTCCCAGGTAAACAATTCCACTTCAACAGTTTTTTTACCTCCACCTGGAGCATCGAATGATTTCTTTACAACCTCATTCTTTCTTCCCATATGGCCATAAGCTGCAGTTTCCTGATAAATGGGATTACGAAGCTTTAATCTTGTTTCTATGGCATAAGGTCTCATATCGAAGAGTGCTTCCACTTTTTTTGCAATTTGACCATCAGTCATCTTCACCTTTGAAGTACCATATGTATCAACAAAAATACCCATCGGCTTTGCCACACCAATCGCATAAGAAACCTGAACAAGCATTTCATCTGCAACACCTGCTGCTACCATGTTCTTTGCGATATGACGCGCAGCATAAGCAGCGCTTCTATCTACCTTAGAAGGATCTTTTCCGCTGAATGCTCCACCACCATGTGCGCCTTTGCCACCATAGGTATCAACAATGATTTTTCTACCAGTTAAACCAGTGTCGCCATGTGGACCACCAATCACAAATTTTCCAGTTGGATTGATATGGTATGTGATCTTATCGTTGAAAAGTTTTTGTACGTCCTTTTTGCATTTCGCTTTTACTCTTGGCATTACAAGGCTGATTACATCTTTTTTGATTCTGTCCAACATCTGCTTGTCGTTTTTAGAAAAGTCGTCATGTTGGGTGGAAACTACCACTGCATCAATACGCAACGGTCTGTCGTTGTCATCATATTCTATAGTAACCTGACTTTTGGCATCTGGCCTCAAGTAAGGCATCTTACTATTCTTCTCTCTCCTAATCGCAGCCAATTCAATTAAAATCTTGTGTGCCAAGTCAAGTGCAAGTGGCATAAGATTTTCTGTTTCATTGGTGGCATATCCAAACATCATACCTTGATCACCAGCACCTTGGTCTTCTTTCTTTTTTCTTTCAACACCACGGTTGATATCTGCAGATTGTTCATGAATAGCTGAAAGAATTCCACAAGAATTCGCTTCAAACATATATTCACTTTTGGTATATCCAATTTTAGAGATAACATCTCTTGCAATTTTTTGCACATCAAGCGTAGCGGTTGATTTAACTTCTCCAGCTAAAACAACCTGTCCTGTTGTAACCAATGTTTCACAAGCTACCTTTGACATAGGGTCGAATGCAAGAAAATTATCAATCAAAGCGTCTGATATCTGATCAGCTACTTTGTCAGGGTGTCCTTCAGATACACTTTCGGAAGTGAATAAGTATGGCATGGTTATTTTTTTTGCAAATGTAATTATAAAATCAAAGCTTAGAGTAAACAACCCTTAATTTCATAGGCTGTTTTGGATGACTACCTCCACCTAATACTACTCCTCCTCTGCACAAATGGTTTAGGTTAAAAGATAGGTTTATATCCTTGTAATAAACATTGTAAGGTGCATTCAATCGAAAGGGAAGATTGGCAGTATTTCTAGTGATAATTCCCTGCAAATAACGGGTGATGTTCATAGCGTATCTAGACACAATGTTTCCTTGTGGATCAACACTATTTTTTTTCATTCCACCAAACGTTGGAGGATCAAAAGTACCTGCACTAAAACCATCGGCAACAAAGGGTATATATGCTTTATTTGACGAATCAAATGACTCAAGATACAAAAATGGAGGTGGTGTAAATACGTCAGCACGTCTTGCTGGAGTAACAACTTCTTGCATCGACAATTCAGCCAAATGTATGATTACATTGCCCTTTTTCTTTTTGAATTCATCGATCGAAGGAATACGGATATTTGCATACGTACCAGGAGCTGTCTGGATATACACAAGACTATCTTTCCCTTTTTTGTTTATATATGTTGAAGCCTCACTTCCATTGTATTTTCTGGCTATTTGATTGATTGCACCACCATATTTAAGATTATTAAAAGTAAAAGTTTTATAGGTGGTATCACGTTTACCATTTTTGATGTACTGATAATACAATCTCAAGTTCGTAGTTGTATCATCCATATCAAAAGTCATGAGCGCATTAGAAGAATTCAATTGTTGTGGCACAAGAGCAAACCCTTTAAAAAAATCACGAAACAGTGAATCGTTTTTAAGCGGACTCGTTGCGCTTGCTGTATCAAAGGATAGGAGTTTTCTTCCAAATGAATTATCTAAAGGGATTCTTAATTGATTGGTTACTTTATATTTTGCCAATTGAATGGAATCATCCAAAATGGATGGTGAAAATGTCTTTGATGCCATCCATTCACCATAGGTAGCAGTGGCAGTAATTGGATATGCGGTATCTGGACGTAAATATTGAGTTACTTTAAAGACGTCTATTTTTTGGGTGCCGAGTGTATCACCAAAAGTATATTTCCATTTCAAAGACAATACTACAGAGTCGAGATATAAACTATCAGGAGTATTCTGATAAGAAAACGGATATTCTGTTGGTTTCAATTCGTAGAAGATGGATGCGGTGGTCGAACCAAACATCGGGTCGTTTGCGAGATGCCCTAAAACAAATTCACCTATCGATCCAGTATAAGTTCTGGTCATAACAGGCAAGAGCGAATCTGGAGTGAAGAAATTTTCAACAGTTACGCTTAACGAGGTATCGAATGTGTTTACATTGTCAATAGCGGGCAATAGGTCTGCACCAATATCAGTATTCTTTACTTTGGTACAACCAATTGAAAACAATAAAATGATCAGGGGAAGCAAACCTTTCAACAAACGCTGTAAACTCACGTAGATTTTTTTAATTTCCTTAGGTTAAATCACTTGTTTGCAAGGTCGCTATACAATTGTAAATACTCTGTTAAATCAGAACCTTCATTGTATGGTATGACTTTCTTGCCTTTGACTTTCGCAAAAGCCTCGGTTAATTTTTTATCAACATCTGCATCACCAAATGAAATTGCATCAGCAAATGAAGCACCACCTTTGAACATGGCTATATTATTGGCTTCTTTAAATGGCTCAATGTCTTTTTCTTTAATAGCTGCACTGATTAAGCATTGCTTGATAAAGTCGGCACCCAACTTTTGCTTAAATGTTGATTGCCCTAACGTGAATATAACTTTGCTATTGCTGAATACTGGTTCTTTTTTGTAAGCTGTCTTTAAAAACAAGGGAATCAACCCTGTCATCCAACCACTACAATGTATGATATCTGGAGGCCATCCGAACTTCTTCACAGTTTCAAGAGCTCCTTTGCAAAAGAAAATGGTTCTCATCCCGTTGTCGTCATACCACTCTTCATTATCATCATTGAAAACAAATTTTCTTTTGAACATGTCTTCATTGTCCAAAAAATATACCTGCAATCTTGCGTTGGGAAGTGATGCTACTTTGATTTGAAGGGGGAAATCATCGTTTTCGATTGAAATATTAATTCCTGAAAGCCTTACCACTTCATGAAGTCTATGCCTGCGTTCATTGATTGTTCCAAAACGTGGCATAATGCACCTAACCTCAAAACCAGTATCATTTGCTTTTATTGCCAGCTTGTTTACAATCTCAGAGAAAGCGGTCAGCTCCAAATAGGGTGACATTTCATTGGCAATAAATAATATTCTCTTTTTGCTAACCATGTATAGGTTTTATGGGAACATTTTAAATGAGTGCAAAGATATGAAAAATATGCCAATTGAGTCCCGAAAACACTGATTTGACCCACCAGAGCAAGTTGTACAAATCGAAGATTCTCAATCGTTTGAATCAGTTATTCATTAACTTCGGTAACAATTTTTTTCCTATGATTCAAAGGGTGAAAACATTCACTAAGTTCTTACTCTTCCTGGCACTGGGGATATTTTTACTTTGGCTAACCACAAGATCATTTGGAGAAAATGAAATTCAAAAACTTAAGGATCTTATCACCCATGCGGATGTAAAAGTGGTCATCTTTTGCTCCATTACCCTCCTATTCAGTCATTTTATTCGAGCTGTTAGATGGAAAATGATGATAGACCCTTTGGGAAATCAACCAAGAACATTCAATGTTTTTTGTGCAGTACTGGCCGGGTATTTCTTTAATCTTCTATTTCCGAGACTGGGAGAAGTGATGAAATGCACCCTCCTCAGTAAATATGAAAAAGTTCATGTAGATAAACTCATTGGAACCATGGTGGCAGAACGGTTGGTTGATTTAATTTGTCTCATTATTGTAATTATAATGACTGTTTTTACACAATTGGATCTTGTTGGAAATTATGCTGCTGAATTGACGACGAGCATGAAAACAAAATTCCAATTCAGCAACACAGCATTAATTATCATAACTGGCACCTTAATATTATGTATCACCATTTTGTTCAAACTACTACATGTTTCAAAAAACCATCCAAAACTGTTCAAGCTCAAAGAGATCATAAAAGGCATGATTGAAGGATTATTGAGCATTAGAAAAGTAAAGAACATTCCATTGTATTTAATTTATACAGCAACCATCTGGTTCTGCTATCTGGCTAGTATAAGAATTGGATTTCACGGAATGGAAAATTTATCATCTCTTGGATGGGTACCTTCTTTGAGTGTATTAACATTTGGAAGTTTCGCCATGATTGCTACACAAGGAGGCATCGGTGCTTACCAACTGGCAGTACAAAAAACATTGATGCTGTATGAAATGGATGCCGTAAATGGCTTGGCGTTTGGCTGGTTGCTTTGGCTTGTTCAAACACTTATTTTATTTATTGTTGGGCCACTGTCAATCATGATGATGTATATTCTAAATAAAAAATCACCTTCTCAATAACTTAAAAGATTGATAAAATTCTCAGTTTTATTTCGATTGAGATGATTCATCTTTTTGAATGATTAAATTGCCTTTGAAATTTTTACTATGAAATCAATCATTACAGCTTTTATTATTCTGGCTAGCACGTTCAATACTGTTAATTCTCAGGAATATTATAAAGGCTGGCACCTGGGAAACCTTGACTCAAATCAAGTGTATGGAACAAACATTAATAAAACATATAAAGAGATCATTCAGAAGTCCACTCCAAAAAGAAAAATTATAGTAGCTGTAATAGACTCAGGCATAGATACAACGCACGAAGATTTGAAATCAATCATCTGGACAAATAAAAATGAAATCCCTTTTAATGGTATTGATGATGATAAAAATGGTTATGTTGATGATATCCATGGCTGGAATTTCTTAGGCGGAAAAGATGGAAGAAATGTTGGAAAAGATAGTTATGAAGGCGCCAGGATCTATTATAAATTGAAAAAGCAGTTTGGCACAGACAGTCTTGATGAAACAAAACTTGATCCAGTTAAATTGGATCAATACAAACTATATAAAAAAGTTTCAACGCAGCTCGACAATCAGGCAAAAGAAGCTTCCATGTACGTCATGATCCTCAAAGATATTGTTGCAAAAATTCCCTCTGCAGACAGCTTGTTAAAATCATCTCTTGGAAAAAAAGATTATACAGGCGATGAGTTACAAAATTTTAAAAACAATGATCCAGCAGTTGGAAAAGCAAGGGCCATCATGCTAGGTCTTTTCCAGCAAACGCGACAAATGGAAAATACCAACACAAACTTGATTTCAGAACTCATGCAGTTTTATGAAGGTGAAAAATCAAAAGTCGAAGCACTTGAAAAAGAACCTCCTCATTACAGAGATGATATTGTGAAAGATAGATACGATGACCCTCAAGACAAATATTATGGAAACAATGATGTAATGGGCACGGATGCTTCGCATGGAACTCATGTTTCAGGAATCATTGCTGCGATACGAGATAATCAGAAAGGCATAGATGGTATCGCAAACAATGTCGAGATCATGCCTGTAAGGGCAGTTCCTGATGGTGACGAGCATGACAAAGACATCGCCAATGCAATCAGATATGCAGTTGATAATGGAGCATGGGTCATCAACATGAGTTTTGGAAAAAGCTTTTCACCAGAAAAAAAATGGGTAGATGAAGCAGTTAGATATGCAGAATCAAAAGGCGTCCTGTTGGTGCATGCTGCTGGAAATGATGCAAAGAATATAGATACCGAAGACAATTTTCCTTCAAGAAATTTCAATAATGATACATTAAAAATATTCTCAAATTGGATTACAGTTGGCGCGAGCGGTGCATTGTCGAATGATATCGCTGCTTCATTCTCCAATTTTGGGAAAAGAGAGGTAAATGTATTCGCGCCAGGTGTTAAAATCTATTCAACCATTCCAGGTAGAAACACCTATGGAGACAAAGATGGAACAAGCATGGCTGCGCCAGTGGTGTCAGGTATTGCAGCACTTATCTTATCTTATTATCCTGAACTAAGTCCCCAACAGTTGATTGAAATTTTATCAAGATCATCTCAAAAAATCGATGCTGTGATTACAAAACCTGGTACAGATGATCAAAAAACCACCCTAAGTGAATTGTCAATGACCGGAGGAATTGTTGATGCCTTTGAAGCAATGAAAATGGCAGCAAAAACAAAAGGAGCCAGAAAAATAACTTCCGCTCCCCCTTTGAAAAAGAAATAATTACTAAGCAGATTTTCTCACCAACAACCCTTGGCTGATCATATCTGAAACTACCTGGGTGGATTCGTTGATATAAATATCTTTTGATAAATTATTGATCCATTGTTTCCTTCTCTCAAATTTGTCTTGGTCAATGGATAATTTGGTGCTGTCTATTGGAATCATTTCAACCTGAAGTTTTGAAATAGATTTCCCTGCATCGTCAACCTTCTTAAATGATTCTCGAATTTGCTTTTGTTCAGCTCTGTATTTAACCAAATTCAAGGAATAAAGCTTTTGATTCATTTTTTCAGTCCAAGCAGAAGATTCTTTAATAGCATTAAAAACAGGATTTGCAGAAACCCTTTCTATGCTTTTTTGCTTGACCATATTGGATTCATAATTCGGTCCAAACATAGGATAGGCAGCTTTCTGGATTTCATCCCATGGCAAGGCACCTGGATTATCTTTTTCTCTGTACTTCAAATTTTCATACTGGTCAGGCAAGACAATGTTTGGAGTGACTCCTTTCAATTGTGTAGAACCACCATTGATGCGATAGAATTTCTGTAAGGTTAATTTAAGCGTGCCAATTTCACTGTTGTCTTTGTTTAGTAAACCAGATCCTGGCTCCAAGCCAATGTTTCTCTGCACTGTTCCTTTTCCATATGTCGATGTACTTCCGATCACCAATCCACGACCATAGTCTTGAATGGCAGCAGCAAATATTTCTGATGCAGATGCAGAAAATTCATTAACCATCACTGCAAGTGGTCCATCATATAAAACTGATCTGTCTCTATCGCGTAATACTGAGGGGTTGCCTTCTCTGTCTTTGACTTGTACCACAGGTCCTTCCGGAATAAAAAACCCAACCATTTGAACCACATCATATAAAGAACCGCCTCCATTGTTCCTCAAATCCATGATAAGGCCATCTATTTTTTGTTCTTTTAATTTGATGATTTCTTTTGCCACATCTTGAGAACACCTTGCACCATTAGGTCTTTCCCAGTCTGCATAAAATTCAGGTAAAAAAATGTACCCTATTTTTCTGCCACCTTCTTGTATGACTGCGCTTTTTGCATAGGTCTCCTCCAATTCAACTTCTTCTCTGATCATGGAAACCACTTTCACAGTTCCATCAGTTTTTTTAATGGTAAGACGCACTTCGGTTCCTTTTTTCCCTCTGATGAGTTTAACTGCATCTGTACTTTCATATCCTGCCAAATCAACTGGTTGATCATTTGCTTGTCCAACTTTTAATACCTGGTCTCCTACTAATATTTGTTGAGACTTCCAGGCTGGCAAACCAGGAACCAATGATGCAATTCGAATGGATCCGTTCTCGTCATTACGCAGTGAAGCACCAATTCCAAAAAACCTTCCACTCATCTGCTCATCAAAAGATCTTTTTTCCAATGGTGGGAAAAAAGTGGTGTGAGGATCCATGTATTCTGTTACAGTATTTACCAACAAATCAAATCGTTCATCCTCTTTGGTTTTGGTAATCATCCTGTCGAAATTCCTTGAAATCAGCAATTTCACTTTATCCCTGGCCTCTTTTTCCAAGACTGCATCTGACTTGTAGGAGGTATCACCTTTCTTTAGTTGATCACGGGCATCAAGCAAATCAGCATACTTTTCCAATACCATGAACTTCAATCTTTTTTTCCATAATTCTTTTCTAAGAAGATCTGACTTTGGGAAATCAAGTTTATCTGGATCGAGTAGTATTGTCTCATCGGTTGTAAACTGAAATGGTGTTTGTAACAATGAAGGATAGAATGCATTTACTTCATTTACCCTCTTTTTATAAATTTCTTCTACTGCATGAAAAAACTGAATCGGTGCACCATGTAATTCATTATCGATACTTGTTTCAAATTTTTTCAATTCCTTGATGTCTGATGCCAACAACATGTCTTTGTTCGGATCAAGTGACTCAATGTATTTTTTGAAAATATTTTTCGAGAACTCATCGTCAATTTTCTTAGGGCTATAATGTGCTACTTCAAGCATCTCCGCCACTTGTGTAAAAATCACTTGGTACTTATCTGGAGGATTTATCAATCGAGTTGAACCAAATGCAATTAAAAATCCAGCCAATACAAAAACTACAACAAGGGGAAAAGATCTTCTACTGAACATATTTTTAATGAGTTTATTGGGCATACTCAAATGTATAACATTTCGAATGGCTGCGAAAGAGGATTGAAAAATTAGGATTGAAAGAAATGTTAAGAATAAGGAGGGAGGAAGATGGGGCTCGAACCCACGACCTTCTGAACCACAATCAGACGCTCTAACCAGCTGAGCTACATCCTCCGTATTGTGAAGAGTGCAAAATTATGACAATTGTTTTCTTTGCCAAAATCCATTTTAAGTAACACCCAAAAAATTACCTTTGCTAAAATTTACATTTCATGAACTTATGGCTGGTCCTGATTCCTATTATTTCGGCATTTATCGGATGGTTCACCAACTGGATAGCCATTAAGATGCTATTTCATCCAAAAGAGCCCAAAAAAATATTAGGAATTACTTTTCATGGAATTTTCCCAAAACGCCAACAACAATTTGCAGAAAAATTAGGGAAATTGGTGAGTTCTGAATTGCTTTCATTTAATGAAATCGAACAAAAGATCACTTCACCTGAAAATGTAAATAAGCTTATGCCCTTTGTTGAATCAAAGGTGGATGAATTTTTACGCATTAAACTGAGTGATGCATTTCCTGTAATATCAATGTTCATAGGAGAAAATACTATTCTGCAATTAAAAGGCATCTTCATGGACGAGTTAAAAGTAATTTTTCCTCAAGTGATCAACAATCACATGAAACATCTTGAATCACAATTGGATCTTGAAAAAATAGTTGCAGAAAAAGTTGCTGGCTTTTCCAGCGATAAACTTGAATCCATCCTCAATCAAATCATGTCAAAAGAATTCAGATTTGTTGAGATTATTGGAGGAGTATTGGGATTCATTATTGGTCTCCTTCAGGTGCTTATCACAACAATTACAGCTTGATCTTGTTATTGTAAATGTTTTAACATTAAAACGGCGAACCTGTCGAAGGAAATTAAGCTTTGCGACATCTAATTTGCCATAACACACACGCATGACTAAGATATTAGGATTATTATTGATGTTTTCTTCTACAATTGCCTTTGCTCAACCTCCTACAGGGGCAAGACCGGGTGGTTTTGGAGGAAACAACTCCATGAACGGTCGTTTTTACGGAAGAATTGTTGATGCCAAGACAAATAAAGGCATCGATGCATCAAGCATACAATTGATTCAAACAAAAATCAATCCCCAAACCAAAGAAAAAACCGAAGCGATACTTTCTGGTCAACTTACAAAGGCAAATGGCGATTTCAGTCTTGAGAACCTGCCAACCAACGGTGAGATGAAATTGAAAATTACTGCCATTGGTTATCTAACCATTGAAAAATCGCTGAAATTTCAAGCTCCTAATTTTGACGTAGATCTTGGAAACATAAAGCTTGAATTGGATGCGAAGCAATTGGAAGAAATCAAAGTGGTGGCTTCCAAACCATTTATGCAAATGGGGGTAGACAGAAAAATATTTAATGTAGAAAAGAATTTGGTATCAACCGGTCAGACTGCAACTGAACTGATGAAAAATATTCCTGGAGTTGATGTTGATATTGATGGCAATGTATCATTAAGAAATGCCTCCCCTACGATTTTTGTTGATGGAAGACCAACCAATCTTACGCTGGATCAAATTCCATCCGATGCCATACAAACTGTAGAACTCATCACCAACCCATCTGCAAAATATGATGCATCAGGAGGAACATCAGGTATTATCAACATTATTTTAAAGAAAAATAGAAAAGCCGGATACAATGGAAACATTCGTGCCGGTATCGATAGCCGAGTCATGCCAAACTTCGGAGGTGACCTCAACGTAAAGCAAGACAAAGTAAATTTCTTTGTAAGCTCCATGTACAACAAACGTAAATCAATTGGCACGGGTGAATCTGTAAGAGATGAATTTTTCAATACCCCCAGTATCAGATATACCCAAAATAGCAATCCCACCAATCTCGGATTTTTCAATTTTAATAGAGCGGGACTGGACTATTTTATCGACAATAGAAATACTTTGACCATAGCTGGAAATTTTGTCCAAGGAAATTTCAACAACACAGATTTACTTTCGATTAAAACAGATACGCTTTATTCATCTGGGTCGAAATCAATACTTTCAGAGAGATCAACAGATTTTAAAACCAATTTTAAAAATTATGGTACCTCTGTTGGCTTCAAGCATAACTATTCTAAACCTGGAAGAGAACTTACAGCTGACTTGAACCTGAACAAAAGCAACAATGAAAACAATGGCGGATTCAATACCCAGTATTTTGATATCAATAAAGTTGCAAAAGGAAACCCTATAAATCAGGCTCAACAAGGAAAAGGGGGTAATACTTTTTATACTGCACAAGTTGATTTCACCAATCCCATCAGCGCCCAATCAAAAATAGAATTGGGTTCGAGAGTTGCTTTAAGAGATTTTCAAAGCGAAAACCTCAATTATATAAATGGAATTCCGGTTTACGCTTTAAATGCTAATTACAAATTCAATGACAGGGTATTAGCAGCCTATTCAACTTACTCTAATGTATTGGGAAAGAAAACAAATTATCAAGTGGGATTAAGAGCGGAAAGTTCTAAATATACTGGCACGTTGTTGACAACAGGAAAAGGATTTTCTAACAGCTACCCTTTCAGTTTGTTTCCAAGCTTAAACCTTACCCACCAGATCTCCCAATCTCAGGATATCCAGTTTAGCTATGCGAGAAAAATCAATCGACCTAATTTCTTTCAGATCCTTCCTTTCATAGACTATACCGATTCATTAAATATCAACAGGGGAAATCCAAACCTTGTACCTGAATTCACCAATTCATTGGAGTTAAATTATCAACTTTCAATGAAGGGCAATCACAACCTTCTCTTTTCGGGTTATTTCAAACAAACCGACAATCTGATCACAAGATATCAGGTGAAAGAGACAAGTACCGTATCCAACAAAGAAGTTTTGATCAATACATATATAAACGCCAACAGCAGCAGGGCTTATGGATTGGAATTGACTTCCAGAAATCCGATCACAAAATGGTTGGAAACAACAACCAACCTGAATGTTTTCAATTCAAGTATCAATAGTTCGAATTTACAGGTTGACCTTAATAATTCACTTTGGAGCTTCTTCGGTAAAATCAATATGAATATTAAAATGCCTTCAAATTTCACCCTTCAGTTAACGGGTGATTACAGAAGCAAATCAATCCTTCCTCAAAACTCAGGTGGCGGAGGAAGAGGTGGTGGAGGTGGTGGACCAATGGGCGGCGGAGGCGGTGGCTGGGGTGGTTTTGTTCAAACCACTGCACAAGGGTATGTTATGCCGAATTATGGATTTGAATTCGCCTTGAGAAAAGACTTTTTGAAAGAGAAAAGAGGTTCACTTACATTCAGCATGAATGATATCTTCAAGACAAAAGTATATGGATCTTATTCTTCTTCACAATACTTCACACAAACCAACTCAAGGAGAAGAGATTGGCAAGTATTAAGAATCAACTTTAACTACAGATTTGGAAAAATAGATGCGAGTTTGTTCAAACGTAAAAACAACAAAACTGGAGCTGATGGCATGCAAGAGGGCATGAATATGCAACAATAAAAAAAAGCCGCTGAAAAGCGGCTTTTTTAATCTCTTTTACCAATCAACATAGGAACAAAAGAAAATTGATCAAACTTTTCTTCCATTAAACTTCCATCTGACATCTTAGTAATACGATGCATTCTCTGTATACTGTCTTCATCCAAAGGAAGCACCATCATACCTCCTGGCTTTAATTGCTGAATCAGCTTTTCTGGAACATACGGAGCTGCAGCCGTGATCAACACTTTGTCAAAAGGCGCATAGGTTGGCAATCCCTCAAAACCATCTCCATAAAACATTTGAAGCGTGGGATACTTTTTTAAGTAGGCAAACTCTTTGTTTGATTCGTAAAGTTTTTTTTGCCGTTCAATCGTATATACTTTGGCTTTCAATTCTGCTAAGACACAAGCCTGATAAGCACTTCCCGTACCAATTTCGAGTATTTTTTCAAATGGCTTCACCTGAAGCAACTGTGTTTGATAGGCAACAGTATAAGGCTGTGAAATTGTTTGATCCTGTCCAATCGGGAATGCACGATCTTCATATGCTTGCTTCTCAAATGCAGAATCCAGAAAAAAATGCCTTGGAACATTCATGATAGCATGCAACACCGATGAATCGGTTATTCCCTTTTCTTTGATCTGATCAACCAATTTTTTTCTAAGCCCTTTATGTAAATAACTATCCTCTGTTGTTCTCATCCAGCAATCCTTTGTAGGCTCAATTTAATCCAAGATCTGATATAATGGCTTCTATTCTAGTGCCTGCAAGTTTCCATGCAGCATCAAAATTTTCTGTTTTATCAAGTTTATCTTGAACACTGAAATAAAATTTTATTTTGGGTTCAGTACCTGAAGGCCTTGCACTGATCTTGCTTCCGTCTTCCAAAACAAATTGCAAAACATTGCTTTTGGGCAAATCAATCGTACAAACCTGACCTGATTTTAAATCTTTTGCTTCCCTTGTTTCATAATCATACAATCCAATAACCTTTACACCACCTAAAGTTGATGGAGGTGTTTTTCGGTATTTTTCCATCATGGCAGCAATTTGCGCCTGACCATCTCTTCCTTTTTTAGTAATGGAAATAAGATGCTCTCTGAACAATCCATGTTCTGCATACAATTCGACCAACTTCGAAAAAAGAGTTTTTCCTGCTTCTTTTTCATATGCTGCCATTTCACACAAAATAGCAACTGCACTGACCGCATCTTTATCACGCAACTGATTTCCGATCATGAGTCCATAAGATTCTTCGCCCCCTATCACATAATTTTCATTGTGCTCCTTTGATTTAATCAGTTCTGCGATCCATTTAAATCCGGTTAACACATTGTAACAATTGATATTGCTTTTTGAAGCAATGATATCAATCATATCAGTGGTTACCACTGTTTTTACCACCATATCATTTTCCTTGGCAAGCCCTTTTTTCTTTCTTGCTTCAATCATATAATTAAATGCCAATACTGCTGTTTGATTACCATTCATCAAAACCCAATTACCATGATGATCCTTAACACCAATACCTACTCTATCTGCATCCGGATCAGTGCCCAACAATATATCTGCATCCATTTCTTTTGCTTTTTTGAGTCCAAGGCTCATCGCTTCACTCTCTTCTGGATTGGGATACACAACAGTGGGAAAATTTCCATTTGGTTCAATTTGCTCATCAACCAAAATGACGTTCTCAAATCCATAAGACTTTAAAACCCTTGGAACCATTGTGATTCCAGTTCCATGTATGGGAGTATAAACAATTTTTAGATTTTTTTGCTTCTGAATTACATCTGGATAAACACTCAAACTCTTCACCATTTCTACATAGGCCTTGTCCATCTCTTCCCCTATGAGATGAATATTATGTTCACCTCCCTTCCATTTTACATCATCTACTCCTGCAATTTTCTCGACTTCCACAATTACATTTTTATCGTGTGGAGGAACAAGTTGACCTCCATCATTATAGTAAGCCTTATACCCATTGTATTCTTTAGGATTGTGAGAGGCTGTACAAACAACGCCTCCATGACAAGATTTATGACGGATGGTAAAGGAAAGTTCGGGAGTAGGACGCAATGCTTCAAATAAAAAAACCTGAATCCCATTGGCTGCCATTACATTGGCAGTTATTTCTGCAAAAAGACGACTGTTGTTTCTGCTATCATGTGCTACAGCAACCCTGAGTTGCTGATTGGGAAACATTTTAATTAAATAATTGGCGAAGCCTTGAGTAGCCATCCCAACTGTATATTGATTGATCCTGTTGGTGCCAACCCCCATGATTCCTCTTAACCCACCGGTGCCAAATTCAAGATTTTTATAGAATGCGTCACCCAATTCAGTTGGATTTTCAACCTGCATCTTACGTATTTCTGCTTTGGTAGCTTCATCATAATTTCCATTTAGCCAGCTGTCTACTTTTTGCTGAATTGCAATTTCCATTCTTAAAGGTTTTTACAAAAATAACAATTGAATTCGAGAAGACTATTCTAAATAAGCCCCCTGTAGCTCACCATTTTTGAAGACAACAGATATATGATCTTCAAGTGTAGTAGAAAGTGAAACACCAACATAGTTTACATGTAATGGATATGTCTTGTAACTCCTTTCTACGAGCGTGGCGGTTTGAACACTTTGAGGCTGTAGAGCCAAAATTGGTTGAATAGCATGCAGCATCGCTTTTCCGCTGTTTACTACATCATCGACAATCAATACATTTTTGTTCTTAAAAACTACCGATGGATCGATTTTGCAATCAATTGGATTTGTTTTATCAAGTTCAATTGCAGAAAGCTCAATTTTAAAAGTCGAGATTTCTTCCAATACTTTTTTTAATTCCTGCGCGATCAGAAATCCATTTTCTTTGACGCCCGCAATATGGATAGCATCCTTTTCAGCATTTTGTTCTAAAATCTGGAATGCGATTCTCCTCAACTTCATGTGGGCTTTTTCTGCGCTTAGTATGTATTTCTTGTTCATTATACAGTGGAATTACTTTTACATCATGTAATTTAGCATAACTAAGTTTTTTGCATGGAAATTTTCCAACAAATTCTTTTTGCGGGTGTTTTTTTGACTGCCATTTATTTTTTCTCAAAAAGAATGGCCATGATCAGAAAACTGATTTTACTGGGCCAGTCAGAGAAATTTGAGGATCAACCTTCCAGAAGGTGGATGAATGTTTTTATGCTGGCATTTGGACAAAAGAAAATGTTCAAAAAAGTTCCCGTTGCTTTACTCCACTTGTTTGTATATGCTGGATTTATCATTATTAACATCGAAATGATTGAAATCATTGTAGATGGATTTTTGGGCACGCATCGATTTTTATTGGGGTGGATTCCAAACTACTATTCTTACCTGATAAACAGTTTTGAATTTTTAGCAATATCAGTAATTGTAGCCTGTGTCATCTTTTTTATTAGAAGAAATGCTCTTTCAGTAAAGCGACTTCAATCATCAGATCTGAAAGGATGGCCATCTAAAGATGCCAACATCATCCTGGTCACTGAAATCATTCTGATGTTGTTGTTTTTAAAAATGAATGCGGCAGATACCTTTTTGCAATCAAAAGGAATCCAGCCGTACTCACAACACTTCACTGGAACATTTCTTTTTTCTTCTTTTGCTCATCCCCTGCTCAATTATTTTTCTACAGAAACCATCATCATTACAGAAAGAATTTGCTGGTGGCTCCATATTATTGGCGTGTTAGGCTTTTTAAACTACTTATCAAGATCAAAACACCTTCATATCATCCTTGCATTTCCAAATGCATATTATGCGAGATTGGATCCGCCAGGTAAGATGAAGAACATGCCAACCGTGCAAAATGAAGTGAAATATGCTTTTCAGCCAGAGCTGGCCCCTTCTTCACCAGGCGAGCAGGCACATACGTTTGGCGCAAAAGATATCACTGATTTATCATGGAAAAACTTACTGGATGCTTTCAGTTGCACTGAATGTGGAAGATGCACAGATGCTTGTCCTGCCAACCAAACGGGTAAACTACTCTCACCCAGAAAAATAATGATGTCAACCCGCGACAGAGCTGAAGAAATTGCTAAAAAAATAGAACATCAAATTGATTGGAAGGCTGAAGAAAAATCTTTGTTATTCGATTACATCAAAGAAGAAGAGCTTAGGGCATGTACAACTTGCAATGCATGTGTTGAAGCTTGCCCCGTCAGTATAAATCCGCTAGATATTATTGTTCAATTAAGAAGATACTTGATTATGGAAAAAAGTTCATCTCCTCAAGAGTGGACATCCATGTTTGGAAATATTGAAAATAATTTTGCGCCGTGGAAGTTTTCACCCGATCAAAGAATTGATTGGACAAAAGAATCAACATGAATGTGCCCATTTGGTCTGAAGAAATAAACAAAGGAAATCAACCAGAAATACTTTTCTGGGTTGGATGTGCTGGCAGTTTTGATGCCAGGGCACAATCCATCACCAAGGCATTTGTAACCATTCTCAACAAAGTTGGAATCTCTTATGCCATCCTAGGTAAAGAAGAAATGTGTACAGGTGATCCTGCAAGAAGAGCAGGAAATGAATTTCAATTTCAAATGATGGCATATCAAAATATTCAGTTATTGAATAGCTATCAGATAAAAAAAATTGTAACTGCTTGTCCGCATTGCTTCAATACCCTTAAAAACGAATATCCAGAACTTGGAGGTAATTACGAAGTAATACATCATAGCACCATGCTACAGCAATTAATTGACCAAGGAAAAATTGTGTTGAATGAAAACGGAACTTTTAAAGGAAAGAAAATAACTTTTCACGACTCCTGTTATTTGGGAAGAAGCAACAATATATACCAGGCACCCAGAGCAGTTATAGAGGCTTTGGATGCATCTTTGGTGGAAATGAAAAGATGCAAAAGCAATGGACTCTGCTGTGGAGCAGGTGGTGCACAAATGTTTAAAGAAGAAGAAAAAGGAAATTCAAGAATTAATTTGGCAAGAACAAAGGATGCATTGGACTCGGGTGCATCAGTAATAGCATCTGCTTGTCCGTTTTGCAATACCATGTTAACAGACGGAATAAAATTGAATGAAAAACAAGAGGATATAAAAGTTTTGGATATCGCAGAGTTGATCGCACAATCAATTGAATTATGAATTTATCATACGCAGATCTCATACCATCTGAATTCAGCCATCATTCGAAGGTTTGGATATATCAATCCAATCGTATGTTTTCCATTGCTGAAGCTCTTAACATTGAAACCATCCTGACTGATTTCACGAATAACTGGAAGTCACATGGCATACCTGTGAAAGGATTTGCTACGTTGTTTTTTGGTCAGTTCATCATTATAATGGCTGATGAAGAACAGACAGGAGTTAGTGGATGCAGCACAGACAGTTCGGTTAGAACCATCAAAAACATTGAGACCAATTTCAACGTTTCAATGTTTGAAAGAACCAATCTTGCTTTTGTAGTTAAAGATAAAATTGAGCTTCTCCCAATAAGTCAGGTTCAGTATGCGCTCGACAAAGGGTTCGTAACGGCCAATACACTATTCTTTGATCATTCAGTTCAAACCAAAGGCGAATTGTTGGATAGATGGATAATTCCAATAGGATCATCATGGCTTGGAAAACGGATTAAGACTGAAATTTAACAGGTGACAATTTGTCACTTTCTCTCTTTTTACTAATTTTGCGGGATGTTGGAAATAGAACAAAAAGTGATGGATGAATCCCGTCAGGGTGAAGCCTACCAAGGACTTGAAGAAGGGAGTTCAGGTATGGGAAAACGGTTTTATATCGAAAGTTATGGCTGCCAAATGAATTTCAGTGACAGTGAAATAATAGCTTCTATTTTAAATACATCAGGCTTCGGTTCAACCCGCGATGCGGATGAAGCAAATTTGATCTTGCTCAATACATGTTCAATTCGGGAAAAGGCAGAACAAACGATCAGAAAGCGACTCACTGAGTTCAAAAAAATCAAGAGGAAAAATCCTGCTTTGCTTATTGGTGTACTCGGCTGTATGGCAGAAAGACTCAAGAGCAAATTGTTGGAGGAAGAAAAGCTGGTTGATATTGTAGTTGGTCCAGATGCATACCGAACGCTTCCTCAATTGATTGAAGAAGCAGAAACCGGTACAAAGGCAGTAAATGTTTTACTTAGTCGTGAAGAAACCTATGCTGATATTTCTCCCATTCGAATAAACTCAAATGGAATAACTGCATTTGTCAGCATCATGAGAGGTTGCAATAATATGTGTGCTTTTTGTGTAGTACCATTTACCAGGGGAAGAGAAAGAAGCAGAGATAATGCCTCCATTATCAATGAGTGTAAAGATTTATTTAATAGAGGATTCAAAGAAGTTACTTTGCTTGGACAGAATGTAGACAGCTATTATTGGGTTGATCCGGCCACCAATCATGCAGTAGATTTCGCTCTTTTATTGGAGCAAGTTGCATTGATCGATCCAAAGCTCCGTGTGCGTTTCAGCACTTCACACCCAAAAGACATTACCGAAAAGGTGCTTCAAACCATGAAGGCATACGATAATATTTGCAAGTACATACATCTTCCCTTGCAAAGCGGTTCTACCAGGATCCTTCAGCTCATGAACAGGACATATACAAGGGAATGGTACATGGCAAAAGTGAAAAGAATAAAAGAAATCATGCCTGATTGTGCCATTAGTTCAGACATCATTGCAGGCTTCTGTACAGAGGATGAGCAAGATCATTTAGATACACTTGATGTCATGCGTAATTCGAAGTATGAATTCAGTTATATGTTTATGTATTCAGAAAGACCTGGAACACTGGCGGCCAAGCGATACAAAGATGATGTTCCCATGGACGTTAAAAAGAAGCGGCTTGAAGAAATTGTTTCTTTACAGAATCAGTTGTCTCTCGAAACCAACAAACTGGACATAGGAAAAAAAGTTGAAGTACTGATTGAAGGAAATTCAAAACGCAGCGACAAACAATGGATGGGAAGAAACAGCCAGAACAAAGTAGTTGTATTTGACAAAAGTGACAAAGCCTTGCAGCCAGGAGATTATGTTTGGATTGAAGTGAAAGATTGTACACAAGGAACATTGTTTGGAGACATGGTTTCCTAAAAAATATTTAAGATGGATTTACAAAGTCTAAAAAACAGATTTGGAATCATAGGCAACTCCCCTTCGCTCAACTATGCGTTACAGGTTGCTGCCCAGGTGGCCAACACAGATCTAACAGTTTTAATTGTCGGAGAAAGCGGTGTAGGTAAGGAAATTTTTTCTCAAATCATTCATGCGCTCTCCCCACGCAAACACAATCCTTTTATCGCAGTTAACTGTGGTGCTATTCCAGAAGGTACAATTGATTCAGAATTGTTCGGACATGAAAAGGGTTCATTCACAGGTGCGGTCGATGCCAGAAAAGGATATTTTGAAACGGTGAATGGTGGAACACTTTTTATGGATGAAATTGGTGAAATGCCACTTGGCACCCAAGCAAGGTTGCTACGCGTGTTAGAAAATTCAGAGTTTATACGGGTTGGTTCTTCAAAAGTGCAAAAAACGGATGTAAGAGTCATTGCTGCAACCAATAAAGATCTACTCACAGCAACCCAAAGCAATAAATTCAGGGAAGACTTGTATTACAGATTAAATACTGTCCCCATTAGGGTTCCATCACTCAGAGAAAGAAAAGAAGACATCATCCTACTCTTCAGAAAATTTGCAGTTGATTTTGCAGAAAAATACAGAACCAGTCCCATTCAATTAACAGATGAAGCCAAACAGGTTTTATTGAACTACCCATGGCCAGGCAATGTGAGGGAATTAAAAAATATTGCTGAACAGATATCGGTATTGGCAGAAGAAAAATCCATCACCGCGCAGGAAATGGAAAAATTCCTACCAAAAACCACTCAGAACAATCTTCCTATGCTCGTAAATGGAAATCAACCTGGAGTTGGAAAAGCGGAGTTCATGAATGAGCGCGACATTCTTTACAAATTGTTTTTCGATTTGAAAAAGGATGTTACAGAAATGAAAAAAATGTTTTTTGAAATCGTACAAAATCCTTCCATGGCGAGCACTGTTTCACAAATGGTGGAGGACAATTACCGCCAGGAAATTCCTTTGACGAATCGCGCAATACATGAAAGTTCATCACACAACAACATTATACCTGTTCACTCCAGTCAACCGGTAATTTTATCTGACAACAGAGACGTTGAAGAATCGATTGTGGTGGATGAATCTCTTAATATCATGGACAAAGAAAAGGAACTGATTGAAAAGGCCTTGAAAAAGCACAAGGGGAAGAGAAAAGATGCAGCTTCAGATTTAGGCATCAGTGAAAGAACGCTATACAGAAAATTAAAGGAATATGATATTGAGGAGTAAAAAATCACACAAATCCATTCGCTTTCTAATAACAGCAATGATTGCAATATTTTGCTTTCAGGGTACATGTCGTTATTCTCTGAAAGATGCAGCTCCTATTCCACCTGAAATCAAAACAGTTAAAGTTTTTTTCATTGAAAACAAGGCCCGGTATATCAATCCACAATTAAGTCCAAAGCTAACCGATAAATTACGTCAGAAAATAGTCAACCAAACCAGGTTATCCCAGACCAATGATGAAGCAGATTATGAGATCAGTGGTTATGTAAGTGATTACTCTGTGAGCACCTCAGGCATATCTCAACAGCAGGTTGCCAGCAATAACCTGAATGTCACCGTACACATCATTTTTCGGAACAAAAAAGATGATAAGAAAAACTTTGAAACCGACATCACGAGAAACTTCCCATTTTCTGCCACCAAAAGCCTTTCTCAAGCTGAACTTGACCTAAATGATCAAATGGTAAACAACCTCTCTGATGAAATTTTCAACCGAATTTTTTCCAATTGGTAAAGGTCTTATATTAGCATGATGGCGAAAGAAACGGACTTTTTGGTACAATCGCTTTTTGAAAGGGAAAGTTTGAATGAACTTACTGTTGATGAGCTAAAAGGAATGGCTGAAACATATCCGTATTCCTCAATTATTCATTTCCTTTATTCAAAAAAATTAAAAAAATCTCTTCACTTTAAATATAAAGAAGCTGCTTCTCATACAGCTTTATTTTACAATCAACCTCAGTGGTTGCACTATTTACTGAATGAT
>Ga0208546_1000203_pt1 | contig 25781 bp, 35 predicted proteins | sample DEB19_08_DNA_4_FD_184528 | JGI IMG/M metagenome (GOLD analysis project Ga0208546, IMG submission 184528) | Aqueous microbial communities from the Delaware River and Bay under freshwater to marine salinity gradient to study organic matter... | ecosystem: Environmental > Aquatic > Marine > Coastal...
TCATTGACATCGTTACAAACATGGAGGCATGAAGAAAGCAGGAAGACCGCCCGCGTTTGAAAGTCCCGAACAGCTGTGGGATTTGTTCTGCACATACAAAGCGTGGACGAAGGCAAACCCTTACCGAGTGCAGGATTACGTGGGCAAGGATGGTGCAATGGTGTACCGCGACAAGGAGCGGCCATTGACGTTTAGGGGGTTTGAAGGCTACCTTGCAGAAGAAGGGTGGTGCTTTGACTTGTCGCACTATCAAAGGGAAGAAGGCGAGCATCACGAAGCATTTCGCCCCATCCTTACCCGCATACGCGCGACCTGTGACCGCGATATGGTTGAGGGCAGTGGCGCGAATGTGTACAACAGTGCCATCGCAGTCAGGGTGCTTGGCTTGGCCGACAAGCAAGAGCAGAAGGTACACATCGAACAGCCGCTATTTAATGACGACCTATGACCCTAACTGAACTACAACACCTGCTGAATTTGATGGATGCCGATAACAAACGGACGCGGGAGGCTTACAAAATTGGCATCGACTTATCCGAATTTGGAGAGAGCGCACAAGAAGTCATCGACCTGCTATTGAAGCACGTCTTCAATGAAGACCAGTACGAAACTTTATGTTGGTGGATGTACGAGAAGGATTTCGGCAGGCGTGAGGATTTACAAATGTGGGACAAGGATGGAAGTGAAGTATGCCGCACGGTGGAAGAACTGCATCAATTTTTGTTTGCGTGAGTGACAAGATAGTCGAGTCAGTTATTGATCAATTTAGGACAAGAGCGGAGGCGGGCAAGCGGAAGTACGGCACAACGATGGAGCGCGATGACCTGACGCTGATGCAGTGGTTGCAGCATTTGCAGGAGGAGTTGATGGATGCGGCAGTTTACGTTGAGAAGTTAAAGGGGGAAATGGAGAAGAGATGATGTATATTTGATTAACCTAAACCAAAATAAAATGATTTATGCCCATGATTCAAGGCCATTACCAGAGCCTGAACAAGAAATGCCACAATGCCCCGAAGATTTAACCAAACCTTGCGAAAGCCAAGATCAAAGAGATGAGCGCAGAAAGCTCGAAACCCTAAAACGCTGGGAGATTGGTATTCTTCCATTGGACAGGGGATGTATTGTCAAGGTCGGATGCAAGAGCATTGCGTTCACAAGCATTGAGGCTGCATACAAAGAGATTGGTCGCTACTTGGAAAACCCTAGGTTGGTAGCCACTCAACACGGATTCGGGGAGCATCTTTAGGATTAAACAGTCAGGTGGCGGAATTGGTTAGACGCTGTAAAAGTAAGATATGGGAATTGTGCACTCGGTAAACCTACGCACAAGGCTTAGATAGTTGTGCAACAGCGGAAAGTCTTACAAAACTATCTTACAGGTTCGAATCCTGTCCTGACTACTAAAACCTTATGGTGTATAGGACAACCAAATAATAATTATGAGACACGTAGTAAAAGCCCTACAAAAATTAAATTTAACAGATTTTATTACTATTCAAAATGCAGAAGATGTAAAAGGCGTCGCGCCCGTTGTGTCTTTTACTATTCAATCTGACCCTGTTAAAGAAGTTGGAATAAATGGATGCCAAGCCATAGATATGTTGGAGTACGTTAAATGTTTATTTGAAAGCTTGAATGAAGCTTTTCCTTGTAGAGAAAATGCTTTGACAATTACTAAAATTGAAGAAGCTATTCATTGGCAAGAGGCAAGAACAAAGGATAGATTAAAAAGAGGTGTAGAAGGAACAAATAATAAATAAATGATTTAGTCAGGTGGCGGAATGAGTTTCAAATACACAACAGCGATAAAACGCATTCGGCAGGTGGCCGCCCGGAAGAAGGTGATTCAGGGCGGGACATCTGCTGGCAAGACCATCGCCATCCTTGCCGTGCTTATCAACATAGCCGCAAAGGCCAAGACCGAAATCAGCGTTGTGTCTGAATCCGTGCCGCACCTTCGCAGGGGTGCAATCAAGGACTTTGCAAAGGTGATGCAGTGGACTGGACGCTGGGCACCCGACCGCTGGAACAAAACGCTTCTGACCTATTACTTCGCAAACGGAAGCACGATTGAGTTCTTTTCAGCAGACAGCGAGGGCAGGCTACGCGGTGCAAGGCGGCAGGTGCTGTACATCAACGAGGCAAATAACATCGACTTTGAATCGTACTACCAACTGGCAATCCGCACAAGCGAAGCGATATACATCGACTACAACCCAACGCACGAGTTTTGGGCGCATACGGAGGTGCTACGCGAGGATGATGCTGAACTGCTGGTGCTGACCTACCGCGACAACGAAGCATTGCCTGACACGATACGCAAAGACATCGAGATGGCGGAGGTGAAGGCCGCGACATCAACCTATTGGGCCAACTGGTGGAAGGTGTATGGATTGGGGCAGGTCGGCAGTGTTCAGGGCGTAATATTCAGCAACTGGACGCAGGTGGATGAGATTAACTACACGACATCCAAACTGGTCGCGCTTGGCCTTGACTGGGGCTACACCAACCACCCGACTGCATTGGTGGCGGTGTACAGGTCGGGCGATACGCTGACTTTGCACGAGCTTTTGTACAGCAACAACCTGACGAACCAAGACATCGCCGCGAAGTTGCGCGAGCTTGGCATCAATCGGGCGTGGGAGATTGTCGCGGATTGTGCTGAACCCAAGAGCATCGAGGAGGTGCATCGCCTTGGCTTCAACATCAAGGCCGCGCAGAAGGGTCAGGACAGCATCCGCAACAGCATCGACATCTTGCACAGGTTCAGCATTCAGGTGACCAAGACAAGCACGAACCTCATCAAGGAACTACGCAACTACACTTGGGATACTGACCGCACGGGTGCATCGTTGGGAGTACCGATTGACAAATACAACCACGCCATCGACGCTGTTAGGTACGTCGCGCTCAACAAGCTATCTGCAAACGCTGGGGGCAGGTACGTTATCATGTAGTAAATTTGCACCATGCACGCAGTCAAACACTTCTATCAGATGATCCTTGCCAAGCCGACGGCGTGGGAGGGGCATGGCAACTTTGCGATACACCTAACCGACGCGCTTAAACCAAAGGTAACGGTCGACCTTGGCGTTGACTACGGATTCTCGACCTTCTGCTTTGCTGTCCTTGGCCACGGCAAGGTTTACGGCATCGATTCATTTGAAGGCGACGAACACGCAGGAAAGCGTAGCACCTATGACCACGTTATGGGATTGCGTGAACACTTCCGGGCGACGTTGAAGATGAAGAACCTCTACTTCATCAAAGGCTACTTCGACGACGTGGCCAAACGCTGGGAGAAGAAAATCGACATATTACACATCGACGGCTTGCATACCTACGACGCGGTGAAAAACGACTATACGACGTGGCTGCCATTCCTCAACCCTAACGGCGTTGTTTTGTTCCACGACACAATTAGCTTCCCACACGACGTTGGCAGGTTCTTCGCGGAATTGGAGGGGTATAAGCATAACTTTGAACACTCCCACGGTCTTGGCGTGTGGACGCAGAGCGAGGCGACGTTTCAGAAAATACAAAAGCTGCTATCATGAGCCTCCTGAACAAAATTACCGTAGACCAGTTCCAGCGCATTGTGTCGATCGAAGCCAACAGCATCTACACGACCAGCGACAAGAAGATCGGCGTTGTTGCCGTAATTGACAACATGCCGATTGAGCAAGTCAAGAAGATGACGATTGCGGAGGTCAACAAGCGCTACGCAGAGATAAACGCTGCCAGCAAATCGCTATCAACGCTGGCTGCCAAGCAATATGCTAAGGTTGGCGGCAAGTGGTATCGGTTTGAGTGGTTTATCGACGAAATCAGCGCGGGGCAGCTCGTGGAGCTTTATTCCTACGACATGACCAGCGAGCAGGGAGTTATCGACAACTTGCATCTGATTTTGGCGACGCTATCGAGGGAGTGCAGGGTGTGGAAGTGGTGGCCGAAGGCATACGACGGCAAGGGACACAAGCAGCGCGCAGAGGCGATGTTGCAAATGAACATGGGTGATGTTTGGGGTTATACCGCTTTTTTTTTGCAGCTTTCAGAGCCTTTGTTGACGATTATGCGGAAGTCTTTGACGGAGCAGGAGAGGAAGATGACAACGGCCAAGGGGTAAAGAAGCCGAACTACGGCTGGGTGGGCGTCGTCTACCGCATGGCTGGCAAAGATCCGCTACGCATGGAGCAGGTCTTCAACATGCCGGCGCGGGAGTTTATGAACGCGCTCTTGCTGATGAAGGCGATGCCGTAGTGCATAGATTTTGGCGTTGCGATATTTACCTGCATGAAGTTTACAACGGAGATAGAAGGCGACATACTTGGCGTCGGCACTGACGTAACCAAGGAGTTTAGCCTGTCGCAATCTCCTGACGTGAACGCTGCTCTGATTCGGTGGATGCAGGATGTCATTAAGTTGACTGTTGAGGGCATCGAACGCGTTGACGCCAAGGCTACGCTCAACCTGCGTCAGTCGGTAGGCTTCGCGGAGTTGCCTGTCGAGCAGAAGGTCGCGCAGGTCGCTATGGAGATGGCCAGCTACTGGAAGTTCGTCGAGTACGGTGTCAATGGCGTGCGTGTCAACAGGGGCGCGCCGTTCAGCTTTCGGAGCATCAACCCCAGCGAGAAAGACGTCGCTGACATCCGCAAGTGGGCAATCGACAAAGGCCTCGGCATCCCTGCTGACGAAATCGACGCGGCGGCGTACAACATCGCCAAGTCAATAAAACGCAGAGGCATCAAGGGGCGGCCATTCCTCAACCCAGTGCTAAGTGACGCGAAGCTGGATGAGCTGGTAAGCAGCATCGCCGAGGTCGTCGGCAAGGAAATTTCAATCTCAATGAACGTATGAGCATAACAGTTATATCCGCGCTGCCTTCGCTGCTTCCTGTCGGCAACAGCGATGTCGTGGTCGTGTCGAGCGACAACACCGCATCCGCCAACTTCCGCTACGTCTGCGATGTGTCGGGATCGCTTTCGTCTGCGCGCTTAAAGTGCGACAAGCTGCCGACGACAAGCAACGGCTTCTTCGGAGTGAGCAAAGTGGTTGAAACGCTGATTGCGCCGCAGATACCGCAGCTGACAAGCGGCTGGCAGGATGGCGGCTATGCTGTCAACGCCAACCTGACCTTCCGCGAGGAGTTCGGCACACCGCCTACGGTGGCGACAGGGGGCACTGCGTCGGCATCACTTATTGCGTGGCAGGCGGCCTTTCGCCAGCAGGACTACGCGGCCTATTCACCGAGTGCGTACATAGCTGCGACGGTGTCAGGTGACACGCCAGCTATTAAGACGTTCAGCAACAGGCCGGTGACTTCAACGCTGGGATCGGGTGAGAGCGACTTCATCGGCGTACTCTCCAACGTGTCGGGGCTTGCCCTGCGCGTCACCTACGACGATGGCACGCCGCGTGCAGCCTTTCTCGTAACTGGCAGCACGTCGACTATCAGCAACATCATAAACGCTGGTCCTTATGGCCTTTATAACCTAACATCGTCGCAGTGTTCTGATGGCAGCGCCGGTAGCGTTAACTTTCCGGCCAATGGCGGCAAGATTGCGGTATTGGTGACGTTCAACACGGCAGGCGGGAATGCGAGCGAGTTCAGCCGCACAGCTGCATACACCTACGTCATTGACAACTGCCAGCGATATAACGACCTGCGTGTTTTCTTCCGCAATATGTATGGCGGCGTTGATGGCTATACCTTCACACGCATGAACAGGCAGCGTGTTGATGTTGACCGCAAGACCTACGGCTACAACGCCAGTGTCTACGGCGATGATGTCTACGACAAGCAGTGGTCGGTGACGTATCGCGACACATACACGCTGAACAGCGACTGGCTCACCGATGCGGAGTTCAGCTGGCTTCAAGAGATGATATACGCTCCCGAGTGCTGGATTCAACTTGGCACGCAGCTGGTGCCTGTCGTCGTGCAGACCAATACTTACAACATCCGCAAGCGCGTCGTTGACAAGCTCCAGCAGATCAGCGTTGACGTTCAGGTTGGCTACGAAAACACCGCGCTATGAGTAACGTGAAATTCGTCTGCTACCCCGATGCCAATGCGCCTTCATCAGGCTTTGACCTTGACGTTTCGGGCGACACGGATATTGCCGTCACTTTCAGCGTTCAGGACTTGGCTGATGTCACCAAGCGCAAGGGTGCGTTCAGCAAGACGATTGCGCTGCCCTCAACGAGGGGCAACGACGCTGCCTTCCGCCACGCCTACAACGTGCAGAGCTTCGTTGGCGGCTTCACGCCAAACAAGCAGGTCAAGTGCGCGGTGTGGAGTGACGGCGTGCAGGTCTTTGCTGGCACTATGCAGCTCTTGTCCATGAGCGTGACCAAGGGGCAGGCGACTTACGAGGTTGCTATCTACGGCGAGGAGGTGGCGCTATTCAGCAACATGGCTGACGTTAAACTTGTTGACACTGTCGGTGTCACCGGCATGAACCACACGTTTAGCGTTTCGCTGGTTACTGGCAGCTGGGATGACACCTTCAGCGATGGCAGCGGTTATGTCTACGGCATCATCGACGCTGCAGGTCACTTTCATTGCTACGATGTCACCAATCCATTAGGACCGCTTGCGCCGCTGTTCAGCTCGGTGACGCCAATCTTTGACAGGTTGATCCCGATTGAATTGATGCGGCCAAATATCTGGGTTAAGAAGATGGTTGACTTGATCTTCGCGCAGCACGGCTATCGGTATCAGTCGGCTTTCTTTGACACCACGGAGTTCGAGCGTATGGTCATCCCTTACGCGGGCGACGCCTTTGCGTATGTCAGCGCCTCGGATAAGTGCTATGTTGGCAGCCAAGAGGTTACATGGGATGCAGCGGAAGAAAAGACGATCATCTTTGACCAAACTGGCGATCCATTCTTCAACGGCGGCGATGGAAAGGTCAACACTACTACTGGCCTTTACACCAGCAGCAACCAATATGTGGGTTTGTACCGACTGCGTTTTGAAGGCCTATTCGCTGGCGGTGCAGATCCGACGACGTTCATCATATCCGCCAAGGACAATGCTGGCAACGTGCTGAAAGACCAGTACGGCAACAACATCCAAATCACCGAAACGATTGGCACTACAGAGCGGCTTCTATCCCTTGACGCGAATATCATCTTCCCAGCGGCTGGCACATTGAAGATAACGGTTGACTGCGACACGGCAGGCTCAACGCTCGACGCAGGCACGTTGCAGATTAACTTATTGGAGCGCTTCTCCGTTGTCGGCCAATCTATCGACATGCGCACGGCGCTACCTGCCGACACCTTGCAGATTGACCTCCTTGCCGACTTGCAGAAGATGTTTAACCTCTACTTCTACCAGTCGCCGCAAGATCCTTCGCTCATCTACATTGAGCCGTGGAGCGACTTCTACTCCGAGCCTGTCGTCGATTGGTCGCAGAAGTCCAATGAAAACGAAGAGATGACGATGGTATGCGGCGATCCTGAACTGCGCAAGCGCTTCACCTTTGCCTACCGCGATGGCGGCGAGGCTTTGTCGAAGCAATACCGCAACACGTGGCAGACTGGCTACGGATCGCGGCAATATGACACCGACAACTTCTACGGACGTGGCGAGCAGGTCATCGAAACAAAGGCGGCGACGGTCATCCCAGCGCAATACCGCACGAACATCGTAATGGGCAGGACGTGGGATGTGGAGGCCGATGGCAGCATACGGACGATGAAGACAGGGTACAGGCTGGCGCAGTACAACTACGTCAAGATGCAGCCGTCGCCAAGTGGCAGCGTTGAAACGTGGCTTTGGGTTGATGGCTTCAAGACAGCGGCGAGCAGCTGGGTGAGTGGTGACACCTTGCCATACATCGGCCACGTTGACAACCCATACAACCCAAGTCAGGACTTAGCGTTTGGTATACCGAGGCAGATTTACTTCGCATTGCCGGATGGTCAGGCAGGGTTTACACCGTACACGAACAACAACCTGTTCAATACGTACTGGCGCAACTACATCGAGGAAATCGCCAGTAAAGAGGCGATGCAGGTTGAGGCGACGTTCCTGCTGACTGTCACCGACATTGCCACGCTGGACTTCCGCGCTCCTGTCTACTGGCACGGCATCAGGTGGCGGCTCTTGGAGATTAAAGATTACAGGATCGGGCAGAACGTCATGTGCCGGGTGACGCTTCGCCGCATCTTAAACCTTGCGGAGTTCAGCGCGCAGTCGGTCAACCCTGTCGGCAACTACAACTTAAATGCGGAGGTGCAAGGTGAGTATTACCCACAAATCGTCAACCCAATAAAAGGCAAGTAATGGCAGATGTAGACAAAGAGATCACCGTAAAGGTCAAAGCCGAAGACGACACCCAGAAGGCGACGCAGTCAGCGAAGGCACGCCTCCGCGACCTTCAGAAGCAGATGCTTGACCTCGAAGCGGCGGGGCAGAAGAACACCGACCAGTTCCGGCGGATGGCTGCCGAGGCAGGATCGCTGAAGGACGCTATCGGCGACACGAGCGCACAGGTCAAGGCGTTGGCGTCGGACACACGGACGCTGGATACATTTACGTCAGCGATACAAGGCATCGCAGGCGGCTTTGCCGTTGCGCAGGGTGCGGCGGCGTTGTTCGGCGAGGAAAGCGAGGATGTGCAGAAGGCGATGATGAAGGTACAGGCGGCGCTGGCGTTAGTCAATGGCGCTACGGCTGTCGCAAATGCGCTTAACAAAGATTCGGCGCTGATGGTCAACCTAAACGCGGCGGCGCAGCGTGCCTATGCGCTGGCAGTGGGTACAAGCACAGGGGCGTTGAAGGCGTTTCGCTTGGCGCTGGTAGCGACAGGCATCGGCGCGGCAGTGGTCGCCATTGGCTTGCTGGTGTCGAATTGGGATAAGCTGACAGCGGCGGTGCAGCGATTCTTGGGTATTGAGCCAAAGAAAGCCGTTGCAGATGTGACGTTAGAGCTGGAGAGGCAGATTGAGATTATGGAGGCAAGGGGTGAAGCGCAGATGCAGATTTTCGCAAAAGAGTTTGATCTTTCCCGCCAAAGGATAAAAAACGCAAAAGATGAGGAAGCACTTGCGGAGGCATATCACAAGCACAACCTATTGCGGGCGCAGTACGAGGTGTTCATCAACAAGCAGGCACTTGATAAGAAAAAGAAAGACCAAGAGGACTACCTTCGAGCCGTTGAAGCCTTTAACAAGAAGAAGGCCGAGAATGATGCGTCATATATCTACGCTGGTGTTAATGGCTTGGAGCAGTTTTTACAAAAAGGCAAACAAGTTGAGCAGGAGTTAGTGGTTGTCAAAAGAACAGGCGTCGCAGAGCAGAAAAAAGCAGACGCGGATGATGATGCACTTGATGCAATGAGGGCGCAGCGCAAAATTGATCGCGCCAAGCAAGTGCTGCAAGGCATCGCAGACTTAACAACGCTATTTTCCGGCAAGAGCGAAAAAGCACAGCGCAGAGCCTTTGACATCAACAAGAAGGCGTCGATGGGTACTGCAATCATTGACGGCATCACGGCAACGCAGAAGGCGTTTAAGTCAGCGCCTCCTCCGTTGAATTACATCTTGGCGGCGGCAGCGGCAGCAGCGGCAGCACTCCGCGTTAAGGCTATCAGCAATCAGCAGTTTCAGGGATCTTCGTCTGCCGACATGGGCGGCGGCGGCGGATCATCAGCGCCACCAACGACAGGAGGCTTCGCACCGGGCGCGATGAACCCGAACAGCCAGCTACTCAACCCGAATGAAGGGTCAGGGCAAGGGCAAGGGCAGGGTATGCGCGCCTATGTCGTTGAGAGTGACGTGCGTACAGTATCAGGGCGCTTGCGGAGGATCAGCGAATTTGCACAGTTGGCAAACTGATGATATTTAACGCTATGGAACTACCTGTCTACCTGATGACCATTGACGAAGTTGACGAAGGCGTCAGCTACGTCGCGCTCGTTGAATCCCCCGCTATTGAGCGGCCATTTCAGGCTTTCAGCAAGGAAAAGATGCGGTTCACCGAAACAGGCGAGAAGCGCGTGTTGACAGGTCCGTTGATGCTTGCCGATACGCCGATCATACGCCGCGACAAAACGCGGGGCGAGTACTTCGTGATATTCCAGAAGGAAACCATCCGCAAGATGGTGCAGAAGTATTTTAAGCAGGGAAACCAGCATAACGTCAACGCTGAACATAGCACCGCCATTGATGGCGTCTATATGTTTGAGAGCTACTTGATTGACAGAGATCGCGGCATCAACCCACCGAATGGGTACGAGGATGCGAAGGATGGCAGCTGGTTTGGATCGTTTAAGGTTGAGAACGATAAAGTCTGGGAAGATCGCGACCAGTTCACCGGCTTCAGCATCGAAGGCTACTTCGGGATGCAACCTACGGACACGGAGATAGAGGTGGCGATGGCGGAGTTTGCCGAAGCCTTTGAAAGTTTTTTGCATACTATCAAACCCAACGATATTTAACACTATGAACCTATCAGATAGAATTTCAGAGTTAACCCGCGTGTTGCGCAGCTTCAGTGCTGCACCAGCGCCAGCCGCAGCGCCGTTGGCGTTTAGCGACTACAAGCTTGAAGATGGCACGATGATACGCGTTGATGGCGAGTTAGCCGTTGGCACGCTCGTCTACGTCGTTACCGAAGAAGGATTGCTGCCTGCCCCTGATGGCGCGCACTCAATCCCCGAAGTTGGCGTGGTGACTACCGAAGGCGGCAAGATCGTCGAGATCGGCGACGCTGCACCGGCACTAGCTGCACCCGAAGCTGTTGAGGCGCAAGAGGTAGAGATTGAAGTAGCACCCGAAGGCGAAGGCGCACCTGCCGATCCACATGAAGAACGGATGCAAGCAATGGAGGCCGCTATCGCTGCCTTGGCTGCAAAGGTCGAGGAGATGATGGCGAAGATGGGCGGAGAGGTCGAAGCTAACGCCGCAAGGTTCAGCACTATTGACACGGCACTGTCAGCGTTGGCGCAGATGCCTACTGCTGCACCGAAGAAAAGAGCAAGTGATGCCGTTGTGGAGTCGGTGAAGATGAGCCGTGCCAGCAGACTTGCAGAAGTACAAGAAACCCTAAAAACCCTAAAAAAATAACCTATGTCATTTTCAATCGCAACAATCACCGGGTACGTCGAGCAGAACAAGCTGCCTCTGATAACCCAAACTGTATTTGACGCAAAGACGCAGTCATTATTGCAGAAGCGCGTGGGCATTAAGTCGCAGGAAGCGTTAAACATCATGGACACCGACGCTGTGTTCCAAGATGCAACCGCGTGTGCGTGGAACGCCGACGGCACTACCACATTCAGCCAGCGTACAATCACTGTCGCTCGCGTTAAGGTGCAGGAGGAGTTATGTCCTCGTTCACTTGAAACGGCTTGGCTGGCATCGCAGCTGACGCAAGGCAGCAACTACGAAGGCGTGCCATTTGAGCAGGCTTTCGCAACGCAGAAGGCAAAGCGCATCGCCGAAGGTATTGAGCGCGCCATTTGGCAGTCAGTGCCATCGGTTGCCGCTGCAAGTGCTTCGGTATCAGGAACGGCAGGATGGACTGTGGGCGGAACGTCGCCATCAGGTGATGCGCAGTTGAACCGCACAGGTGGTGGTGGATTGCTATGGCTGACACGCTATGGTGCAGGTGCTTCCAGCGTCGTAACCGCGCAGCTTGGCGCTAACTTCAGCGATTCGACGATTGTCAGTGGCTTTGAAACAGCATATAACAACCTGCCAACTCGCGTCATCAGCAACAACGACTTGGTAGCTTTCTGCGGATGGGACTTGTATCGTATGCTCGCGCATAGGTTGGTGGCTGTCAACTTGTATCAGGGCGACCTCGGACAGGTAGCTGGCGGCGAGATGTTCTACCCCGGCACAAACATGAAGGTCGTAGCTGTGAATGGATTGAACAACACGCAGCGTATTTTCGCTGGATCTCTCTCCAACTTGTTTTACGGCACGGACTTACTCTCCGACGAAGATCAATTCCGCATTTGGGCATCGTACGACAACGACAGCGTAAGATTCCAAGCCGCGTATAAGTACGGCGTGCAGATTGCCTTCCCTGCTGACATCAGCTTGGTTTTGGGCAACAACGCTACAACTCCGGCGCTTAAGACCGCGTAAGTTGGTGGGGAGGGGCAACCCTCCCCGCTTCTTTTCTTTTGTCAATAACTAAACGAAATAGATATGGCTTGCGCTCTAACAACTGGATATAAATTAGGATGCCGCGACAGCGTCGGCGGCATTACGGAGATTAGGCTTGCGCCATTCACGGCGGTTACAAGCATAGTCACTAACGCGTCATCGCAGGTGACAACGATAACTGGAAGCGTTGGCAGCGGCACAACAGGTGCAGGTGTCAGCGGCTTCTACAAATACGAACTGCCGAAAGGTGTCGGCCAGTTCACGGAAACGATAAACGCATCAACGGAGAACGGCACGGTCTTTTATCAGCAGGAGGCTACGCTTATCATCAACAAGCTGCAGCAAGCTGTACGCAACGAGTTGAGGCTGGTGACTACGGCGCGTATGATGGCTATTGTTAAAGATAGAAATGGCAAGTATTGGCTACTTGGCAAGAACAACGGCATCGAAGTAAGTGCTGGCACGTCGCAGACAGGTACGGCGATGGGTGATAGAAGTGGCTATGAGTTGACGCTTACTGGCATGGAAGAAGAGCCATGCGTTGAGGTTACGGCTGCCGCGGCAAACGCTGTCACTTCATCGACGCAAACGCTCGAAGGATAGCGTATATTAGCATCAGTTTTGGTTGGTTGTTGAACCCTGCGTATGGTGGCGCAGGGTTCTTTTTTTTGCCCTAACTTTGCTCTATGCGTGTATGTATTGTCTACAATCAGCATCCGACAGGGTGCAGTTATTACCGCTTGGAGATGCCAAGCAGTCGCGTCCATGAGATGTTCGGCAGCGAAGCCGAGTTCGTGAGTATCGCCGACGTGCGCACGATGAGCGACGAAGAACTACGGACGATTGACTTGTTCTTGTATAACCGCACTTGGATTGCTGGGCCTATTGAGGCTGTTAAACCTGTCGCCGATATCCTACGCCAATACGGCGCGAAGATTATCTTGGACATGGATGATTATTGGCATTTAGGGACTGGGCATAGCTTCTACAAGCATTACCATGAAACGAATATGTCTGCCGTTGTCGCTGAACACGTCAAACTTGCGGATGCGGTTATCACAACAACAACGTACCTCCGAGATGAGATTTTGAAGCTGAATAAAAACGTAACGATCTGCGAAAACGTACCGCACCTACTTTACGACCAGTTCAAGCCGCAACCGACTACGAGCGAGCGACTGCGCTTCGGTTACTTCGGCGCGGCGCAACATACCGAGGACGTGGCATTGCTGGAACTGCCACTGTCGCGCCTCTGCGACGATCACACGCTGGAAAATCGATATATGCTGTACCTTGCCGGGTGGAATGAGGGCAACCCGATATATCAGCAGTATGAGCAGGTGTTCAGCAATAAGGGTAAGAACAACAACTACGGACGCATACAGGCGGCGGATATTTACAGCTACGTTGGCGGCTACAACTTCATTGACGTTGCGCTTGCGCCGCTTCGCGACAATAAGTTCAACAGGTTGAAGTCGGAGTTGAAGGTCACCGAGGCCGCATGGATGAACAAGGCGATCATCGCCAGCAACGTCTGCATGTATGCCGATTGCATACAAGATGGCTGGGATGGCGTACTGGTGGACGAAAAGCAGCCGAAGAAGTGGTATAAGTCGATGAAGGCAATGATCAACGAGCCAGCGATGGTTCGCGAGATGGCGGATAGGCTTACGGCCAAGATGCAGAAGCGACTGGACATTGACACGATCACGCGGCGGCGGTTCAATTTGTATAAAAACGTGGCAAGGGATATTTCAATAAAAGAACTTCATGCTATACCTCAAGGCGAGCCAAAGCAACACGATAGCGGTGACGTGGACGGAGCGGGCGAACAGTGCGACGGTCTACCGCTTGCGGCTGACGAACCTTGCAACGCTTGACGCTACGGACGTATTCATCAACGCCGTTGACAACCTAAGCAGCTACGAAAGCCGCTACGACAAATTCGCCTTCACGTTGGGCGCATTGGACAAAGGGCAGTATCGCTACGAGGTCACCGAGAACCCTGCCAGCTACGCTGCTGGCGACTTCGTGCAGGGCGGCTTGTACACATTTACCGACAGCGGTTATGCCTACATAACGGCGGAATCAGACCAATCTACGAATGCGCCTTGGGGGTGTAAGGGGACGTTCATTGGAGGCTTGTCTGGGCAGATAGGTCAAGGCATTGCCAATACCGCAGCAATCGTGGCAGGTTGCGCAACTGCTGGCATCGCTGCACGGCTTGCCAATGACTTGGTGCTGAACGGATTTAGCGATTGGTTCCTGCCATCAGTGGGCGAATTGAGCGAGATGCGAGTTAAGCTGCATAACGCAGGATTAGGCAATTTCGCAAATCACACCTATTGGACATCATTTGAATACGATGCTGATGAAGCCTACACTATTAACTTCAATAACGGAGTTACAGGCACTCACAGCAAAGACAATACCTCTAACCGTTACACCAGAGCCATGCGCCGCTTTCTTCTGCCAGCAACCGCGCCAAGGGTGATCGAAACAGGATTGGCGCAAATCGAAACGACAGAGCAGACATACAGCAAGACCACCAACACGATTGACTACGTTAGTTACAACTTATGAGCAGCAATAAATTCAACTTCAGCTTCATCCCGCAGGCGGACTATCGCTACCCTTTGATGTTACAGTCGAAGGTCAACGACCTGTACACGTTTGGGGAGATGAACGACTACCCATACTACCTTCTTGACATCTACAAGAAAAGCGCCAAGCACAACGCGATCATCAACGGCAAGTGCAACTACATCGCCGGCAAAGGATGGGCAGTCGATGCAGATAAGACTACCGTGGCGCAGCAGGCAAAGGCAGAAGCGTTCATGGCTGACGTGAACGAAGATGACGACCTGAACGACCTGACGCAGAAGTTTGTCTTAGACCTCGAGCTATTCAACGGCTTCGCATTGGCGGTGACGTGGAACAGGGGCGGCGGCATCGCCTTCATTGAACATGTGCCGTTTGAAAAGGTGCGCGTGTCGCTGGATGATACGATGTTTCTGATTGCCGATTGGTACGATGAGCGTATGATCCGCCAGTACCCGAAGGGCGCGGAAGTTGAGCGGATGCCGAAGTTCGACCCGAATAACCGCGTCGGCAAACAGCTGTTCTATTATCGCCACTATGCGGCTGGCGTCAAGCACTACCCACTGCCGAACTACCAGGGCGCACTGGCTTACATCGAGTGCGACGTTGAGATCGCTAAATTTCACATCAGCAACATCCGCAATCAGTTTTGGGGTGGGCAGATGATCAACTTCGCTGATGGCATCCCGACGGACGAGGAAAAACAAGAGATAGAGAGGCAGATGCGCAACAAGTTCAGCGGCGCAAACAACGCAGGGCGCTTTGTGCTGACCTTCAGCACCGGAAAGGAAAACGCGCCGAGCATACAGTCGCTAACGCCGAGCGACCTTGATAAGCAGTTTGACATGCTCAACAAGCAGATTCAGGAAGAGATTTTCGTGGCGCACAACGTCACCTCGCCGATGTTGTTCGGTATCAGAACCGAGGGGCAGCTGGGAGGCCGTAAAGAACTGTCGGAGGCGTATGAGTTGTTCAAAAATACCTACATCATGAACCGCGTTTTAATAGTCGAGCGCATAATCAACTACCTCACGTCATTCAACGGCTACGAGTGCCTCTACCTGCAGCCTTTCGACCCGATCACTGAACAACTTAGCGAGCAGGCGCTGATGCAGATTTTGACGCAAGATGAACTGCGCGAAAAGGCGGGTTATGAGCCACTGGCAGAGGCGACACCCGACGCAGGCGAAGTGGCCGTAGAAGCGAGCGCAGGCGTCAACGAGGCTATCAAGACGCTTTCGGGGCGGCAGTACCAAAACCTGATGCGTATTGTGCGCCACTATTCGCAGGGCAAGGTCACCCTCGAACAGGCGCGCACGATGCTAACGGCTGGCTTCGGCCTCAACCCGGAACAGGTTGACCAGCTACTGGGCGTGAAAGAGCAGGCGTTCACGGATGAAGCTGATGAGTTGGAGTTCTTGGCGCAAGTCGGTCAGCAGTTCGGTGAGGCGCGTGAAAGCTTTGAGGTGCTGCAAGAGCGCGAATTGGACTTCAACGAATACGGCGAGGCGGAGTTCTTCATGCAGTTTGCCGTTTCCGACCAAGATAAGGCGCTGGACGACAAAATCGTAAAATATAGGCGCAAACGCGAGGATGCGACAGTTGAAGAGATGGCCAAGGAGTTCGGGGTGAGTAAGGCGCGCATCCGCAAGCGCATCCAGTACCTCCTGCAAGTCAACAAGTATCCGTTGAAGCGCGGCATAGGTCAAGCGACCAAAGAGGAGAAAGTGCCTGAACCTATCGTCGAAGTGCGCTATCGCTACGACTGGAGGCCTGAATATCGTGGGTTGAGCAAGGCTGACGGCTATGATAAGAGCCGCAAGTTCTGCCAGGTAATGATGGACTTGAGCAGCGCACGCCTATACACACGCGACGACATCAACCAGCTGACGGCGTTGATGGGTTACAGCGTATGGGAGCGCAGAGGCGGATGGCTGACGCTGGAAGATGGCAGGCACCGGCCAAGCTGCCGCCATATGTGGGTGCAGCAGTTGGTAATAAAAAAAGGTACACAAGTTGAAAGAATTGTCGAATGAGCAAGGCACTATTTATTAGCGAAAATACGCTGATCGAAAATTCGGTCATCAGCGAAAACGTAAGCTACACGCAGCTACGTCCAACCATTGTGAAAGTGCAAGAGATGCACATTCAGCCAGCGGTGGGATCGGCGCTATACGCGGAACTCGTGACGCAGGTAATCGCCGGCACTTTGTCGGCTAACAACACCACGCTGATGCAGACCTACATTCAGCCAGCGATCATTCAGTGGATGTACTTTGAACTTCCGATGGTGCTGGCGTTTAAGTTTATGAACAAGGGCATGGATCGGCGCAGCAGCACGGAATCAACGTCAATGAGTGAACGCGAGATGACGCGACTGATGGACAAAAGCCGCGATGACGCGGAGTGGTACACCGAGCGCATCACGCGCTACCTGCAGGAGAACCACACGCTATTTCCGCTGTTCGACAATCCGCCAGTTGCAGTTGACACGATCTACCCGGCCAACAGTGCGTATCAGACAGGGATGGTGCTTGGTCGCAGGGGCAGGTATCGCGATCCGCTTGACTATCCGGAAAACCGACGCAACTACTTTTAATGGCGCACAGCAAGAACGTAAACAAACTAAAGCAATTCTATGAGCAGTTGGGTAACGATCAAAAACGACCTGATAGCTTTCGCGGAGTCGCACCTGCAGCTGAACGCGGTGGGTTTCGGCGATCCGCTGGCGATCGGCACGGACAACGTGATCAACCTGCGGACAACCGACAGGGATAGGGTTATCTACCCGCTTTTGTTCGTCGATGCGCAGAGCGCGTCAATGCCTATTGGCGCGACTAACCTAACCGTCAGCGTGCTTGTGATGGACAGGGTGGCAGACCTTCGCGGCGTGGATGCGACGATCAGTGGCAGCGTCGTCTACCGGTGGACTGACAACGAGGATGAGGTGTTAAGCGACACCCTGCGTATCATGCAGGACTTCGTCGCGGAGTTCACCGATGACCCTGACCGCGACTACACGATCACAGGCGCGGTGAGTGCTACGCGCTTCGTGGAGGCACGCGATGACAAGGTCGCAGGGTGGCAGGCAACGGTCGTGTTTGAGTTGCCATTCAGCCGCAACGTCTGCCAGATACCGACGAGTTAAAATACGATTGCAGAATTGCATAGAATTGGGTGAAATGATATTTACAACTAAAACAAGACAATGAACATAGGACAACAACTTGACGCGCTACTTGGTCGCGGTGTCGTAATGGAGTGCGTGACAGGCGCGGTAACAGGCAAGACGTATGACGCGCTGATCGTGAACGCGTCGTGCAGCTTCACGACTTTGACTGGTGAAGGTGGCACAAACCTATTGACGACGCTGGGACTTTCAGGTGTGACAGTAATGACAGGCATGATAATTTGCGGAAATGGAGGGCAGCGAATTACAGCGGTGACACCATCGGGAGGCAACGTCTTTGCCTATACATTCCAATCGGTTAGCATCGTAAGCGCAGTCTGATGGCGTTAGGGTTGGGATATGGCTTACCCTTTGCGGTGCAGCGGCCTGTTGAAGGTTTTGCGAACAGCATCGCGAGCAGCACAGCAAGGGCGATTGTGTCGGGGGCAACGCAGGAGCAGGCAGGTGGCTGCTTGACAGGGCGTGCGCTTACCGTTATGCAGACCGTTCAGCCGCAACCTTCGCTGCTTATTGTGCCGCAGTTGTACAAGGCAGGTGCGCTTTATCCGCAGCTGCCGACATCCGCGTCAGGCGACTTCACCGTTACGAGGGCGACGACGGCAACGCGTGTCAACAGCAGCGGTTTGATTGAATCGGTCGCATCGGGAGTGCCTCGTATTGACTGGCTGGGTCAGTCTTGCCCTGCGCTGTTGGTGGAGCCGAGTGGGTCAAACGGCATCCGCAATAATTCAATGGTTGGGGCAAATGTCAGTACAAACGCGCTGCCGACAAATTGGCTCACAACATTAAATGGATTATCACGTCAAATTATTGCTATCGGAACGGAAAGTGGAATCGATTATATTGATATTAAACTTTCTGGCACGGCAAACAACACGGTGGCAACTATAGCACCAGAATCATCTACTCAAATTGTTGCGGCATCAGGTCAGACTTGGACAAATAGTGTATATATCAAAATAATAAGTCAACCATCGCCTCCATCCTCTTATTCTTTAGCGTTTAGGGAAGGTACATCAGGAGGTAGTTTTGTAAATTCTGGCTCAAGTGCTATAACACCAACAACGACATTACAGCGTTTGTCTGCGACCAGAACGCTTACTGGTGCAACAACGGAGAGAGTACAACCTCAGATAAATTTTGCATTAGTCAGCGGCTCAACCTATGACTTTACGGTTCGCATCGGTTGGCCACAAATGGAGCAGAGTTCGGTCGCTACTTCACCCATCCCCACAACGACAGGAACTGGAAGCCGTGCCGCGGATGTCATCAGCGCATCGGGTGCGCTCGTGAGTGGGTTGATAGGGCAGACGGAGGGGACGATTTACATTGAGTTTAATATGCAGACACTCGGAGTTGAGGGCTATGCAATACGTTTAGTTGCCGCAAGCTTTGATAACAGCGTACATATACGGAGAAGCACTGCCAATTTAGTGACCTTGGAGTTGCGCTCGGCAGCTTCTGGCGTTTTCTCTCAGACTTTTTCCGCAACTGGTTTTGTGAAAGCAGCTATCGCTTACAAATCCGGTGATATAGCGGCATTTGTCAACGGAACACAAGCTGGCTCAACAAGCACGTCTGCTTTCACTTTTGGTGCATCATTTACATCGGTAAACCTTGGAACATTTGGAACGGCAGCATTTCTCAACGACCGCATACGCGCCGCCGCACTCTACACCACCCGCCTCACCGATGCCCAACTCGCCGAATTAACCCGACTATAAATGCCGACCTTCCGCAAATACGCCTTCAACGACGAAGCGACATTCACCGCGCTACCAGTGCCGCAAGGCTTCGCAGTGCCGCTGGGTGAAATAGATGGCGCTTATTGCGTCGACATTCTTTGGGATGCAGAGCCGCAAGCCGACTACCTGCCCTTCGAGTGCTGGCCTCCGCCTGTCGGGGTGCATACCTTCCTCGGCTGGGATGAGCAGTACGGCAAGGACTACACCGAGCGCGACGACTTGAACAACACACTAAACGAAGATTAACAATGATCGACTTCCTCAAATCAATCGGCATCAACCTCGGCCTAACCATCGCCGGCTTCTTCGGCGCACTACTGCTTGCCCCAAAGATGAAAAACTGGAAAATGCAGCTGATCGCAGTACTTAGCGGCACACTATCTGCCACCTACATCGCGCCTGTGATCATCGGCATCCTGAACATTAAAGCGCCGAACATCGAGTACGGCCTCGCCTTCATCGTCGGCTTTTCAGGCGTCAAGATCACGGAGGTGCTGGAAGTGCGAATCTTGAAGCTACTCAAGACACCAACCAAACCATAGCCATGAAAATAACCCGACACGCAGCGAATGTTCACACCTTCGACTGCGAAGGGAGGGAGGCGGAGTTTCTGCTCATCAGCGACCTGCACTGGGACAACCCGAAGTGTGATCGCGACCTGCTAAAGAGCCACCTCGACGAAGCCGTGCGCAGAGGCGCAAAGATCATCATGAACGGTGACACCTTCTGCCTGATGCAGGGGCGCGGAGATCCACGCAGGGGCAAGGATGAGATACGACCGGAACACAACAAGGGCAACTACCTCCAAGCCGTCGTAAACGACGCGGTGAACTGGTTCAAGCCATACGCTAAGCATATCGCGCTGATCGGCTACGGCAACCACGAGACAAGCGTGATCCGCCATGTCGAGTTCGACGCATTGCAGATGTTCGTCACGCTGCTAAACCACGATTGCAAGACCGACGTTCAGCTTGGCGGCTACGGCGGCGCGATCCTGTTCGGCTTCACGCATAGTCCTAAAGCGAACCACCGGACACGCTTTGCGATGCACTACTACCACGGTTCAGGCGGAGGCGGCCCAGTGACCAAAGGCGTCATCCAAGACCAGCGAATCATGGCGATGGTCGAAGGCTACGACTGCACGTGGCAGGGTCACGTTCACGAGCTGTACCACCACATCAACGTCATCACATACCTCAACCGAAGCGACTATATAATCAAACAACGGCCTCTGCACCAAATTCGTACAGCGACATACAAGGAGGAGTATCAGGGAGGAGTTGGTGGCTTTCACGTTGAGCGAGGCAGGCCGCCGAAGCCGCTCGGTGGATACTGGATGAAGCTTAAGCTGATGCATCTTAACACCAAGAAGATAGACACCCGCGTCATTGATGCGACGTTTACGACGACCAGCACCCGATAGGGTGCAAGTGATGGCAATATGCGGCCTTATGTACCTTATAGGGTACAAAATGGTGGCCTTTTGTCCCTTATAGGACGCACAAAACAAGGGCAAATGATGTCTATTTTTGCGACAAAATCAGGCCAAATGCGAAACATCAAGTACCTCGTCGTCCACTGCACTGCGACACCTCAATCAACGACGATTGATTCCATTCAAAACTACTGGCGCACCAATCTGAAATGGAAGTCACCGGGCTATCATAAGGTCGTGAAACCCAACGGCGAAGTCATTACCTTGGCTGATGATGAAACCATCTGCAATGGCGTTGCTGGCTACAATTCGCTAAGCCTCCACGTCAGCTACATCGGCGGCGTAGACAGCAGAGGCAACCCGGTAGACAATCGCACCCAAGGGCAAAAAGACGCGCTGTCACAAGTCTTACACAAATGGCGCGCCAAGTACCCAGCGGCCAAGATCCTCGGCCATCGCGACTTTCCGAAAGTAGCCAAAGCCTGTCCATCCTTCAATGCTGCCCAGGAGTACGCTCATATTTAGCTTGCTGCTTTTCGCTTGCTGCCGCAAACCCGCGGAGGTGATCCGCACCAGTGCTGTCGTGCATACGGATCGGCAGGTCGTCACCGCTGGAAGCTTGACCGAGTTAACGCTCCCTGACCTCTGCGACAGTGCTGGAATCGTCCGCCGCTTCGCATTGCGTGATAGCACAAAAACAAGCGTTCTAAGCGTCGCAAATTCAGGGACTGGCATTGTCATCCGTCTGCGCAGAGATACGGTCGTAGAGCGGCTTATTTTGCGCGATACGACAATCGTAGAGCGCACCGTTGTCGTGCAGCCGAAGAAGCGCAAAAGCAGGTGGCCGATACTGCTTGTCGGGGCGATTTTGGGACTGCTCGCCAGCGTCGTTTTGTTCGCGCGTTTGCGGTGACGGCGGAAAATCAAGGCTTGTAAATCGTGGGCGTTGGACAAGTTTTGTCCAAAAGTGCGTTTGCGCGCTAAAAACGCAGAAAAAAAATTAAAAAAAGTTTGGTTTGTATATATATATGTATGTATATTTGCATATACCAAACCACCAAAAAACACACATTATGTACAAAAGATCATTCAAAGGCTACTACGCCGACCTCACACCCGAACAACGTGCAGCGAAAGAGCAGGCGCGTAAAGAGCGCGAAGAGAAAGCGCATATGCGCCGTGTTGCTGAAATGGAAAAGCTACGCGCCAAGTCCAAGTTCAACTACGCAACTGCCGGCGGATCATTCGTGCCAACACGCGAGCAGTACGACGCGGCAATTCAGATGGAGCGCGCAGGCATCAACGTGATGCAGGCTACAGCATTGCAGGGCGCTTACCTTGCGCAGGCGAAAGTCAGTCACGACATCATCCACGTCATCAACGAGTACCGCCGTTCACTTACAACCCTATAAACCAACAAACCAATGAAGAGCCTAATCGGATTTGCTACGCAGTTTTATACCCTGTGGAGCGTTGAAGAAGTCCCGGTTTATGTCACCAATTCCTATGGCCAGCACTGGCTCGCTCGTGTTGATGAACGATTTACCTACCACAAAAACATTTCCAAGTCGCTGGAAGAAGTGCGCCGCCAATACCCTACACTTACTCTTGATGCAGAGTTGCGTGGCAAGACGACGAGTTTTTACCGTGAGGGCAAGAACCAACTGCCTGATTATATTTTTAGCAAAGGCAAGTACGCGTATCAACTGATTGCTGATGTAGCCAAAATGGACTGGCAATATGTTTTGTGGACCCACGATGTGAATATGGGCAACCACGCCTCACACATTGAAACCCTACCACAATGGAATGAGCATAAAGCTAAATTGGAGGCCAAAGCAAAGCAGAAGAAGGAGGCCGATGATGCCATCCACGCAATTATACCTATCGGCCAACCCATAACCATTTACGGATTATCTAACGGTTACAATCTTGAAAGCGATTCCGACACCATTGTAAGCGTTTGGTTTAGGGCAGAGGTGGCTGGCATTGATGGCGATATTTCAGTCCATTGTAGCAACGCCCACTTCGTGGGCGGCATGTATCCATACATCATGCCCATTATCAATGGTAAGGCACAAAAGACCAAAAACAAAACCATCATCGTTACACCAACAGGCTTGAGGGTGTATGAAAATGGGGGCATAGCGATTTGGATTGACCCCCTTACATCGGAATACGGCCCTTCAATAATTTATTAGTCCACTAACCCTATAAACCAAACCAACCTATGAATCACGACATCATCACCCACACGCCAATCACGATGGACAACGGTAATATCGTTAAGGCGTACATCCACAAGCTGCCGAGCGGCATGTACGCGATGCACGCCGACTATCCGTTCCAGCCGAACAGCAACTCGACGAGAACACGTCAAATTGTAGACGCACTTTTCCGCAGCCAACACCGCGACTGGTTTCGCTTCATCCGCTTCCAACGTTCTTCAACTCCCCTTCCAATGCCTAAACTCAACAACCAATGAAACACACCTTCACCCTTGACGCGTGGTTTGCTCACATCCGCAAGCAACTGCGCACGACACCAACACCGACAAATGCGGAAATCAAACAGCCACTGCGCTTCGACTGGGCGTTGTATGGCCGCATCCTTCAAGCTAAACATCTAACCAACTAAACCCCAAACCAATGATTCAAATCACACCATTTCCCAAATTGCACCTTGCCGCTTCAAACGACAAGATTCGCGAAAACCTAAACTACATTCAGTTTAAGACACTGCCAGCAGGTAACCAAGGCAGGGAAGGTTTGTATATGGCCGCCACCGATGCGCACATATTAGCGTGGACACCTGTGGACTTTTATGTCGAAACGACTGACCTACCCGCTGAATTTTACATCCACAATGTTCAGTTCAAAAAGCTGTGCCAAAGCAAACTTCAATATGTAACCTTCAACAAAGAATCGCAGGTAGTATTGCTTCACGACAAAAACGGTGACGTGTATGACACGATGTTGTATATGAATGCAGAAGCCTACAATTATGTGCATAGATACCCTGACTATGCCTGCATCATTCCAACGCAGGCAACCGAATTGAACAACGGCCAATTCCACATTGATGCCAAGAGGCTATCAGATGCAATGCAGATTTTCGCAGTCGGTAGTATAACTATGAACTTCCGCACCGATAAACGCGCCTGCGTTATGAATTACAGAGACACCGAAGACAAAGGTGAACTGCAAGTTATTGTAATGCCAATCATTAAATTCTAAACCCCAAACCAATGACAACCCTAATCAACAAACTAACACCACAAGCACGCGCCAAGATGGACGCGATGGATGCTGAACAAAAAGAACGCCTGACGTGGTGGCTCACGCGGAGCGAGTACGTCCACGAAACACCGTACTACGCGGTGATTAGCATTTGTATGAATTTCAGAATCCAGACTGACGATTTTTACAGCCTATTCGAAATATTATGAAAGCCCTGACCTACACCGCGTTCCTATTGATGACCTGCTTCATCTGCGCCATCCACACGGACGAAGGATGGTGGTACTTCACCGCATACGCGCAAACATTCATATTTATTTATATATTTGCACGTCTAAACAAACACGATGAAAAACACAACCAAAACAAAAACCGTTAAACCCCTTATGCAACTTACTTCCGTTTACTGCGAGGCTGACACCCTCACCCTATGCCGCGCGCGATTTGGCAGCATCCGCGCCGCGTTGAACTTCGCTGCCAACCAACCAACTAAACCAACAAAAAATGCACCAATTCAAAACAACGAACATTAAAGGGAAACCCTACGTCGAAGTAGTCGAGCGCCTCAAATACTTCCGCGCAAACTTCGCCGATCACTCCCTCACCACCGAAGTCGTGCAGCTGACACCCGACTTCTGCGTACTGAACGCGATAATAACCGATCCCAATGGCCGCATCGTCGCCAGCGGCATGGCGCAGGAAGACCGCACCAGCAGCGCGATAAACAAAACCAGCTACGTCGAGAACTGCGAATCCTCCGCATGGGGCAGAGCGCTCGGCAACTTCGGCATCGGCTTGGAAACAAGCATCGCATCAGCGGAGGAGCAGGCAATGGCACTCAGCAAAGAGCAGATGCTGAACGACATCCGTATGCAGTACCACCACATGCTGTGCGAAAAAGTACCCGATCTCAAGCAACGATTCAAGCTGGAGGCACGCGAGAACTGGGACATCGCCAAGTACGAATCAGGCTTAAAATATTTATCCACCCTTTAACCCAACACAACCATGAACAACGAAACAATCACCTTCACCCCACTGCCAAAAAAGGCAATGACAGACCAACAATTCAAGCTTGAACTAAGCAAGTTCAGCATCAAGCAACGCGAGGAGCGCAGCCGCTTCGCCTTCGAGCAGTACCAGATGAAACTGCGTTTTAAGGCATCGCAGCTGAAGGACAGAGAGGCATTCATCAACGCACTGAAAGGAGGCGACCAATGCTGACGCTTCCAACAAACATCGACAAAGCCGAAATAGAGGCGTTTGTTAATCACGTCACCGCTGAAGTCATGGATGGCCACGTCGATCCGCTCTCCGTTCACATCCGCTGCAAGGCGGTTGTGAAGGCGCTGGAGAGCATCATCGAGCGCACCGAAGAGCTGGCGAAAGACACAGCCGCGACCTACGGCAAGGGAGAGTTTAAGTTCCACGGTGCAAGCG
>Ga0208546_1000204_pt1 | contig 25707 bp, 30 predicted proteins | sample DEB19_08_DNA_4_FD_184528 | JGI IMG/M metagenome (GOLD analysis project Ga0208546, IMG submission 184528) | Aqueous microbial communities from the Delaware River and Bay under freshwater to marine salinity gradient to study organic matter... | ecosystem: Environmental > Aquatic > Marine > Coastal...
TATAGAAAATGCGATTTCACTTTCAATGAAAACCAAAGTTGATCGAAGTGAACTCCTTATTATGATATTGAATGAACTCGGCGCCACCTTAAACAATATTGAGGCAGAGAAAAATAATTATCGCAAAAGATGTTTAACTATTGGTAAGCAGGTAAGTGCTGCTTTGCCAACCGGAGAAATTATTGAAGATCTTGCAATTGGAATTTCAAATGAAGGTGCGCTCTTGCTAAACACACGGGAGATTAGGGTAGGAGATATTGTTCATTTAAGATGAGCGCGTGAAGACATTCCCACGTGTTGGAGTCATCGGCTCAGGTCAGTTAGCGCAGATGACTTTAGCTCCAGCGGCAGCGCTCGGAATTGAATTGGTTACCTTAGCCAATTCTTCAGAAGATTCAGCCGCTCAAAGCTCTCCACATGTTGTCGGAGATTTCAAAGATATAGAAACAGTTCGTAAATTTGCCGCAAGTTGTGATGTCGTCACTTTCGAACATGAATTAATTCCAATTTCAATAATTAGAACGCTAGAAAGTGAAGGCGTTAAATTCTTGCCATCTTCGAATGCCTTCCAATATTCGCAAGATAAAGCGCTTATGCGTGCAAAGTTGTCACATCTACCAAACCCGAATTGGCAAGTAGTTACTGAGGCACCAGAGTGGAACTATCCGGCGATTGCTAAATAAGTTGTCACATCTACCAAACCCGAAGTGGCAAGTAGTTACTGAGGCACCAGAGTGGAACTATCCGGCGATTGCTAAATCAATTTCTGGTGGCTACGACGGCCGTGGAGTTTGGAAAGTTAACTCAAAAGCAGAGTTAACCGAATTGTTGAAGGAAGTTCCTAAAATATTACTAGAGGAATTGATTGAATTTGATTTTGAAATTGCAGTTATGGTTGCCCGTTCACCACATGGACAAGCTGCCACATGGGCGCCTACCCGAACTGTTCAGCGCGATGGCATTTGTATCGAAACTGTTACCCCCGTTCCTGAGTTTTCAGCATCTCAATCAGAAGCTGCACAAAATTTAGCATTGCAGATTGCAGAAGAGATTAAATTGGTTGGAGTAATGGCGGTTGAAATATTTGTTAAGGGCGATGAGTTGCTAATAAATGAATTAGCTTTACGTCCCCACAATTCAGGTCATTGGACGATTGAAGGTTCCGTGACTAGCCAATTCGAACAACATCTTCGCGCAATCTTGGACTTACCTCTCGGAGAAACATCGATGGTCGCCAACTGGGCAGTAATGGGAAACATTTTGGGTGGAAGCAAGAGCGACATGTACAGACCATACTTACATTTGATGGCTAGAACTCCTGCCTTAAAGTTCCATCACTATCGAAAAGAGGTTAGACCGGGTAGGAAGATTGGCCACGTAACCATTACCGGCGATAACCTCGTAGAATTAAGAAGCGAAATTGATCATGCACTTGCATATATGAGCGGAGAGATTGATGAGTGATGTAGCAATCATCATGGGTTCGGATTCTGATTGGCCAATCATGGAAGCCGCAGCAAATGTGTTAGATGAATTTGGAATTACATACACCGCTGAAGTTTTGTCGGCGCATCGAATGCCAATTGAGATGGCGGAATTCGCAAAGAGCGCTGCCAATAATGGCTATAAAGTGATCATCGCAGGTGCCGGCGGGGCAGCACATTTACCTGGCATGGTCGCCTCTTTGACAGCGCTGCCAGTAATCGGAGTTCCAGTTGCCCTAGCAAATTTGGAAGGCATGGATTCATTACTTTCGATAGTGCAGATGCCAGCAGGCATTCCAGTTGCAACAGTTGGAATTGGTAATGCAAAAAATGCTGGAATATTAGCTGCTCGAATTTTGGCATCTGCAGATAGCGCGCTTCTTGAAAAAGTTGAATTGGCCATGAGCAAACTAAATGAAGAGGCAAAATCTAAAGGTGCGGCGCTTAAAGCCAAGCGCAATCAAAAAACTGGTTTTTAACGCTTCCTATATTCAATAGCAGGGCAGCGATCCATTATCGCAAGTAATCCCGCAGCTTCAGCACGATCAACCGCTTCTTGATCGATTACATCCAGTTGTAACCAAACTGCTTTCGCGCCAATTGCAATCGCTTCATCGACTACTTTCCCAACCAATTTTGAATTAACAAAACAATCTACGACATCTATTGGAAAAGGTATTTCTGACAGTGTTTTGTAACCCATCTCTCCATGAACTTCTTCCGCTCTAGGATAAACCGGAACAATTTTGTGGCCTTTATCTTGAAGTAACTTGGCAACTCCGTATGCGGCACGCTCTGGATTATTGCCAAGGCCAACCACTGCCCAAGTTTTCATGGCTAAAACCTGAGAGATGGTTTCTTCGTTAAAACTCATGCACGTCCTAAGGCGTGAAAATCCCAACCAGCTGCCTGCCATTTTTCGCGATCTAACATGTTGCGTCCATCAAGAATTTTTGCCTGCTTTACTAATTTCTTTATTGCTGCAGGATCGAGCTCTCGATACTCTTTCCATTCAGTTAGATGCAGAATCAAATCAGCACCAGATACGCACTCTTCTACTTTCTCAGCAAAGTTAAGTGCTGGGAAGCGTTTGCGCGCAGGCTCAATTCCCTTTGGATCATGAATAGTAACTTCTGCTCCGGCTGCATGTATTTGGGCTGCGATGTCTAACGCAGGGGAATCACGTACGTCATCAGAGTCTGGTTTGAAAGTCGCGCCAAGAACTGCAATTTTGAAAGATTTTAGGTCAAGTCCCAACTCTTTCTCCACCAAATTTATTACGCGTTTGCGTGCCCGAAGATTAATTGCATCAATATCCTTCAAAAATTCGACAGCCTGTGATGCGCCTAGCTCTTCAGCACGGGCCATAAATGCGCGGATATCTTTTGGTAAACATCCGCCGCCAAAACCAATACCAGCTTGCAAGAAACGATTTCCGATTCTTGGGTCATAACCGATTGCTTTAGCAAGCACAGTTACATCACCACCAGTGGTTTCGCAGATTTCTGCCATAGCGTTAATGAATGAAATTTTGGTCGCTAAGAATGAATTGGCAGACACTTTTACCAACTCTGCAGTTGGAAGATTTGCACGGACCCATGGAGTGCCCTCTTTTAAGTTAACCGCATAAGCCTCTTTAAGAATTTCTTCTGCGCGATCTGAAGTAACTCCAACCACCAAACGGTTAGGTCTCAATGTATCTTCAACTGCAAATCCTTCACGCAAGAATTCTGGATTCCATGCTAACTCTGTATGGGCTGGCATTTGTTTTGCTAACTCTTGTGCGGTGCCGACAGGAACTGTTGATTTACCCACTAAGAGCGATCCTGGCTTTGCAACTGCAGCAACAGCCGCAAATGCGCTTTTTACATAACTTAAATCTGCGGCTAGGCCATCTTTCATTTGTGGCGTTCCAACGCATATGAAATGCACATCGCAATCTGCAATTTCCGAGTAATCAGTAGTGAACTTTAATTTCCCGCCTTTTACGTGCTTTGAGAGCAGTTCCGGAAGTTCTGGCTCATAGAAAGGAAGTTCTCCTTTAGATAGCGCTTCAATTTTGGCGGCATCACTATCGACACCAACCACATCTAGTCCAAGCTCGGCCATGCAAGCTGCATGGGTAGCACCTAAATATCCAGTACCAATTACCGAAATTTTCATATTGTGATTCTAATACTTAATCTCTCCGCAAGGATTTTCATTTGCGGTACGCGTCTTGAATTTATCAACTATAGAAGGGGTAGCAGATGCCTTCTTCTTCTCTGTATTTGCTGATTTTGATGGCTTTACTTCATCTACAACTGGCAGATCATTTCGCAATCTTTCAAAGAGTTCTGGTGCCAGAGTTTCGTGCCAAATAACAACTGAGCCAACTCCTGCGGCATAGCCATTTGCAGTGCCAAGCGGAATGGTCATCGTGCGCATTTTGCCAGGCGCTAGATTTTTTATTTGCTTGGCAAGATTAACGATATCGCCTTGATCTAAAGTCTCATCTGTCTTTACAGTCTTAAATATGGCAGAGATTAAATCTTTAACTTTAAACGGATTTAACAAGACGCCAGTGCTGGTAGCTTTTCGGAAGACGGCAGAGACAAATTGCTGTTGTCTTTGCATGCGCCCAATATCTCCCAAACCATCAAAGTCTCTTGTACGTACATATTTAAGCGCTTCAATACCATTTAGCGTATGTACTCCGGCCGACATAACTAAATGGCTCTTGGGATCATTAATCGGCACCTTGGAACAGACTTGAATTCCGCCAAGCGCATCAACTACATTCTTAAATCCAGCAAAATTAACTTCAACATAATGATCAATTCTTAAATTGGTAGCCTTTTCAATCGTTTGAATAAGTAACGGAGCGCCACCCCAAGCAAAAGCTGCATTTATTTTGGATTGCGTCTCTGAAATCTGAGTTTTTCCATCAAGGCTGGTATGTGCCGGAATGGTCACCAAACTATCTCTTGGTATTGAAATCACAACTGCGCGATCACGAGACTTGCTTATATGAACCAACATCATGGTGTCAGAACGAGCACCAGCTGCAGTTTTAGTTGAACCCACTCGAAGCAAACGTAGCTCCGCCGCAGTCAAACCTTCTCGCGTGTCTGAACCAACCACCAAATAAGTAACTGCACTTGATGCTTTTTCTGGGCGGTTAATTAAATTATCAAAGACCGTCACACGACTAATGGCTCCACTAATGCGACCAAGCCCTAACCAAGCAAAGCCGGAAATTAAGACAATTCCGATTGATGCCCAGGTCAGGTATTTGATTGCTTTAGCTGATTTCACGGGCGAAAGCCTACAAGAGCGAGCTTTAAGCGATAGCGTTTCCCCGTTATGGTTGAGGTGACATCCAGCGCAGTCTCAGTAATTCTTCCAGTTTTGAACGAAGAAGATTATTTGGAGCAAGCGGTTAGCGCGATTTTGAAGCAAGATTTCCAAGGTTTACTTGAAGTCATCCTCGCAATTGGCCCATCACGCGATCGAACTCTAGAGATTGCAAAATTTTTGTCAGAAAAAGATTCCAGAGTAAAAATCGTTGACAATCCAACTGGCCGGACCGCCGCAGGTTTGAATCTTGCAATTGCAAAATCTATACATCCAATTATCGTCAGAGTTGATGGTCACGCGAATATTCCAAGTAATTACATAAGTATTGCCGTCAAATTACTTAACGATACTGGTGCAGTAAATGTAGGTGGCGTAATGGCAGCTGAGGGAGTGACCTCTTTTGAAAAGGCGGTGGCTCGCGCCATGCGCAGCCCACTAGGTGTTGGGGCCGCCAAATTTCACACTGGCGGTGAAGCTGGCGAAACTGACACTGTTTATTTAGGAGTTTTTAAGAAAGAAGCCTTAACTGCAGTAAATGGTTTTGATGAACATTTCACTCGCGCTCAAGACTGGGAATTGAACTTCAGATTAAGACAAGCCGGTGGCAAAATATATTTTGATCCACGATTGACTGTTACATATAGGCCAAGAAAATCCTTGGCTGCCTTAGCAAAACAATATTTTGAATATGGACGTTGGCGCCGAGTTGTAGCTCGAACCCATAAAGGAACTATCAACGCAAGATATCTAGCTCCACCATTTACAGTTGTCGGAACTTCGATCTCATTGGTGCTAGGTTTATTTAATCCAATTTTCTTTATTCCGGCCGGCGTTTATGCAACTTTCTTGATATTTGCCTCAGCCACCATTGGCAAGTCATTGAAAGAAAGGTTTTACCTTCCTGCAATCTTGCTTGTGATGCACATGAGTTGGGGAGTTGGTTTTATTACATCTACCCGACGTTTTCTCAGGTAACCTTGTCCATATGAGCAAGCCAGTTGAGGTTTACGAACCATTTCGTGCTGGCCTGCCACCGCTAGGAAGATATTGGCGCTCCTTATGGGCGCGCAGATCCTTCATGAATGAATATGCCAAATCAGAATTGCATGCCAGCCACTTTGATTCTTTTTTTGGTCAGCTCTGGTTAATTTTAAATCCTTTGATGCTCTCTGCAATTTACTTTGTTCTGATCAAAATCATCGCGGGTAGCGCCGATAGCACCAGATACGCACATTTAACTGCCTGCCTATTCCTTTTCTATCTTGTAAGTAATGCAATGAACAGCGGAACTAAATCAGTGACTTCTAGTGAGAGTTTGATTTTAAATACCGCTTTCCCAAGAATTGCATTACCACTTTCTACAACCATCGTGGCTTTTTTCAAATTTCTACCAACGATTCCAGTATTTATAATTATTAAGTTTGCAGTTGGACTACCTTTTGACTGGAACATGCTTTGGGGATTCTTGGTTATCTTTATAGCTTTGGTTTTTGGTTTAGGTATTGCAATTCTTATTTCGGCAGCAAATGTTTATATTCGTGATATTTCTAATTTTCTACCTTATTTAAATCGCACCTTGCTATACATCTCACCAGTACTTTTTGAAGCGTCAAGCGTGAGTGATCAATTGGCGTTTTTCAAGAATATAAATCCATTTTTTCCAATTCTAGATTCCTGGTCTCGAGTGATGGTTCACAACGAAAGCTTAATTTGGGGCGATGTTGCGAAAGCCGCAGTATGGGCCTTTGGTACTTTCTTAATTGGAACATACCTATTTTTATCCCGTGAACGAGAGTTTGCCGTCCGTGTTTGATCCTCATAAAGCTGGCGAAATAGCAGTCTCGGTGCAAAATCTGGGATTAATTTATAAAACAACAATTGATAAGAAATTATCATTAACTAACCGCGTTAAACACCTCGGACGAGGCACAAAACAAACCAGAATCGTGAACGCACTTGATGGAGTGAATTTAGATATTGATTACGGCAATGTACTTGGCGTGGTGGGTGCAAACGGTGCAGGAAAATCAACCATGATGAGAGTTATTAGTGGAATTCTTCCGCCGACCTCAGGCCGGGTAGAGGTTTATGGAAAAGTTTCAACTTTGCTTGCATTAGGTGTGGGTTTTAATAAGCAATTAACTGGACGCGAAAATGTAATTCTTGGAGGGCTTGCCTCAGGTTTATCGCGTGATGAAATCGAATCTCATTTCGAAGAGATTGCTGATTTTGCAGAGCTTGGAGAGGCAATTGATGCGCCGATGCGAACTTATTCTTCTGGAATGTATGCCCGTCTTGGTTTTTCGGTCGCCGTAACTGTTAAGCCGGATATTTTGATTGTCGATGAAGCGCTGAGCACCGGAGATGCCAGATTTAAAGAGAAGAGTCTGGCTAAATTAAAGGAACTACGCGGAGATAACCGAGCTCTAATTTTGGTAAGTCATGCGCTCGGAACTATCAGAGATGTTTGCAATGATGTTGCCTGGTTACACAAAGGAAAATTAATTCAAAGAGGTATGCCAAACGATGTAGTTGATGCTTACCAAGAATTCCTTGCGGTCGGAAAGAGCGCAGTTGTTAATGAGGATGTATAAAAGCGCCCTCGCGCTTATTTTTGCTTCAATTTTATTCTTGCTATCTGCGCCATCTGTAAATGCCGCAGAATCATTTACATTTAATGGAAATGGCTTTGGGCATGGCGTTGGCTTAAGTCAAATCGGCGGCAAAGCATTAGCAGTTGAAGGCAAAAGCGCTGAAGAAATTCTAAAGTATTACTACACCGGAGTTACGGTTGAGCCAGTATCTGACTGGTATGACGTCCGAGTTAATATTGGTAATAAATTAACGAATGCGACCATTCAACTGGTAAGTAATTCTGGATTTCTAAAAATAAATGATTACATAATTAATGAAAAATTAGTGGTGGCGCAATTCAGGTACACGCCTACGGGAATTACCACCACCATTAGAAAATCTAAGATCGTTATTGCCACATTACCTGCTACGAATGCCATTTCAATTCAGTGGAGCGGAACTAGATTTCTTGAAGGCGAAACTGCGGTAGTCGCTTTTAATGCAGGCAAAACTGTCAGATACCAATATGGTCAGATGAATTTGCTTGTAGTCGGGAAAACTTTTGAAGCTACCAATACGGTTCGATTAAAAGATGAGTATTTGTATGGAATTTCTGAAGTACCCAGTTCGTGGCCGAAGGAGATGTTACGTGCGCAGGTAATGGCAGCGCGTACCTATGCAATTTCCAAAGCGGGAATTTATAGGACTAGCTGTGATTGTGATTTATTTGGTAATACCAAAGATCAACTCTTTGTGGGCCTTGGAAAATTAAATGAAGGCAAATTCGGAGCGCTTTGGAAAGATGCGGTGGATTCAACAAGTATTGATGAGGAAAGTGGTCTAGCCATCACATATATGGGCAATCCGATAAGCGCCTTTTATTCATCTTCTTCGGGCGGCTTTACTGAGAGCTCTTTAAATGCCTTCGGAACCGAGATTCCTTATTTGCAGCCGGTGGCAGATCCAGTGAGTATTGATCCGCTTCGAAATCCAAATTACGCAAGTTGGACTAGGACTCTAAGCGGATTGGTTGTTGCGAGAGCTTTTGGTTTATTGGATGTTCAAGAATTAGTCATCAAAGATAAACGAATCGAAGCGACTAGTTTAAATGGCACCAAAGCTTCGCTTAGATTAGAAACTTTTAGATCTCGAACCGGCTTACCTTCGCCATTCTTCAACCTAAATTAAATCAAATTAACTGATATTAATTTGAATGAAGAATTGAATGAATAACAAATTATCTCCGCCACTTAATTCAGCTGCTTTAACAATTTGTCCATCTGGCAAAGTTACTTTTGCAGCTGCCGTTACATAAGTACCAGCTTCTACAACGCAATTGTTTCCAAGTGAAATTCCAAGGCCAGAATTTGCGCCAAGCAGAGATTTTTCTCCAATTGAAATTACTTGTTTGCCGCCACCTGAAAGGGTTCCCATGATGGAAGCGCCTCCGCCGATATCGCTTCCATCTCCAACGACCACACCTGCAGAGATGCGACCTTCGACCATTGAAGTTCCTAATGTTCCGGCATTGAAATTAACAAAACCTTCATGCATTACGGTGGTTCCACTTGCTAGATGCGCACCCAAGCGAACTCGGTCGGCATCTGCAATACGAACTCCAGATGGAATTACATAATCAACCATGCGCGGGAACTTATCTACGGAATAGACCGTGACTTGTCCATACTTTGCCCGAAGTTTTGCTCGGACTAATTCGAAACCTTCAACTTCGCAAGGACCATGATTGGTCCAAACCACGTTTGCTAATAAACCAAAAATTCCATCAAGAGATTGGCCATGTGGTTTTACTAAACGATGTGAGAGGACCATCAAGAGATTGGCCATGTGGTTTTACTAAACGATGCGATAGTAGGTGAAGACGTAAATACGCATCTTTGGCATCGGTTGGTGCAGCTTCGGTATCAATTTGAATTGAAACTACTTCACGCTTTACGCCACGAAGATCGTCAGCGCCAGCAAGCGCATTTAATTCGGCTGGTGCGGCACCGCTTAATGGCGCCAACGCGGGATTTGGATACCAGACATCGAGCACCACTCCGCTTGCGGTGATGGTGGCAATGCCGTGACCAGATGCAATAGACATAAGCGCATATTAGTCTGTGCTGATGAAAGTTAGCGTCTTCTGTTCCTCCTCACCAACCATTGATGAGAAACATATCCAATTAGCCACAGACTTGGGCTCGGGCATTGCAGCTAGAAATTGGAGCTTGGTATCAGGTGGCGGAAAAATCTCTAGCATGGGAGCGGTCGCTAAAGCGGCTCGTGCTGGAGGCGCGCAAACAATCGGGGTGATTCCGGATGCGCTAGTAAAAATTGAATTTGCTGATCATGACTCTGATAAATTGCATATTGTTAAAGATATGCGAGAGCGAAAAGGTTTAATTGAAGAACTTTCTGATGCCTTTGTAGTTCTTCCAGGTGGCGCAGGTACGCTCGAAGAGTTATTTGAAATTTGGGTAGGCCGTTTCTTAAAGTTTCACAACAAACCAATTGTGATTTTGGATCCCTTTGATTTATACAAACCATTGCTCGAATTGATAAATCACTTAGAAGCTGAGAATTTTGTTAAGCCAGGCATGCAAGAACTTATTTTCTGGGCACGCTCAGTAGATGAAGCCCTCAATCACATCGCAGGTAAGTAAACTTCTCCATTGTGGAGCGTTTAATAATTGAAGTAATTGAGTCGCTCCCTGAGGAGTACCAATTTGTACTTCGCGCTCATTACCTTGGCAATAAATCTTCTGAAGAGATTGCCGCAATACTCGGAGTACCAGCTGAGTCTGTGGCGCGAATCATTAAAGCTGGCAAGGCGGCTCTTGCTCGGGAGATCGGACTTTAATAGGCGTTGATTTGCCCGATTTGGGCAGATGGCGGCAATGCGAGATAATTCTCCTTGACTGAACATTCAGTAACTATTTAATAAGCATTAACTCTTGGGGGATTTACTATGGCAGCAATGAAGCCGCGCACCGGTGATGGACCAATGGAAGTCACCAAGGAGGCTCGCAGCTTGGTAATGCGTATCCCGCTAGAAGGCGGGGGCCGTCTAGTAGTCGAACTCAACGCAGAAGAAGCGGCTAACTTGGGAAGTTGCCTTCAAGCTGCAGTTCAATTGATTAAGAAGTAATCAAAAAGCGTTATATTCGCGCGCATGCTAACTCTTAAGCGTGCAGACCAGCTCTCTAAAAAAGCAGCTCAAATCTTCGTGCCAGTAATTGATGGCAAAGTTGCCGCACCAGAAATAGCAAAACTTTTTCACTTAAATCTTGAAGATGAATTAGCCTTCTTTGCGCCAAGCGATAAACCTCTAAAGGCGGGCGAAATTTTTGAAATCCCGGTTAGCGCAGCGGGTTACAAATGCGATCGCTTGGCATTTATCTCTCTAGGAAAAGCAAGCGCAACCGAACTTCGACAAGCTGGAGCCGCAATTGGCCGAAAACTTCGCGGCAAGAGCGATGATGTTTATCTTCATTTGGATTTGAAAAAAGATGAAACAAAAAGTTTTCTAGTTTCAGCTAATTTAGGGAATTTTACTTGGAATTTAAAGAGCGGCGCTAAAACCTTTATTTCAATTATTGAAGTCAGAAATGGTGATCTTGAAGTATTAAAAAGTGCGCAGTTAGTTTCAGATGCGGTAAATCGCGCTCGCCAATTAATTCATACGCCATCAAATATCAAAAATCCAGAATGGATAGCGCGTCAAGCCAAGAAATACGCTAATGGTGCAAAAGTTGAAATTAAATCTGGAGCTGCAATAAAGGAATTTGGGGGATTAAGAGCTGTTGGTGGATCCTCTCCTAAGCCAGGCCCACGATTTATACAAATGACATATACGCCGCGCAAGTCTGGTGCAAAACATATTGTGATAGTAGGTAAAGGAATTACTTACGATACTGGCGGAATCTCTTTGAAACGTCCGTACGACATTATGATTCCGATGAAAAGCGACATGTCCGGAGCGGCAGCTTGCTTAGCAGTAATGAGCGCATTAAAAGATATTAAAGCTAATGTAAAAGTAACTGCATTACTTATGTGCGCTGAGAATGCAATTTCAGCTACTGCGCAAAGACCTGGTGACGTAATCACTCATTACGGCGGCAAAACCGTAGAAGTCCTAAATACAGACGCCGAAGGCCGTTTAGTATTAGCAGATGGCTTGGCATACGCCGTCAAAAATCTGAAACCTGATTATTTAATTGATATTGCAACGCTAACCGGTTCGGCAACTCTTGGACTTGGCAAACAATACGCCGCCCTATATTCAAGAAACTTAAAGTGGATTAAAGAGCTTAGAACTGCTGGAGATATTTCTGGAGATCGAGTTTGGCATATGCCTTTGATTGATGATTATGAAAGTGCGCTCGAATCAGATATTGCAGATATCAACCACACGGCAGATAAAGGTGATTTCAATGCAGGTTCGGTAACGGCGGCGCTCTTCTTGGAGCAATTTGTTGATGGCGTTAATTGGGCACATTTAGATATTGCTGGTGTTGGTCGCGCAGAGGCAGACTCTGGTGAAAATCCAAAAGGTGGCACCGGTTGGGGAGTGCGTTTACTCCTTGAATGGATTGGAACATTTAAGTGAAATTTGATGCAGCGCAATTCTCAGATAGTTATATTCCAGAAGATCCACATCAGGTTCTTGCTCGCGAAAAGGGAATCGAACTTGGTGTCATAGATGCAACCCCCGGATCTGGCGCATATCTTCGTTTTGTAGCTTCACTACTTTCTGCGCAATCGGTCGTAGAAATCGGAACCGGCTCTGGCGTCGGAACTCTCTGGTTACTGAAAGGCATTATGAGCTCGGGAGTGATTACAACTATTGATCCAGAGGTTCAACATATCCAAATTGCCAAACAAGTTTTGATTGATGCAGATATTGCACCGAATCGCTATCGATTAATTACAAGTGATTATTTGGAAGTTATGCGCAAACTGGCTGATCGGGCATATGACTTAGTTGTGTTCAGAGGAAATCCAGAAGATATTTTGGATGTCATAGATGAAGCGCATCGAATTTTAAGAGTCGGCGGCATCTTGGCAATCGATCACTTTTATGGTGGCGGCAAAGTGCCTGATCCGGCGCAACGTGACCCTAAAACGGTCGCTTTACGTGATGCCGGAAAGTTTCTAAAGAGCCAGAATGAGCACTGGTCAATCTCATTAAATCCAATCGGTGACGCAGTTTTACTAGCGACCAAACTCTAAATACTCTTAGACCATGTTCGGAGATGTCGGTTTTGGAGAGTTGCTGGGATTAGGAATTCTGGCGCTTCTTTTAGTCGGCCCAGATCGATTGCCTACTGTTGCACTAGAAGCGGCAAAGATGATCAAGAAATTCCGTAAATATGCCACATCTGCCACCGATCAAATCAAGGATTCACTTGGACCGGGATATGAGAATTTAAAGCCGCAAGATTTGCATCCTAAGAATTTTATTAAGAAGCAGATAAACGAAGCGATGGTTGATCAACCAAAGAAATTAAACGCTAAAGTTAAATTAGATCCGGATATGTTGTGAGCCAACTTTTAGATGCGCTAAGTAAAGTAATTGATCCGGAACTACGCCGTTCGATTACCGAACTTGGTATGGTTGAAAAAGCTGAATTAATCAACGGACGAGCCGAAATAAAAGTACTACTCACCATAGCCGGATGTCCTATGCGCGAACAGCTGACCAACGATATCCAGAAAGCACTTGGAGAGATTCGCGAAGTTAAAGAGATTGCTTTGGAATACGGCGTGATGAATGAAGCACAACGCGAGAAAGTCAGAGATATCGTTCGCGGTGGAAAATCCAAGGAAATTCCATTTGCAAGACCCGATTCATTAACTAGAGTGATTGGAATTTCGTCCGGCAAGGGTGGCGTAGGTAAATCTTCTCTAACTACCAATTTAGCCATTGCAGTTGCCAAACAAGGCATGAGCGTAGGAATTTTGGATGCCGATGTTTACGGACACTCAATTCCTAGATTGTTAGGTCTAATTGGCCAGAGACCAACTGCGATCGATGACATGTTCATTCCGTTGGAAAACCATGGGGTCAAATGCGTATCGATGGAGATGTTCAAACCTGATCGAGCGGATGCGGTTGCATACCGAGGACCAATACTTCATAAAGTTTTATCTCAATTATTAACTGATGCTTTTTGGGGTGATTTAGATTTTCTGTTTTTGGATTTACCACCAGGCACTGGTGATTTAGCGATTTCACTTGGTCAATTGATCCCAGGCTCTGAATTAATTGTGGTAACCACACCACAAGTAGCTGCTGCAGAAGTTGCTGAACGTTCTGGTCGAATTGCGCATCAGATGAAACAGCAAATTGTTGGCGTGATTGAAAATATGTCGGCTTTCCCTTGCCCAACCTGCGGCGAAAAAATTGAGTTATTTGGAAGTGGCGGTGGTGAAGCAACCGCAACACGTCTTAGCCAATTAGTTGGCGCTGAAGTTCCGGTACTAGGCAATATCCCATTTAGCCATGCGCTTCGAAATGGCGGAGATGGTGGCGAGCCAGTGGTAATTAGCTCGATTGATGATCCAGCGGCAGTTGCAATCAATGAAATTGCATCGAATTTAACGCAACGTAAGCGTTCATTGGTGGGCGTTCCACTTAAATTGAACACTAATTGAACACTAATTGAACACTGGAGCTAGTTAGCCTCAATTAGAATTAGCGGTATGAAGAAGACCGCTAACCGTGCTCAATCAGCGGTACTTACTCGAAAAGGAATCCAAAGCACTTTAGTTTCGGTGGCTGGAATTATCGGGCGACCAGTAAAAGATCAAGATGGTCGCGATTTAGGTAAATTAGTGGATTTTGTGGTGCGCCACGGTGGCGAAACCTATCCACCGGTATCGGGATTGATTGTGAAAGTCGCAGGACGTCGTGCATATATAGATGGCGCACGTATTGCGAAATTAACTAAAGATGAAATCACGCTCTCATCTGCCAAAGTGAATCTATCTGACTACCAACGTCGATCTGGAGAGCAGTTACTTGATGGCGACGTTTTGGATCATCAAATTGTTGATGTTAATGGGCTGCGAGTAGTTCGAACTTCAGATTTATATCTAGCACCTTTAGACAAAGAGATTCGACTAGTAGGTGTTGACGTCTCATTTCGTTCTTTTGTAAGAAGAATTTTCCCTGGAACATTTGGTCGTAAACCAGGAGTTGATCAAGTAATTGATTGGGCGAGCGTTGCCTCTTTGGCAGATGACGGCGGAGTAGTTCGCACAACTGCTACCAGAGAAGCTTTAAGTAAATTACGTCCCGCCGATATTGCAGACATCATTGAAGATTTAGAAGGTCGCGAACAGAGTGCACTTATTGAATTGCTTGATCCAGATTTAGCTGCCGATGCCTTAGAAGAGATGGAAGATGACGAGCTTCAAGGCTTACTTCGCGGCATCTCAGATGAAAGAGCAGCTGAGCTGTTATCTCACATGGAACCTGATGAGTCTGCCGAAGTTTTGCGCGACTTAGATGAAGAGCATTCCGAAAGTATTTTGGCGCAAATGTCGCCGGCAATGGCTAAACAGCTACGCCGATTAGTTGAGTTTGATGAAACTCATGCTGGTGGCATTATGACTACTCACTTACTCATTGTTAAAGAGAGTGATTTAGTCTCTGATGCCCTTAAGTTACTAGTCGAACATCGCGAGCGTGATATTTCCGATGGCGTCACTGTTGTAGATTCAAAGGGAAAATTGCTCGATCACATTCAAATTATTGAATTAATTGCTGCCAAATCTTCCGAAAAACTTGAAACTTTAGTAAAGGCACCATTTCCTACAGCGGTCAGTATTGATACACCACTAGAAGAGGTAATTGAGGAGTTTTCAAATAACCGTGGATCTTCAGTAATTGTGGTTGACGAAAAAGGTAAACCAGTAGGAAGAATTCTTGCCGATGACATCATTGATGCCATGGTGCCAGCTGAATCTTCTGGTCTTGCTCAAGGAACCGGAGCGCTTTCATGAGCAGCAAATTAGATTCTCGCAAATTGCGCTTAGGCGCATTTCTTGCAGTTATGGGTCCTGGAATTATTGCTGGACTTTCTGATGACGATCCAGCTGGAATCACTACCTATTCGCAGCTTGGCGCGCAATTTGGATACCAATTACTTTGGACACTTGGTATCGCAACTTTAGCTCTGATTCTTTTTCAAGATTTAGGTTCGAGAATTGGTGTTGTCACTCGCCAAGGATTAATTGGATTAATCAGACAGAAATACGGTGCACGCTCTGGAATGCTAAGTGCATGCGCATTGGTGCTTGCAAATATCGGCACTATGACCGCAGAATTTGCAGGCATTGCCGCAGCCGGAAGCCTATTTGGCGTATCAAAATACATAACAGTTCCGTTGGCTGCTTTTGTAGTTTCATTCTTAGTATTGCGTGGCAGTTTTGCCAGAGTTGAGAAAGTTTTCTTTCTGCTGGCGTCAGTTTTTATTGCTTATGTGATTGCAGGCTTTATGGCAAAACCAGATTGGTCTGCTGCCGCAGAAGGTCTTTTCATTCCTTCAATGCCATTAACTCGCGATGCGCTATTTATTGCTACCGCTACTTTAGGTACAACTTTGGCTCCGTGGGGTTTAGCATTTATACAAAGCTATGCGGTCGATAAACGTTTAACAAAAGAGGATCTCAAATTACTTCGAGTAGATGTTTGGACCGGATCACTCCTAACCGGAATTATCGGTTTTTTCGTAGTGATTACTTGTGCGGCAACATTGCATGTCAATGGCCAAACATCAATTACCGATGCGTCTCAAGCAGCAGCTGCCTTAAAACCACTTGCTGGAACTCTTGCTAAAGAACTTTTTGCAGTTGGTTTAATTGGCGCTGCACTACTTGCAGCATCAATTTTGCCCCTATCGACAGCTTATGCAGTAACAGATTTGACCGGAAGACCAGCTGCGCTTGATGATAAAGCTCACGAAGCACCTCTTTTCTATGTCACATTCGGCGTAATCACAATTCTTGCGGCAACTATGGTTCTAATACCGGGCGCGCCGTTAATTCGAATTTTGGTCTTAACTCAAATTCTCAATGCCATTTTATTATTGCCACTTTTGGTTTATATGTTCGGTATTGCTAAAGATTCAAGATTAATGGGCGAATACCGTGCTTCTAAATTGATGCTGACGGTTTATGCTGTAATTATTTCAATTGTCTTTACCTGCGTCGCAGCCTTAATTTGGTTTACCGTATCTGGATGAGTCAGAAAAAACATTTAGCTTTCCCAAATAAAGCTGATTCCGTAAGACTTGCCATTGGAGTGATGGGAATTGGCACTTCTGGTCCACTCATCGCTATGAGCGCCATGCCGGTATTGACCCTAATTTTTTGGCGAAATTTAGGTGGTGCAATTGCCACTTTCTTTATGAATTACAAACGTTTGGAATTACGCGATCGCGAAGGTTTTAAATGGTCTGCAATAGCAGGCGTGGTGCTTGCAGCACACTTTGTGGGATTCTTTTTGGCAATGCGTTATACCTCAGTTGCAGCTGGCACCGCACTTGCCGCGCTACAACCAATCTTTGCCACTATTTTTGCAGTATTTACCGGCCATCATGTTTCAAGAACTAGCTGGTTTGGAATGTTAGTGAGCTTTGTAGGAGTACTTTTTATTTCAGGTGTCGATTTACATTTCTCATGGCGCGCATTTCAAGGGGACTTGGCAGCGATAATTTGCGCAGCACTTGCAGCTACTTATGTAAATCTTGGTGCTAAAGCCCAACGTTCAATTCCAGCTACGACGTACACCACTATTTGCTATTTTTTCTGCGCATTAACTGCATTGCCATTCGCCTTAATTCAAGGGGATTTCTTTAATTTCACGGCGCGTGAATGGTGGATCGTGTTGGGCTTAATTGTTGGTGCCCAGCTACTAGGACACTCAATGTTTAATAGTGTTTTAAAGCGGGTATCACCTGCAATTGTCTCAATGGTTGTATTTTTTGAAGTCCCTATAAGCGCCTTATTAGCAATCTGGTGGTTAGGTCAAAAACCTCATATTGGTATTTGGTTTGGAGTATTAACCATTTTGGCAGGGAGTGCTTTAGTAGTCTTAGGACGTACAGATGAAAATTGATTTACACACTCACTCAACTCGAAGCGATGGCACAATGTCGCCAACTGAGTTGGTTCAGCATGCAATTATTGATGGCATTTCCATAATGGCACTGACCGACCACGACACAGTTGCGGGATGGGATGAAGCAGCGGCCGCAGTAAGAGGCGATTTTCAATTAGTTCCTGGGGCGGAAATTTCATGTCTAACTGAAGATCACCGAAGTATTCATATGTTGGGATTACTTTTCGATAGAGCATATCAACCACTTCAAGATGCGCTCGAATTAAGTAGAGATGATCGTGTGCCCCGAATGAAGAAAATGATTGAATTGATGGCTGCTGATGGCATAAAAATCACTTTTGAAGAGGTTCTTGAGCATCAGCCGGAAGGTTCAACTCTCGGGCGTCCGCATCTAGCAGATACATTAGTAACTAAAGGGATTGTAAAAACTAGAGATCAGGCATTTGCAGAATTCCTTGCAAATGACTCAAAGTATTATGTTTCGCATATCGCTCCAACTCCAATTGATGCAGTTAAATTAATTCGAGCCGCTGGTGGAGTTGCGGTTATTGCACATCCGTATTCATCAATGCGCGATACCAAAATGTCAATTGATAACTTTGTAGAATTAAAGGCTGCCGGACTAAATGGAATAGAAGTTGACCATAGGGATCACGGCAACGAAGAACGACAAAATCTCAGGGAAATTGCGCAAGAATTAAATTTAATTATTACTGGGTCAAGTGATTTTCACGGTACTGGTAAATTAAATTTAATCGGAGAGAACGTAACTAGCCCAGAAAATTGGGAGCAGCTAGAATCGCTAGCTAACGATAGAAGGGTAATCCGTAAGTGACCGAAATCAGCACCTTAACTTTTGCGCTTCAGGTATTTGTAACATTAGCCCAGAAAATTGGGAGCAGCTAGAATCGCTAGCTAACGATAGAAGGGTAATCCGTAAGTGACCGAAATCAGCACCTTAACTTTTGCGCTTCAAGTATTTGTAACATTGATAGTGATTTTAGATCCACCTGGAAATGCTCCAATTTTCTTATCAGTTTTGGGTGATCGCACTGTAAAGGAAGGGCGACAACTAGCAATTCAAGCAGCTGCAATCTCTTTTCTAATCATTGCAGGCTTTGCGCTATTTGGTCGTTTTTGATTTTAGATCCACCCGGAAATGCTCCAATTTTCTTATCAGTTTTGGGTGATCGCACTGTAAAGGAAGGGCGACAACTAGCAATTCAAGCAGCTGCAATCTCTTTTCTAATCATTGCAGGCTTTGCGCTATTTGGTCGTTTTGTTCTCGATTACATGGAAGTTTCAATTGGTGCAATGCAAGCCGCTGGTGGGCTTTTGCTGCTTCTAGTTTCTTTAAATTTATTAACTGGTAAAGAAGATAACGAACTTACCTCTGGATCTAAGAATGTTGCCATGGTGCCGCTTGCAACACCACTTCTAGCCGGCCCTGGTGCAATTGTGGCGGTAATGATCTTCGCGGAAAAAGCGAATACCACTGAGAAAGGCTTGGCTTTGGCTGGGGCAGTTGTCGCCGTACATATTTTGGTCGCACTGGCCTTAATGGCTTCCACCTTTATTTTAAAACTTATTGGAAAAGCAGGTGTAGATTTACTGGCAAGAATTGCTGGATTGGTGCTTTCAGGAATTGCAGTTCAAATGCTAGTTAATGCGATCAACGCACTCTTTTAGTGCGAGTACGCTCACGTTTTTCACGAACCGGACGTTCTAACTTCTCTGTCGGTTCTATCTTTACTTCTTTTGCCTTTGCAATTCGACTTTTTGTTTCTTTGGCTATCCCTAAATCTGAGTAGAGGTGATCTGAAGAAGAGTATGTCTCTTGCGGTTCAGGGAATCCTAAATCTAAAGCTTGATTAATATGTGACCAACGAGTTAATTCATCCCAATCAACAAAAGTTACCGCGGTTCCCGAGGCGCCTGCTCTTGCAGTTCTGCCAATCCTATGAACATAAGTTTTTTCATCTTCAGGACATTGGTAATTGATTACATGCGTAATCCCATCAATATCTATACCTCTTGCTGCAACATCAGTTGCCACCAAGATGTCACGTTTTAGAGATTTGAAATCTTTTAAGGCACTTTCGCGTGCCCCTTGCCCTAAATCACCATGAATTGCTGCAGTTTTAAATCCGCGATCTTTCATGTCATCTGCGATTTGCTGACAAGCTCTTTTGGTTCGACAGAACACCATAGTTGGTCCACGTCCATCCGCTTGCAAAATTTTTGCCAACATTTCCGGCTTATCTAGCGCATGTGCTCGGTAAACAAACTGTTTTATGCGACTAACCACTGCACCAGAATCTTCTACCTCCGCGCGAATGTGGGTAGGTTGATTCAAGAACTTGCGAGCCAATGTGACTACATCACCAGGCATAGTTGCCGAGAAGAGCATGGTTTGATTACGACCAGAAGTTAAATTGAAAATCTTTTCAACATCTGGCATAAATCCAAGATCTAACATTTCATCTGCTTCATCAAGCACCAAGTGTTTTACTTCGCTTAAATCCAAAGCTTTTTGACGATGTAGATCAAGTAAGCGACCGGGAGTCCCAACCACGATATCAACGCCTTTTTTAAGCTCTGCTATCTGAGGTTCCATTGGTCGGCCGCCATAAATTGCGGTCACACGTAAGTTTGGCCCACTTGATAACTTACTTAGTTCATCTGCAACTTGTATTCCAAGTTCGCGTGTAGGTACCACAACTAATGCAACCGCTTTGCCATTACCTCGTTTTACATTATTCAAAATTGGCAATCCAAAGCCAAGAGTTTTTCCAGTTCCGGTTTTTGCTTGGCCGATAATGTCGGCGCCAGTAAGTGCAAGCGGAATTACTGCTTCTTGAATTGGGAACGGATTTACAAAACCGGCTGCGCTAATTGATTCAAGAAGTTCAGGCGAGAGACCTAAATCAGCGAAAGTTTTCGTCAATTATTTACCAAAACCAACGCGACGTTCAGATTGCTCGCCGATTTCAACGTAGCCAATCTTTGCCGCTGGCACAATAAATTCACGACCTTTGGTATCTGTCAATGCGAGAGTTGTGCCTGAAGCAATTGCTTTATCAATTGCAGATTTAACATCCTTAGGGCTGTCTGCAGATTCGAATGAGATCTCTGAGATTACATCTGTAACTGCGATTCGCACATGTGCCATTTAATTAACCTTCGTTTCTAGTTTTCGTTACGAGGAAATCCGGAAATTCCTCGCCAAATAATATTTGTTGCTAGAGCTTGAGCTTGCTCACGGCTCAATTTCGAATCCCGCTCAAGCCAATGACGTGCAGTAACTTGGGCACTTCCTATTAACCCTACTCCCAACAACATTGCAGCTTCTTGAGGCAATCCAGTATCCAATGAAATAACTGCAGATACCGCGGCGGCGCAGTCATAAGTCATTCGATTTAATCTTTCACGAACGGCAGGTTCGACATTCATATCGCTTTCAAATAGCAATCGGAATGCTTCACCTTCAGCTTCGATGAAATCAAAATATGCACCAATGGTTGCTTGTACTCTTTTGGCATTATCAGGAGTGGATTGAATAGCGCGTTGAATTGCAAATACTAAAGAGTCAATATGAGTATCAAGAACCGCCAAATATAAATCTAATTTTGAAGGGAAGTGTTGATATAAGACTGGCTTGCTAACTCCAGCTCGATCTGCAATTTCATCCATGGCCGCAGAGTGATATCCAGCTGCAGTAAATACTTCTAGCGCCGCCGCCAATAATTGAGCGCGACGCTCATCGCGTGGAAGTCTGGCCTTATCGTTACTCATTGGTTGCATCTTAATGGCAGAATTGCTTGATATGAAAGCGCTGATTGAACCTGGACGCGCATTAACTGGCGAAGAAAAAGAAAGATATTCCCGCCACATTCTGATTCCAGATATTGATATGGTCGGTCAACAGCGAATTGTTAATGCCAAAGTCCTTTGTATCGGTGCAGGTGGATTAGGTTCGCCGACCATTTTGTACTTGGCGGCAGCTGGTGTTGGGCAAATAGGTATTTTGGATTTCGACAAAGTTGAATTATCAAATCTTCAACGCCAAATTATTCATACACAGGCTGATGTTGGAAAGAGCAAAGCTCGTAGCGCCAAAGAGAAAGCGGAAGCTCTTAATCCAAATGTGAAAATAAATTTACATGAATTTAGATTAGAAAATCACAATGCTTTAGAAGTATTTGCAGAGTACGATTTAATTATTGATTGCACTGACAATTTTGCAACTAGATATTTGGTGAATGACGCAGCAGCGCTTTTAGGCAAACCGTATATCTGGGGCAGCATTTACCGATTTGATGGACAAGTTTCTCTCTTTTGGTCAAAAGAGGGACCTTGTTACAGATGCCTTCATCCCACTCCGCCAGCACCAGGGAGCGTACCTAGTTGTGCTGAAGGGGGAGTGCTTGGTGTGCTTTGCGGAGCTATTGGTTCTATACAAACTAATGAAGCCATTAAATTAATTACGGGAATTGGCAAAACCTTAATTGGTGATTTATTAATTTATGATGCATTAAATAATTCATCTAGATATTTAGAAATCAAAAAAAGCCCAAATTGCCCAATCTGTAGTGGCACTCAAAGAGATCTCCTTTCAGATTATGAAGAATTTTGTGGACTCAGCAATGGAATTACTCCAGCACAACTAAAGGCAAGAAGTAACAATTATTTATTAATTGATGTACGCGAACCAGAAGAATTCAAAATCTCATCAATTTCTGGAGCAAAATTGATTCCAAAAATAAATTTTGAAGACGGAAGCATATTTTCTTCGCTACCTGCCGATCGAGAAATAATCCTCTACTGCCGCAGTGGAGTTCGATCAGATAAATGCTTGTCTTTACTTCGAACTGCGGGCTTTAATAATTCAACACATTTGAAAGGTGGCATTATCGCCTGGGAAGAGAGTGAGAAATGAGCAATAAACGAGCAATTTTTGTTCATGCACATCCTGACGATGAAACCATCAATAATGGCGCAACTATGGCGCAGATGGTTGATGATGGAGTTGCAGTCACATTAGTTACCTGCACTCGAGGTGAAGAGGGAGAAGTTTTAGTACCAGCGTTAGCACATTTAGCTAGCTCTGCAGAGGATAAGTTAGGTCCACATCGCGAAATCGAATTAGCTAATGCCATGAAAGAACTTGGCGTGACTGATTATCGTTTCCTCGGCAACTATCGCGATAGTGGCATGATGGGCACGGCACCAAATGAAAATCCGAAATGTTTTTGGAACGCTGATGTTGAACAAGCTGCGCTTAAGTTGGCTGCGATTATTGATGAAGTAAAACCGCAGATTTTAATTACTTATGATGAAAATGGCGGTTATGGTCACCCGGATCATATTCAAGCAAATAGAGTTGCAATGCGTGCGGCGGAAATATCAAATTGGAAAATCCAGAAAATCTATTGGAACATCATGCCGAAATCTGTGGTTGCAGAAGGTATGGCCGCGATGAAAGACCAAGGGAGCGATTTCTTCGGCAGCGAAAGCATTGATGATTTACCTTTTGTTAAAGACGATTCTTTTGTAAGCGCAGTTATTCATGCCCCTAATCAGGTTGAGAAGAAAATGGCGGCAATGAAAGCACACGCGACCCAAATAACGGTAGATGGCCCCTTTTTTGCACTTTCAAATAATCTTGGAGTTAAGGTGTTTGCTGACGAGTATTACACCTTAGTTAAAGGTAGTAAATCTGCTCCCTTTAATGACGCTAATTATGAGATTGATTTATTTGCAGGGATAGTGCTCTAAACCTGCAGCTGTGATGGTTTAAATATCCAGCAGATTTATATAGTTCGTAAGCTTCGATGTTTTCTTTACGCACTTGTAGAGCTAGCTTCGCGCCATTTGATTCATTTTCTAGAGCTTGCAGCATCTTTCGACCAAAACCTTGTCCACGTCGATCTGGTGAAACCCAGATTCTTGAAATTACCGCCCAATCGTCAGCAAAGGCGATTCGGCCAATTGCGATTAATTCTTGGTCATCCGTAATTTGAATATATTTTGAAGGAGTTCGATTTAACAATGGCAAAATTTGCTCATCCTTATGAACTGCGAGCCATTCCTTGCTTGGTGTCTCATTGACTTCATAATCGAAAGTAGCTTTAGCATTAATTGGATCTTTAACCATGACTTCTAAATCCAGTAATTTCTCAAAACCTCTATTTTCAAATACTTCATCTAATTTTTCATTTAAAGCGGGCACTAAAGAAACTGTTGGTTGCAAATTTCGCGCTTGATACCAGGAAATTAATTGATCAATATGATTATCATTTCCAAGAATTAGCGCTGAATTTGCGCGTCGGGTAATGCCAACATCAGCCCTAAAGATCCAGTTCCCAACTTTGATTTCTTCTTTGGCTACCCATGTTCGATTAGCAATTTGTTCTAATTCATTTACGCGAATTGAGAGCGGCGCCCCAGAAGTTGCGGTTCTGGGCACATCAACAATCTCTCGCCATAAATGAATCATCTTTGGATCAAAGTGAACAATCTGGCCGTGGCGATTCTTGAGTGAAGTTGATGAGAGTAGGTGGCCGACTATGTCTCGGTACCCGGGCTCATCGTGTAGGCGAATGGTTACCCTTTTGCCAATATCACTATCTGAAATCTCTGCCACGCATGAATAGTAAAGCCCGCAGCCTTGGATTGAGCGGGTAGAATTCGCGGCATGACTTACGTAATCGCTGAACCTTGTGTAGACGTCAAAGACAAATCTTGCATCGATGAATGCCCAGTAGATTGCATTTACGAAGGCGATCGCATGCTTTACATCCACCCAGATGAGTGCGTGGATTGTGGCGCTTGCGAACCTGTCTGTCCGGTTGAAGCAATCTATTATGAAGATGATGTCCCAGAGAACTTAGGCGAATTTCGCGAAAAAGCTCCACTCTTCTTCATCGAATTGGGTTCACCTGGTGGTGCGGCAAAGGTTGGCAAGAAAGATTTTGATCCAGAATTTGTTAAGAATCTTCCACCAAAGTAATTAGAGTAAAAGCAACTTAATTGAAGCTTCCAGATTTTCCTTGGGATGCGTTAGCGCCTTACGGTGATAAGGCGAAGGCGCATCCTTCTGGTTTTATAGATCTTTCTCAAGGAACACCAGTAGACCCTACGCCTGATTTCATTCAAAAAGCATTTCAAGCAGCATCAAATTCTCCCAGTTATCCAGTAACAGCTGGCACTCCAGAGCTTCGTGAATCAATTTCGAATTGGGCGATTAATAATCTAGGTGCATCCGGAGAATTTGGCGTATTGCCTTTAATTGGTTCAAAAGAGTTGGTGGCATGGTTACCAACTATTTTGGAAAGTACGCATGTTTTATATCCAGAGATTGCTTATCCAACTGGAGAATTTGGCGTATTGCCTTTAATTGGTTCAAAAGAGTTGGTGGCATGGTTACCAACTATTTTGGAAAGTACGCATGTTTTATATCCAGAGATTGCTTATCCAACTTATTTAGTTGGTTCGATGATTGCAAAAACTAAAGCAACCAAAGTCGATTTTGATGCTGTCAATTGGCCAGAGGCTGATTTAGCGTGGGTTAATAGCCCTTCAAATCCAACCGGTCGCGTTAATTCAGATAAAGAATTAATTAACGCTATTGAATGGGCTCGTAGCGGCAACGGTAATCGAGTAGTAGTTGCAGATGAATGTTATTTGGAGTTTGGAAATGGCATAACGCCTAAATCTATTTTGTCGTTAACCGGTGGGAACAATAAGAATATTCTGGCTATTCATTCGCTCTCCAAACGTTCATCAATGGCAGGTTACCGTGCTGCCATGATGATTGGCGATAAAGAATTAATTGCCAAAATTCTAGAAGTACGTAAGCACGCTGGAATGATGGTGCCACTTCCGGTTCAGCGAGCTATGGTCGCAGCTCTCGCTGATAACGCTCATGTTGCAACCCAGCGAGATACATACAACGCTCGAAAAGCTAAAGTGAGAAGTGCAATCGAGAAACATGGATTTAAAGTTGATCACTCCGAAGCTGGACTTTATTTATGGGCAACTAGGAACGAACCCGATTGGGATTCAGTTGCTTGGTTTGCTGATCAAGGAATTTTGGTGACGCCTGGCCATTTCTATGGTGAACAAGGCGCAAATCATGTTCGAATTGCAATGACCGCAACTGACGCTCAGATAGATGAA
>Ga0208546_1000207_pt1 | contig 25445 bp, 29 predicted proteins | sample DEB19_08_DNA_4_FD_184528 | JGI IMG/M metagenome (GOLD analysis project Ga0208546, IMG submission 184528) | Aqueous microbial communities from the Delaware River and Bay under freshwater to marine salinity gradient to study organic matter... | ecosystem: Environmental > Aquatic > Marine > Coastal...
ACCCGATGGAGTTGCCGTATGACCATGGGCAGTGTCCGTTCGTGGATTTCCCGTATGAGATCAAGGACAAGGGGTGGTTCAGTCCGCGAGGTGTGTGTGAGATCTTGGCTCCGTTCGAGCTGAGCATGACCTCGATGTGGAACCACAAGCATGATGCGATGACGTTGTACAACCGTCCGTTGTTCCGGGCGGAGCGGGAGTTGCCGAACAGCATCAATCTGCGGTTTCAGCCGGGGCAGATCTTGCCGTATGGGGTGGCTCCGGTGCAGATGCCGCAGCCGCCGGTGAGTTTTGATCAGGAGTTGAACCAGACTCGGGCGGTGGCTGAGAACCGGATTGGTAGCCCTGACTATGCGATGGGCAGTGTGATGAGTGGTGGCTCTGACCGGCGGACGGCGACGGAGATCCAGAGCATCAACGCGCAGGCGATGCAGAGTGGGGATTTGCGGGCGCGGCTGTTCCGCATGGCGTTGGGCAAGTTGTATCGTCAGGCGTGGGCGTTGTATGTGCAGTACGACAGCAAGAGTCTGAGGTATCGGTTTGCGGAGGATTCGTTGGAAGCGGATCCGGTTGCGTTGCATGACCAGTATGAGTTGGAGCCGAAGGGTGGGATGGACATGGTGAGTCGTCAGGTGATGGTGCAGCAGGCCATCAACCGGAAGCAGTTGTTCATGAACTCGCCTTGGGTGGATCAGGTGGAGTTGGACAAGAGCATCATGGAGTTGGACGACCCGAGTCTGGTGAAGCGGTTGTTGAGGGATCCGGGGCAGAAGCAGGTGGATGAGTTGGAGGACGAGGCGAAGACGATCCCGACGCTCTTGGTGGGTGTGCCTGTGCCTGCGAAGCCTGGTCAGAACTATGCGGGGAGGATCGGGGTGTTGATGCAGTATCTGAATGGGGCGATGCAGCAGGGTCAGGTGTTGAGTCCTGTGGCGAAGAATGCGTTCATGAGCCGGCTGGACAGTCTGCTCCAGGCTTACGAGCAGGTGGCGACGAATGAGGCGCGGAAGCTGCGGAAGGAGATCCAGAAGTTCTTTGAGAGTACGGGGATGCTCGCGTCCCAGCAGGCCCCGATGCCCGCTCCTGCTATTGCTCCCCAATGACCTGTAACGATTGTCGATACCGTGCTGTGGATGGAACCTGCCGGAGGTATCCGCCCAGCAGCAGACCCACTTGTTGGCCCACTGTCCATGCGATGGATTGGTGCGGCGAGTTCCAGCCTATGAATCCAACCCCGCCTCCGCCACCGCCGCCGGTCGTTCATATCAAGATGCCTGAGCCTGTGGTGACCACCTCGGTTTCTGTGATGCAGCAGCTTGAGGAGGGGGTTCCGCCGAAGGTGCGGTTCCAGAAGGCCAGGAGCAATGGGACATTGAAGGAGATACAGGAATCGCCGCTATTTGGAGAATGAGATATGGCTGAGTATCAGGGCAAGAAGGTCACGCTGAACAAGCCGTTCTACACGCCGGGTGAGGCGAAGAAGAAGGCTGTGTATGTCCGCAATCCGAAGGGGACTGTGATCAAGGTCCGGTTCGGTGATCCGAAGATGGAGATCAAGAAGGATGACCCGGAGCGGCGGAAGAACTTTCGTGCGCGGCACAACTGCGACACGGCGACGGACAAGACCACGCCGAGGCACTGGTCGTGCAAGGCATGGTAACCACATAACCACATGAAGAAGAAACCTACGAAGTTCAGCAAGTTGGCCACGCAGCTCAAGAAGGAGGGCGCGGATGATCCGAAGGCTCTGGCGGCATGGATCGGGCGCAAGAAGCTCGGGGCTGCGGAGTTCATGCGCCGTGCGGCTGCCGGCCGGAAGAAGGACTGATGATCACATTCATTGGCCGACTCCGTGCGGCATGGACTTTTGCGCGTCACCAGCGTTGGGTTGATCCGTTGCCATGGCGCAAGGATGACGCGATCGCGCTCAACAATTTCTTCAAGAGCGATACCGGCAAACGGTTCAAGGACGCTCTACTGAACACGGTCCTGATGCAGAACGCTTCTGCGATTACGGACCGAAACCATTTGCAATACTCGGCGGGGTTTGCAATGGGTCAGGCCAGTCTTGTGAAGGTCATCGAAGTGATGGCCGATCAGGAATCAATTACGGGGCAGGATGATGATCCTGATTCTGCCACGAACCAATAGGATCAAGTTGCGGTTGCTGTGTCTGTGCGGACCGGCAAACGAGTAAAAGCACAATATGTCAGAAGAGAATCAGAGTGGGGCGATGGATGCCAATGCGATGCTCGCGCTGGCCAACGACTTCGACTCCGGTGTCGACATCGACAATCGGGCAAAGGAGCAGCCGGAAACCAAACAGGAGGTTGCTCTAGCCGAGAAGGAAGCCACAGAAGTGGAGTCCGCCGGGAAAGAGGTTGAGAACACGGCCAAGAGCGAGAGTAAGCAGGAGCAGAAGCCGCCCGCTGAGCAGAAGCGGGATTCCAAGTTTGCCCAGGAGCAACAGCGAAAGGCCAAGACTTGGGAGCAGATCAACGCCGAGAAGGAGGCCATCAAGGCTGAGCGCGAGGCGGTGAAACGGGAGCGGGAGGAATGGCAGAAGCAGCGGGAGCAATCCCAGAGTGTGGAAGCCAATTCCTATCGGGATGACAAGGGCTACACGGCGGAGGACTACGAGGCTGCGGCCAAGGAGTTCGATGCTGATGGCGACACCCAGTTGGCCAAGGCAGCGCGAGCCAAGGCCGAGGGGGTTCGCAAGTCCGCGTCCCAGCAGGCGCAGAAGGTCCAGCAGGAGCGCATGGCAAAGCAGTGGGCTGACAACTACAATCGATTGGCCGACAAGGAGCCGTGGTTGAAGGATCAGTCGAGTGCTGAGTACAAGCGGACTGTTGAGATCATCCAGCGTGTGCCGTTCCTCGCGGGGATGCCGGATGGACTTGTCCATGCGGTTGAACTGATGAAGCTGCAAAATACCGCTGGCAAAGCTCAGTCGCTTGAGAGCGAGAACAAAGCTCTCAAGGAACAGTTGGAAAAGCTCCAGCAGAAGACCGCCATTGGGAAGAGCATTCCGGCAGGACAACTCAAGGCCGAGGAGAAGGATTTCTCTCGGCTGTCCCTCAAGGAGCAGAGGGAGGCACTCATGCGAGCGTCACGAGAGTTCGACCGGGAAGCAGCCTAAGGCACAACCACAACTGAAATATGCCAGTCACGACCTCAACCACGCTTACTAACCAGTTCCAGAACTACTTCAGCAAGGAGCTGCTCAGCATCGTCACTCAGGAGACGATCCTCGATCAGTTCGGCATGAAGGCCCCGATCCCCAAGAACAATGGTAACAAGGCCATCTCGATGTTCCGTTTCGGAGCCCCGAGCATCGCCAGTGTTCAGACCATTGCTTCTGAGGGTGCTGCCATCAGCTCCGCGAACTACCGCGCTCTCGCGCTGAACAAGCTCGACAAGAGCCTCGCGCAGTACGGTCAGGTCATCGGCCTCACGGACATCCTCCGCGCCACCGACCTGTTCAACAGCTTGCAGCAGGCCACCAAGACCTCTGGTCTGGACATGGCCCTCTGGGTTGACTCCGTGATCCGCAACACGCTGATCGGTTCCAACCTCACGGCGAGCGGTTCCTCCATCGGTTCCGCTGCCGAGGGTGGTGGCACGTTCGACAACTCGGACGCCTGTAACACCGCTGCCGCTTCCGGTGGCATCAAGGTGTACGGCAACCCGGCCACGCTGACCACGCAGACCTTCTCTGCGCTGAACAGCGACACGACCGCCGCCAACACCACGATGACCGCCTCGGCTGTCCTCGACTCCATGACCCGGCTGAAGCGCAACCGCGCTCCGCTGATCAATGGCGGCTACGTCCTCGCCACCGATCCCCGCGTTGCCCGCGACCTGATGCGCGACAGCGATTGGTTGAACGCCTCCAACTACGGCAACAAGGGCACCCCGTTCTACAAGGGCGAGGTCGGCTCCATCTACGGCTGCCGCGTCGTCACCCAGACCAACTCGTTCGTCAGCACCGGCTCCGGTACCGCTGGCGATGAGTTCGTCTATCAGGCCACCCCTGCCGGTGGCGGTCTGGCGGTCAGCAAGGACATCATCGCTTCGTTCTTCTTCGGCAACGAGGCGTTCGGTATCCCTGCTCTGACGGGTGATGATCCGCTCTCCCCGAAGATCGTGATCACCGATACCCCGGACAAGAGCGACCCGCTGAACCAGCTCGTCACGGTCGGCGTGAAGCTCTACTTCGCTGCCCTCCGTCTGGCCGCTGGTAACACCGGTTCCACCGGCAACCCGACCTGGTACCTGGTGCATCGCACGAAGACCTCGACCACGCTGTAATGAAACCCAAGACGGCCACCATCATGGTGATCGCCGTCAGCCCAAAGGGGCATCATCGAGCAATCGGTGGTGCCCCTTCTCATTCCGCTTGCGGATGCGAAGAGGCTGACAACAATGCGCCCATGATTTCGATTCCTATCGAGGCTCTCTCCACCGACATGGAGGATGGCGAACAGGCCATGCCCGAGGTCGGTGATGAGGTTGTTCTAGATGATGTTCGCGGTGTACTGAAGAAGCTCGACAACGGAGAAGCCTACATCGAGATCCGTAGCGTCAACGGCATGCCCGCCGAGTACGAGTCCAAGGAGGACAAGAAAGAGATGGCCGGCCCCATGGACAAAGAAGGCATGCGTAAGATGGCCGAGGAATACGACAGCGAGATGGAGGGCTAAGATGCCGATCTACACCTTCGAGAACAAAGGCCGGTCCATCGAGCATATCGCTCCGATGGGAACCGATTCCATTGTGATCAAAGGGGAACGCTGGACGAGGCAGCCGGTGGCCCGCTTCGGGGTCACCGGTTTTGCCCGCGAGGCCGAACTCAAGGATCATGTGAAGCGCGGGTTCAGTCGCATGGAAGACCGTCAGGGCTCGCGCTTCGAGAGTACTTTCACCAAGAATCAGATTCGGAAGATTTGGGACATATGAGCGACGTATCAAACCAAGCCATTCAGTATTCGATGGGAGTCGCCGGTGGCCGACTCGTGCAGGACACGGCCAGCTACACCGGTCCGTTCGTTGCGCTGACGTTCCTGGCTCCGACCGTGATCTCCAGCATCAGCGGGGCGAACATCGTGGGAACCTTCTCGACCGTGACAATCCCGGCAGGCGTGACGATTCAAGCCCCGATCAACAGCTTCCAGCTTTCCAGCGGTGTGGTGTGGGCCACGAATGGCGTGATCCAGTCCTGATGACCTGTGACTACCCTGGCTCTAGGAACTCGGTTGGCATCGGCGGGTGGCGGAAACGTCATTCCGGTTGATCCTCCGATCCTGCGCCGGGACCTGTTGCAGGAGGACGATTTCTTCGTCCTGTTGGAAGACGCGAGCAAGATCGTTCTCAGTCTTGGAACATATGATCGAATTGCCACTGAGCAGGGCACTGATCTGCTCCTCACCGAAGATTCAAGCAAGTTCATTCTAACCGTTTACTGATATGCCCGACACGAAGATCACAGCACTTACGGCACTGACTGCGGCTGATCCCGCGAATGATGTGCTTCCGATTGTCGATGTGAGTGACACGACAATGGCGGCTTCTGGTACTACCAAGAAGATCAGCATCAACAATGTTCTCGGTTGTTCCGGCACCGCCACGCTGGCCTCCGCCACCATCACCGGCGACCTGACGGTGGATACCAGCACTCTGAAGGTGGACAGCGCGAACAATCGGGTGGGTGTTGGGACGGCGAGTCCGACTAGGGCGCTTTCTGTTGTCGGATCTGCTGTTGCTACCTACGCAAACATCAACAGCGGTGACAACACTTCGCTGGTTGGTCTTCTGCTTGGTGGAACCAGCACTCCGTCGGCTGGTCAGGTGATTTACGACAACACCGCTAACTCGCTGGCTTTCTTTACATCTGGTGCGACCCAGATGACCCTCAACTCCACCGGCTTGGGCGTGGGGGCCAGCCCCAACATTTCAGCCTCTGGGAAAGCTCTCACAATTTCTGGAGCATTTACTCGTTCTCGTCTGGAATTGCAGAACACCGACGGTGGAACTGCTGGTGTGACTTGCGGCACAATTTCATGGTTCAACGGGTCCAATGCCATCGCTGACATCACAGGTGCCACGAACTCAGGTTCTGCAACGCTTGGTTCGCTCGCGTTCTCTACTGGTGGTTCGCCCCGACTCACCATCGACTCCACCGGCAACGTCGGCATCGGGGTTACGCCGAGTACTGTTTGGACCGCCAACGGAAATCTACAAGTCGGGGTTCATGCCGCTTTGTACACAAATGCCAGTCTTGGCGCGACTGATTTTGCGTACAACAGCATCAGAACCGGATCAGATACCTATCAATATTCGTTTGCAACGTCGTTGGCTGCCAGCCGTTTGCAGCAACGCGATGGTTCATTCCGTTTTTTCACTGCTCCTGCTGGCACTTCGCCGAATGCCATCACCTTCATCGAGCGACTGAGACTCAAAGAAACCGGACAGCTTCGCTTCGTACCTCTCGCTGCCGATCCTGCCGGTGCTGAAGCTGGTGATGTTTACTACAACAGCAGCAGCAACAAGCTGAAGTGCTACAACGGAACCACTTGGAACGACCTCTTCTAATCCCACCATGCCCACCCTCTCTTGGATCATCGAACGCCTTCTCTGCAAGCCGGTTGAAGGCACTCTCACCGATGTCGTCATCACCGCCGACTGGCGTTGCAACGGCACCGAAACCACCGGCTCTGGCGACACCGAGCAGACCTACACCGGCACCTGCTATGGGTCCTGTAGCTTCGCTCCGCCGACTGAGAACTTCACGCCCTACGACCAGCTCACCGAGCAGCAGGTGCTGGACTGGTGCTTCGCCAACGGAGTCGATCAGGCTGCGATTGAGGCCAACGTCTCGCTCCAGATTGCCAACCAGATCAACCCGCCGGTTGTGGTGCTGCCGCTGCCGTGGGTGCCGCCCGCTCCAGAGCCGCAACCCGAGCCTGTGACTGAGGCTCCTGCCGCTCCGGTTGTGGTTGCCGACGAAGCTCCGGTTGCCGATGCTCCCGCCGCATGATTCACATTGAACTGACTCAGGAGCAGGCCAACCAACTGCTCCAGCTCATCGAAATCGCCATCAAAGCCGGTGGATATGCCAACGCGAAGGTTGGAGTCCCGCTGGCCGACATCATCATCGCAGCAGCCCAACCTAAGCCCGAATGAAGAACTGGAAAACAACCGCTGGCGGCGTTGCCGTCCTGCTCGCCGCTCTCTCGGTCGGCATCAAGCAGATCATCGCAGGTGACATCGCCAACGCCATCGCCGCCATCACGGCTGGCGCCGGTGCCATGTTCACGGCGTTGAAGGCTCAGGACGCGAGCAAGGAGGACCAGAAGTGAAGGACACGCTACGAGAGCTTGGCATCAACATTGGCCTACTCGTAGCAGGCTTCGCAGGGAGCTTGGTGATGATGAAGAAGGACGGTCACAAAGACTGGTTCACCACCATCACCTCGCTCCTCGCAGGCACTCTGTCGGCCAACTACCTCACACCAGTAGTGGTCGATCTCGTGAACATCGGCAACAGCAACACCCAGTACGCTGCCGCGTTCATCATGGGATTCCTAGGTTTGCACGGAGTTGAATACATACTCAGCAGATTCGGACCAAAACCATGAACCCACTCACAGTGGTCAATGTCATCGCCAGCGGAATCCTCACCGCTGGCGTTTCTGCTTTCATGATCCTCCTCTATCGGTCAGACGGAGTGGTCAAACGATGGCCGCTGACAGGAAGCATCATGCTACGCGCATCACTCACGGCAACAGCCGCAGGCGCACTCTTCAACTGCCTGACCGCATCGACCCCTCCACTATCGGAAATCATCCTCAACTGCGGACTCGCAGGAATCTTCTCGTGGGCAGTCTACTTCCACACCAAACTCATCCATGGACCCGCTTCTAAGCATCAGTCAGGGCCTCATGAAGGCCGCGCTCGACAAGATCCTCGAACAGAAAGACCAAACCCTTGAAGACGGACAAACGGACAAAACCCTCACTGCTCGCCTCCTTGCTCGCGTTGATGCTGCCGGGTTGCAGCCCGACAAGAGTGGTGATGGTTCCACCAGGTCAACCCGTCCGACTGGCTGAGAACGTCAAAGCCCACGTCTGGGCCAAAGACGCCGAAGGGAAGGTCATCCGAAGCCGAAACCGCGTGACAATCAGCGAGGGTTGGTACGCACTACCTCCAAGAGAATAGTATGGGAACTCCACTCACCGGAAGCTCCGTAGCATCCACCTACACCGCGCTCCTCAAGACCACCGACAACGCTGTCCTGAGCGGTTCCCTGAGAACCATCAGCGACGGCGGTGGCAACGATTCCGCGCTCCAGCTCTCGACCGCAGGAGTGGCCAGCACCGGCACCCTCGCGGTCACCGGGGCGACCAATCTCTCAACGCTCACCACGAGCGGCAACGTAAGCATCGGAGGCGCACTCAGCGTCACGGGCAACCTGTCGGTTCCGGGCACCTTGTCATCCACCGGCAACTTCTCGGTCAATACCAACAAGTTCACCGTCAATGCCACGAGCGGAAATACCACCGTCCTAGGAACCCTCGGAGTCACCGGTGCCACGTCGCTCTCAAGCCTCTCAACAAGCGGTGCTGCCACGGTCGGAACGACGCTCGGAGTGACCGGAAACTTCTCGGTCAACAGCACCCAGTTCACGGTCGCGGCAGCTACCGGAAACACCGTCGTAGCAGGAACTCTGAACGTCACCGGAGCCAGCGTCCTCGGATCATTGTCCTCTTCCACGCTCACCGTCAGTGGACTGTCTCAAGTCGCTGAACTTGACGCTCTGAGCGACACCACAGTAGGTGGAACGCTCGGCGTTACCGGAGCAACCACGGTGACTTCGATCACGGCCAACGGAAACGCCACTCTGAACGCCGATACCACCATCGGAAACGCCAACACCGATGTCCTGACGATCAACTCGAATAACGTCACGTTGCCAAACATCACGGCAGCCACGATCGATTACTCGAACGACACCGTACTCATCAGGGACCAGAACGATTCCAACAAATTGAGGTCGGCCACGATGGCCCAGTTTTTTCCTCAATGCGTTCAGACCATATTCCAAGGAATCAACAGCTACACGGCAGTCAATACTGGGTCTGGCACTCAGATTACCGATCTCAACGCTTCAATTACCCCGAGGTCTTCTTCGTCCAAAATTTTGGTGACCATCGTTTTGAATTACTTCGCTACAAATGCTGATAGAGGAGTGTTCAGATTGACCAGAAACGGAACCGAAATTGGATCCAACTCAAATGGATCAAGCCTGTATGGAATCGCCCCTGTTTTTCAATCAGACCAAGGTTTTACTGGAATCACAAATACGGTCATTAGTTTTTACGACACGACCCCTTCATCTGGTTCAAACACTTACGCAATCAACGTGTTTTCGGCAGGTGCTGGAGGCATAGTTTGCGGGATCAATCTAAATAGGTGCGGAGATGATGTAACCTCCGGTCCAAATAATTTCAATCGAGCCAGAACCTCCTGCACGATGACTCTTCAAGAAGTCCTCGCATGAAACCCTCCGAAGTAGCGCAGGCTGCCTGCGACAAACTCTCGTTCACGGACTCGGCCACCATCACGTTGGCCAACAAGTTCTGCATCCGTCGATACTCGATGATCTGGGACTCGTGCCTCTGGAACGATACCCTCGGAGTCATCTCCCGATCAGTCAGCCAAGGCAACGAACTCGTCACCCTCGACCAAACCGTCACCGCCACCTACGCCTCCGGGTCCGGGTACAACATGTTCCTCGACTTCCCGGTCGCCGCACGGTTCACGGTCACCGGAGAAACCGATGGCATCGAGATCCCTGCCGCAGAATGGGTCTCGTTCTTCCAGCTCGATCCCAACACTTGGAACAACGTGGACTCCCGCAAGTCCACCCCCGGCAACTTCGTCAACTGGACCCGCATCATCGGGGCTTCCTACGGAGAAGCCGGCGTCCCACGCATCAAACTCGTCCCAACACCAAACACCGATGGGACACTCTTCATCCTGGGAAAGAAGCAGTCCCAGATGCGCCAGTTCGGAGAATCCACGGCCATCTCCAACGACAGCGACTTCGAGCTGCGCGGAGTAGAGAACGCCTTGCTGGCCTACACCGAAGGCGATCTCCTCGAATACTCACGCCAGTACGCAAAGGCGCAGGCCAAGTTCCAAGAGGGTGCCGCTCAGGTCTCCATCATGAAGGACATGGAGCGCGGCCAGCAGCAGCAGATCAGCCGCATCATTCCTGACAGCCTCTACGACTACACCTTCCAAGACATCCTGTAATGCCGTTCCAAGCGTCAGAGACTCTCGACGACCAGTTGATCCTCGACGGGACCAACGGGTTCAGCACCGGCGTCATCTCTGCCACACGTCCAGATGCCATCCCTGCCACAAGCATGGAGTCGGCAATCAACATGGACTACGACGATTTCGGGAACATCGTCAGCCGACTTGGAACCGTCACGCTCACAGGTAACGCGATCGTCTCCAACTGGGAAGACATCGTGGACAACTGGAACGCGCTTACCTCCAGCTTCGGCTCAAACCTCCCGGTAAACGCTAGCGTCTTCTCAGGCTTCTACTTCGACACCTCGGCATCCGAACGCCTCGTCATAGCGGTCAACGATACATCGACCAAGACGCTCTACTACGGATCGCCGGGAACCTCTTACGCACAGATCTCAAGCTCGACGATCGATCCGTCGGCCAACTTTGTCTACTTCGCGCAGCTCAACGAGAAGCTGTTCTACGCAGACGGCTACAGCAGCCTTCGGTACATCACCTCCACAAACGTCAATTCATCGATAACAGCCGGCAAGATCAGCCGCATCGATGTCATCAACCAAGGAAGCGGTCATTCATCAATCCCGACCATCACGATCTCGGCTCCTCCAAGCGGTGTGACCGCAACCGCGGAAGCAAGGATCGGCGGCGACGGAGCAATCCTTTCCATCGTCATCACAAACCCAGGCAGCGGTTACACAACAGCTCCAACAGTATCGATCTCGCCGGCCAATCAATCCCACGCGGTCGCTTTCGTTTCGCTCTCTGCTCCATCCAAGCCGATCTACCTGACGACGCACACCAATCGGCTCTGGTGCGTGTCGAATGACACAGCGATCACTCCAGACACCCTCTACTTCTCCGACATCCTCGATGGCGAAGTCTGGGATCCCCTCGGATCAATCCGCGTCGGCGGCGACGGCGATCCCATCAAAGGACTCTACTCGTGGTTCGGGTACAAGCTCCTCGTCTTCAAGGAGAGATCCATCTGGACGGTCGATTCCGATCCGACACAAGACCCAGCCGATTGGCAGGTCACACTCGTCAGCGGAAACATCGGATGCTCCTCTCACCGATCCATCGCAGCCGTCGGTGCCGATGTCTTCTTCCTCTCCCGTGACGGCATCCGGTCCATGGCCCAGATCCAAGCCGGCACACAGACCAGCGTCGGCCTCGCGCTCTCGTCGCCCATCAACGACCTGATCAGCCGGATCAACAAGACCAAGCTCGATCTGTGTGATGGCGTCTTCTGGAACAACCGCTACCTGCTGGCCGTTCCGTTCGTCACCGAGGATCCCTACATCCTGGGGACGGAAAACGAGTATTCACTGCTCACCGAGAACTCGATCGACATCTCGCTCGAAGGCGCACTCAACGAGAACAACGCGGTCATCGTCTACCACTCGCTGGCCCGCTCTTGGCTTGGTTACTGGGACAACTGGATCGTCAACGACTTCATCCCGACTTCGTTCTCCAACTTCGGTCCCGTCCTCATGTTCGCCGGCGACATCATCTCGGTGTCGGCAGCATCCGGTCAGGTCTGGTCCTTCAACGACTACCTGCCCAACACCCGGCTCTCACCCGTCGCTGCGTCCGCATACCTCGACGGCGGTGCCACCTACGAGTCGAGCGTCATCACCAAGGCGTACAACCTCAACGAGCCGATCCCCGACAAGATCGGGTACAGCGTCCAGCTCGCGTTCGACAATCCGTACACCACGCAGAATGTTCCGGTGAGCGTCTCCTACGCCAAGGACATGAGCGGGACCTTCTCGACCATCGATCCAGCCCTGAACATCACGGCTTCGCAGAAGTTCCTCAAAGCCTACAACCTGATCAGCAAAGGCCGCTGGAACACCATCCAGTTCAAGGTGAACACCAACTCGGGCGGAAGACTTTGCCTACAGTCCACGATCTTGTCTGGGTTCGTTGATTCCGTTCGCCCACAACAGTGAACGCTCATCCCACAATCATCTCGGCGGCCAAGCTGCTGAAGGAGAAGTGGCCCACTTGTTCCACATGGAACAATGACGAGTTGCTCAACTGGATCGGCATCTTCAATGCCAAGCGACAGATCGGCATCGTCATGGATGGCGACGAATGCGTTGGCGTAGGGGCCGTCCGATTCATCAACTCCATCGAGGAATCCAAGGACATCTACAACGATGATCCGAACGGTCACATCGCTTGGATCGAGGTGGTTGTGACCAGCAAGCCGATGGCGGTCCAGACACTCTGGCTGGCCATGAAAGCGCGGTGTTCCGCCAGCGTCACCAAGATGGGAGGAACCAACGTCCACACGGGCGTTTCGCGTTTGTACGATTTCGAGAGGTACTTCAAACTGTTGATGAACGATAGGATTTGCTATGGGAGGAACATACAGGGCACCTGATTTCGCGTCGGCCAATCGAGAGGCTGTCTTGGCGCAGGCGGAAACGTTTCCGTTGCTACGCCAGATCGAAGCCGCATCTCGCATTGGAGCAAAGGTGGATGTTCCAGTCTACAAAGACGGAAAAGCCACCGGCGAGTTCAAGACCGTCGATTTCGGAGGCATCTCTGACGTTGAGCAGACGAGGGCAATCGGGAGGGAATTGGCTGCTATGGCCCCCGAGCAGGCCCTTGCTCAGTATCAGGCGTCACAACAACGAGTATCACCGGGTGGACCAACGCTCGGTGAAGCAACGGCGATTCAGCGCGCAAAAGAGCTTCGAGCCCTAGATCCCACCAGATACGGACTCTACGAGACCTTCCTAAAGAACATTGCTGACCGACCAATCGCAGAGGATCAGATCCAAGCTCCTCGGTACGAGCAGGTCGGCACCGCGAACATTCCTCAACCTCAGGATGTCGGTGAGGCGCAGCGGATCCGTTCCAATCTTGAGCGTCAGATCTCCGCTGGTCTGGCTCAGGCCGGAACCGCTGATCCTGCGCTCATCCGCGCTGCTCAGCAGGCTGTCCGAGCCCGTGGAACCGCTACCGGTGCCGCACTGAGCGATCCCCAAGCATTCCGTGAGGCTCGTGCCGTCAGCGAGGCCATTGCCAACGCGGACATGCAGCGCAGGGCTCAGGCCATGAGCCTGCTTCAGTCTGGCCAGACGACCAGCGATGTCGCCAATCGGCAGGCGCAGGAGTCGTTCCAGAACATCCTTGCCGCTACTGGCCAACGGAATACCGCCCAGCAGCAGACATTCGCGGGCCAGATGGCTTCACAGCAGCAGCGTCAGGGCACCCAGCAGCAGAACATCGCCAACATCCAGTCTGCTCTCGGTCTCCAGCCGATTGTCTCGCAGGCCGCTCAGCTCCCCGGACTTCAGCAGGGCGCATCTCCGTTCGCTCCTCCCCAGCTCATTCAAGGAATGCAGCAGGCGGGTCCGGGTCAGCTCGCCCAGCTTGGAACCAGCTTCGCGTTGCAGAACGCCCAGAACGCTTTCCAAGCCTCGCAGGCCGGATCTCCGTTGGCTGTGTTCGGTGCCCTGACTCAAGGCATCGGAAACCTCGGAACTGCGTATCGAGGATTCAACAGTCCTTACGGGGGTTGATCTATGGCCGAATCGCTGGACAGCTACTTCTTGTTTCCCGAGGGTGGAGAGGCGTCCGAGCTTGGGTTCACCCCGAGCGCGGAAGTTCTCGGTCGATACCCCATCGATCTGTCCACGGGGTTGGCCACGTTGCAGCCTCCTCAGGATCAGGGGCCGGCGATCAGCGATCTGGAGCGCATTGCCTACGCCGCTCCGACTCCTCCGAGGATCGACTTCACTCCTCCTCCGGTTCTCGGGATGTTCCAGCCGCAGCAGCCGGTCACACCGGCAGCGGCTCCTCCACGAGTTTCCTACGCCGCTCCCGCTCCCGCGAGGATCGACATGACGCCAATGCTCAACGCGGGCTTGGCAACCTTTCAGCAGCCTCAGGCTCCTGCTCCCACGCCTTCGCTCGCCAGCCCGATGTCCTTCGCGGCACCGTCGGCTGTCAGGGTTGAGCCAACGCCTGCTCCTGAGCCAGAGCCAGAGCCATCTTCTGCTCCGGTTTTCTCGGATTATCAGACAAAACCGGTTGTTGCCGCAAACATCGGAACCCCCCTCGATCCAACCACGGAGGAACGGTACAATGTCATTGGAGTTGGAAAGGATGATAAGGAAACGATCACCCCTATTCCAGAATCTGGTATTGGCGGCGGCGCACCTGACATCAAAGTCGAGCAGCTCACTCCGAAAGAAATAGATGAGCTTCTTGGAACCCAGACTCCGACCACATCGACTCCTACCGTCACGCCGGGCACAAACACGCCTCCTCCTGGGACCGAGATCAAAGAGGAAGTAAGCCAATACGTTCCCGCCCGCGTCATCATTGATCCGATCAAGTATGACCCGTTTCCGATTTCCGAGTTCCAGTTCACCGAACCGGCTCCGGTCACGCCAATCAACAGGCAACCCGGTCGCCTGATCCCAACGCTCAAGCCCGTAGACATAGAGCCCATGCGTCGGGCGGTCGAACGGCTCGCTCCCGGCATCTTCCGAGACATCAACTACGATCCCGAGCTGATCCTCGAAGCCGCCATGCGGAGCCTCGGCCCGCGCTACGCAAAACAGTCGCTTCTCGAAGAACAACGGATGTTTGAAAGGATGAAGTAAATGGCTACTCCAGAAGAAACGAAGAAAATCAGGGAAGATCTCAGGAAACAAGCCGAGCAGCGGATCAACCCGTTGCTCAAGGGCTTGTCGATGCTGACCGGCGGAATCGCTGGAGAGTTCACCGGGACCAACGAGCAGATCCGCCAGCAGCGTCAGGCTCGACGCGCCATCATGGAGGAGGATCTCGCTGCATTACAGCAGGAGCGGATGATGGAAAAAATGGATGCTTTTGAGGCTAAAAGACTCAAAAGGCAACTTGAGTTCGATGAAGCCCAGAGGTTGGCTGAAATGCTAAGGCGTTCCGAAGAAGCTGCGGGCGCGGAAGATGTTTTGAGTGGAAGCACATTTGTAGGCCCTGTTTCACAATCCAGAGAACTTGGCCGCATGAACGCCCGCATTCAACGCCTTGCAACAGGCGAGAAGGAGGCCGCTGAAAAAGCAGGATTGATTGGCCGACTTGTTGCGGAAATGGGTCCGACCGAAAGAGCCGCCGTGGAATCTGGAATTGTTCCAAGGTACGAAGACATGGACATTGGGACTCTCAGGAAAATGGCATCTGCTTCAGAGGCTTCGAGGTCTATCGCAAAGGAAGCTCGTCTGGCAAAACGCGAAGAAGGCCAAGTCTTCATCAGCAGAAATGCCGAAGGCCAAGTCAGTGTTCAAGGCCCTGCCGATAAAGTTGCTGAGTATCAGAAAGCAAATCCCGATCTGTTCTCAAAACAAAAGGGTGCGCCATACAGAATCAGGCTCCAGCCAGGCATGGAGGGAAATCAGTTGTTCGCCGATTTCGGTGACATGACTACTGAGGAAATTGAAAGAATCCAGCCAAACATCCTTCGTTTGCAGAAGATGTATGGTGGCAGCAACGCAATGGATTCTGGAGATCAAGCCACAAAAGGAATCACTACACCAACGCCTCTTCCGAAGGGGCCGGCAGCCGAAAAGGGAGCCGCGCAAGTCGGTCGTGGAACCGGTGAAACGCGAGGCAGGGCTGCCGCAGCGATTGCTTCAGAAATGGCCGCTGCTCCAACGCCTGAGATGTACGGACCTCCATCTCCTGGTGAACAGTTCATTCAAACCGGAAGGCGTTTGGGGGCATTGGAGGGACGAGGAGGGGCTGCAACCTATGGCGCACAGCAAACCCTCACGAGCCCATTCTACGAGGCTGTAGCCCAAGAACTCGCAACCCAACCTCAACGTGTTGGTGGCGAAAGCGTCATTGTCAAAGGAGCCAAAGCTGTCATTGCCAGCGAGTTCCCAACTGAACAATGGAACAAACTCCCGCAAGAGGTTCAGAACAGGATCTACATCGAGGCTCTCAACAGGTCAGCGGCTGAAATGGCAAAGCCCCCTCAACAAAAGGGAATGTTTGGTGTTGGATACGCTGAGTCTCCGTTTGCTCCATACTCCATCAAGAGGGACTAAGACGAAATAACATGACCAAGGAACAGCGCGACTGGCTGATCAAGAACAACCTCGATCCAGAGGTCTACGACATCGACGCTGAAGGCAACGTCTTCGAGAACCCCATCATGGGAAAACTCGAAGCCGGTGCCAGATCGGCTGCCGCCAGTCTTGTTCCTGCTGCTGGCGGGTTCGGAGGTGGTGCAGCGGGTGCCGCAATTGGTGCCCCGCTCGGACCGCTTGGTGTGATCGCAGGCGGTTTGATCGGTGGTCTTAGCGGATCTTTTGGGGCCAGCAAGATTCAAGAAGCAGCACTTGAAAAATACTCCCCAGAGACGCTTGAGAAGCTCTCCCAAGCACAAGAAGAGCAACCTGTCGCCTCATACGCTGGCGGATTCCTTCCGACTGCGCTGACACTCCGCCCCACAACCAAGGGGCTTAGTGGCCTACTCAGACCCGCTGCTCGCCAAACCACGCTTCGAGAAGCGATCTCAAAGCCTGAGTTTGTCGCCCCTGCTTCCAACGTTGCCATCAACGTGGGCCAAGCGGCTGCTGGTCAGGCGTTAGACGTTTCTCAAGGAGCAGAGTTTTCCGGCCCTCGAATGGCCGCTGATATTGCTCTTGGAACTCTGTTCTCTCGCCCGACTCGATTGGGCAGGAAACTGGGGCTTCCTGACATTCCCGAGGATGCTCCGGTCCAACAGTTGGATTTGGATCGAGCCAGATTCATGGCACAACCACCAGAGGAGTTTGTCACTCCTCGTGAGGAACGTCTCGGTGTTGGGCGCGAAAAGGTTGCCCCGGAACAATTCTTCGGAACTGAGACCGAGCAGCGCAATCGCCCCATCAGCGAAGAGCGGATGGCAAAGCAGTACGCTGATTGGTGGAAGTCCGAGACCGAACCCACGACAACGCTCATCAAGCAGGCCGCTGACAGCGTGAAGGTGAAGCTGCCCCGCGAGAGGATTTCTGAGTTGGCCAACGATCCTGAGGTGGCTCGCGTCATCTCGGACCCGACAACGCTTCCAGAGTTCGTTCAGAACCAATATCAGCAGGCTCTTGAGGACGCCTACGATCAGGTGCGTCAGAAGAGGGCTATGGCAGAGCGTTTCCTCACCGCAGAGGAACGCGCTGACATTACCAAGATGGAAGAGCTTCGGGCTGTTACCGAAGAGCCATTCAAGGCTGAAACTGCTGCCGTAAAGACCGCCCAAGACATTTACGATAGCCTCTACACCCGCTTACAACGCCAAGGCGAAGGAGCCAAGATCACCCAAGCGGACATCGACGCCGCTGCTCAGATCGCTGCTCGCCGCAATCTCAAGATCGAGCTGGATCGGGCCTTTGCCGGCGACCGCGAAGTGCGCGGGATGTACTTGGTCAACAAGGACGGAGATCGCGTTGTCCGGGTCAATCCGCTGATGGCGACCCCGGATACCGCCATCCATGAAATCGGTCACGACATCTTCAGCGGAGTCACCAATCCATCGATGCGGAAGTCGCTCCTTGAATCCGCTCAGGACAGCCCCGCTTATCGCAGTGAGCTTGCGGCACGACAGGCCGAAGTTGATCAAGGAAGACTGACGCAAGAGCAGGCCAACAACTACGCGCTCGAAGAGGGCTTGATCCAATCATTCGGAGAGCAAGCTCCGAGTATCAAGCGCAGCGAGATCAGATCTTGGTTCAAGGCGGTGAAGGCTTCGACCAAGCAGCTATTCACCGGCAAGATTTCGCCCGAGGATGCTATCGCTTGGCTCCATTACGCATCTACCGAATCAGTTCCTTGGAAGGGTGTTGCTGCCCCGAAGGCTCGTGAGGAGAGGATGCAGAGAGAGCAGCCGCTTCAAGAAATCTCATCGGCTGAGACTTCTCTGGCTCAAATCCCAGCAGTCTTCAAGAGCAAGACCTTTGTTCCTCGTGGAACAAACATAGACATAGGTGCAGGAAAATTTGATTTGGGGAAACAGTACCTAGAAAGCGAACGGGGTGTCTCCGAAAGTGTTCCGTTCGATCCATTCAATCGCAGCATTGAATCCAATCGGATGGCAGTTGAACGCTTGCAGTCAGGCGAACGATTTGGAACCGCTACAATCCCAAATGTACTAAACGTAATCGCTGAAGCATCTGCGCGAGACAACGTAATCTTGCAGGCAGCACGAGCGATTGAACCAGAAGGGGTTGCTTACTTTCAAATCTACGAAGGTGATCGATCTGGTATTGGCCGCAAAACATCAAAAGGGTTTCAGAACAACAAGAAGACTTCGGATTATGTAAACGAAGTCGGAAATCACTTTGATAACGTAAGATCGACAGGGAACATCATTGTAGCAACCGGCCCCAAGCCATCTGACAGAAAAGCATTCTGGCAGTTATCGCCAGATGCAGCCGGACCATCTGTTCGCTTTCAACGCGGAGAGGAGGACGCTACCCGCAAGTTCGCTGAGCGTGTCATCGCTTCCGAAGAAGTACCGGCTGAGGTTCGCCGTAGAGTCGCTGAATCTCCGCTGATCAACTACAAGCGGCAGAACGTGGCCGACGCCGCAGAGACCGCTTCCACGCTCAGCGATCGGCAGCTCACCTCGGACTCGTTGGACGCCAAATCCAACACTCGGGTCATCTCCAGCATGGAGCTGTTCAACCGAGCGATTCGCGCTGGTGACTTCTCCGGTGCTTCCGAGATCGCCGTTTCCATGGCGAAAGAAGGCACCACTTGGGGCCAGCTCATCAACCAGTTCAAGCTCCTCAAGTCGGCCACTCCAGAGGGTGTCATCCAACTGGTCTCGAAATCGCTCGAACAGAAGAAGCGCAAGCCGATGACCCAGGCACAGGTCACCGCGCTGACCGATGCGATGAACCAGTATCGCGCCGCGAGCGATCAGGTCACCGCAGCGAAACGAGCGGCACGAGACGCCATCGATGCCAACAACGAGGCCGCGATCCAGCAGGCAGCCAAGCAGTTCGACTTGGCCAGCGCAGTCCAAGGTCAAGCCGATGTGGCGATGAACGAGCTGATCAGCAGGATCAACCCGTCGAGCGCAGCCGATCTGTTTGTCTCAATGGTTCAAGGATCGGTCATGTCACCGATCTCCATCGTCAGGAACGTGGTCGGAAACATCATCAACGCTCCTCTTCGTGACGCTTCAGATGCCACAGCGGCAGCAATCGACTCCGCTTTGTTTGGCGGCAAGAACTCCAGTTACAACTACCGCGCTCGCAGCATTGAGCGACTCAACGCCTTCGCCAAGTCGTTGCCGCAGGCAGCAAAGATCCTGCTCAAGGGTTCGGACGCGATGCCTTACGAACTCGGCACCGACATCGGCAATCCGCTGAACTTCACACGCGCATGGCGCAACCTCTACGAGGCCATGTCCGGTCAGTACGAGGGCGCACCCATCGCTCGCAACATTGTCGAGGCCACCCTTGGGGCAATCCCCGATGTCTTCCTTCGACTCACGCAGGCCACCGACGTTCCGTTCCGTGCAGCCGAGCGAGCCAGAATCATCACCGAGGTGGGACGCCAGCGCGGTCTTTCAAAGTCCCAGATCGAGTTGGCCAAGCGTGACCCCAAGCTCCTGCGGATCACCGACGAGCAGGCTCAGGCTGGTCGCAAAGGGTTCACCGAAGACGATCTCGGACTCATCGAGTACGAAGCCGCAAAGGCCGTGTTCCAACAGGACAACGCTGCCACACGCATGGTCAGCGGAATCAACCGCTTCATCAAACAGGAAGGCGGACCAGTGGCCTACGTCCCCTATCGCCTCATCTCGCTCTTCCAGAAAACCCCGATCAACGTAGCCGCAGAAGCCCTGTCATTCACCCCAGCCGGCGTCCTTCGCAACTGGAAGGACATGACCGTGCGTGAGCGCGAGATCGCCACTTCACGACTCATCATCGGAGGAATCGTCACAGGAGCTTACGCTTACCTCTACGACAAGGGCGTCATCACCCCGAACCTCGATACCCCCGGAGAAACCAACAAGGCTCGTGAGCTGGCAAAGGCTGGCGGCGTCATGCCTCCAGGCACACTCAACGTAAGCGGCCTCCGACGCCTCGTCCGTGGAGAAAGCCCAACCTTCCAGCCGGGTGATACGGTCAAGGATCTCTCGGCCCTCGGAACTTCCGGCGCACTTGGCATGATGGTCGGAACAGCCAAGCGTCTCCAAGAGCGCAGCCCCACCGATGACCCTGACTTCCTTGCTCTCGGCAAGGGCGCGGCTCTCTCAGGCATCAACTTCGTGATGGAGCAGCAGTTCCTCAAGGGCACCAGCGACTTCATCAAGCTCCTCTCGCAGGAATCCGGCTCCGCACTCGACCGATTCGTGAAGAGCCTGTCGGTCACAGCCGCTTCTCCGGTCGCCCCAGCCATCCTCGGTGCGGTGCGCCGGGTTGAGCGCGAGAACCTCCCGGCCATCGGCGGTGAGGGCTTCATCAAGGATACGGTCAACGAACTCAACCAGCGGTTCGCGGCCATTGGCCTACAGATCCCCGGCACCCGCGATCCAAACGCCATGCCGGTGCGCCGAGACCTCTGGGGAGAACCCGTCGAACAGACTCCCAAGAGCGAAAACCCGTGGATCTACAACTTCTTCAGCGCAGCCAAGAGCCGCCAGATCGATGCGGACCCGCTCAACGCCACGCTCTACTCCATCTGGCGTCGAACCGCCGACAACCAGGTCATCCCGTCGGCCATCAACCCCAAGATCACCTACAAGGGGACAACCTTCGAGCGCATGACCCCGGATCAGTACGACCGTTACACCCAACTGGTCGGGTTCTATCGGCGCAAACTGGCTGAAAGAGCCTACCTCAGCGGCCAGTTCCAGCAGCGCGGAGATGAAGTCCGCATCAACCTGATGAAACGCGCCTACGACAAGGGTCTGGAGATCGGAAAGTACCGTTTCCTCAAGGAATTGCGCGAATCCGGCCAGTCCCTGACACCTCAGGCAGGTCGCCGGGGCTTCACCGCAGAATAATTTCAACATTTTCCTTGCGGCAGAGTACGACACGGTGCAACATCTGCCCCGTGAGCGTAAAACTCCTCTCAACGAAGCAGATCGCCACTGCTCTCGGGGTCCACCCCGAGACGGTGCGCCGATGGATCCGTTCGGGGCGGCTCCCAGCGATGAAGGCCACCAGCCAGGTCATCCGGGTCCGCTCCGATGTGGTCGAGCAGATGCTCCGAAACCAACAAGACAAATGAACGCAATCGCAACGACAACGCCATCATCCGAGATGTACGACAAGATCTCGGACCCCATCACCGCCATCGAAAAGATGGGCGAGTGGATCGCTTCATCCGGCATGCTCGGATGCACCAAGGTCGAGCAGGGCAAGCTCATCGCGTGGCAATGCGCCGCCGAGAAGAAGACCCCGTTCGACTTCAAGCGCGAGTACCACATCATCAACGGATCCTTGAGCATGCGCTCCGATGCCATGCTCGCCGGATACCGTGTTCGCGGAGGCAAAGTCCTCTGGAAGCAGTTCGACTCGAAAGCCGCCATCGCCATCTGGAAGTACGATGGCAACGAGTGCGAGATCGGCTTCACCGAGAACGATGCCCGCATCGCTGGCCTACTCCCAGCCAAGCCGGGTTCCGGGTGGGCCAAGGATCCGTCCGCCATGCTCCGCGCCCGCTGCATCTCCAAGGCAGTCCGCATGCTCGCCCCCGAGGTCGTCGCCGGGATCTACACCCCGGAGGAAACCGAGGACTTCCAGCCCGCTCCTTCCGAGGTCGCAGTCACCCCAGCCAAGTCCTTCGACATCACCTCCAAACTCGAAGAGCTTTTCGAGTCACGCGAGACCGAGGTGAACCAACTCCTCATCGGTGCCGGACGCATCAAGGAAGGTCAGACCTTCCGCGACATCGACGATGTGACCGCTTCCAAGTACATCAAGCGGCCCGACCTCATCCTCTCCAAGCTCCCGGCTCCCGCCGTCGAGACCACCGTGGAGGTCGCACCGTGAGCGCACTCCAGATCAAACTCATGGCGGCAGCGGATTACCACGCCAGCCGATCTCTCTCCAAGTCCGGGCTCGACCAGTTCCGAAAGTCACCAGCCCACTTCCGCGCATGGCAGGACGGTGATGCCAAGCAGGAGTCCACTCCTGCCATGGAGTTCGGCACCGCCGCTCACATGGCTGTCCTTGAGCCAGAACTGTTCATCCAGAAGTACAAGCCGTTCAACGGGGACAAGCGCACCAAGGAAGGCAAGGCCATCTGGCAGGCAATCCTCGACTCAGGCCACACCCCGCTGGCAGCAGAGACTTGGGATTCGATCAACTGCCTCGCGGCATCCGTCCACGCCCACCCTGCCGCCGCCCAACTCCTCCACCGCATCGAGCCAGAGACCTCGTGGTTCGACAACTGGATGGGCATCGAGGTCAAAGCCCGACTCGATGGCATCGGAGACGATTACATCATCGACCTCAAGACCACCCAGGACGCATCGCCATCGGCGTTCGCCAAGTCCGTCGCGCAGTTCCGATACCATGTCCAAGCCGCTTGGTACCAGCGCATCACCGGCATCCGCCGCTTCGTATTCATCGCAGCAGAGAAGGAGCCGCCCTTCGGCATCGCCTGCTACGAGCTTGATCAGCAGGCCATCGACCTCGGCAACGAGATCATCGATGCTCAGCTTGCCACCTTCCGCGAATGCCAAGCCCTCAACTCTTGGCCCTGTTATTCATCCTCAACCGAAACCCTTTCTCTGCCCGCGTGGGCTTTGAAGAACAACGAAAACCAGTAACACCATGAAGTTCACAGTCGATCGTTCCCAAGCAGAAGTGAAGTCCTTCGCCAAGCCCGGCGAATACACCGTCGTCGTCAACTCCGCCAAGGACGAGGGCCTCGACAAGTACGGCAACCCCGTCGTCACCATCCGCTACAAGGCTGCCACCGGCGAGACCGCCAGCGACCGGTTCACCCTCAAGGAAACCCTCATGTGGCGCGTCCAGTCGCTCATCTCCGCCACCGATGCCAACATCGATGACGGCAAGGAGTTCGACTTCTCGGTCCCAGGTGCCTTCCTCGCCTTCCTCCAAGGCTTTGTGGGGCTCGCGCTCAACATCGTCCTTGAAGAGGAGAAGTACACCGACAAGAACGGTGCCGAACAAAACGTCCTGCGCGTGAAGCGGCTGAAGAAGACCCCCGCTGACGAGGCGTTCTGATCATCAAAACAAAGCCCCCGGAGGTTCCAGCCTCCGGGGGTGTGCGAACAAGTAACAAAGCGCAACGAAACGCTATGCAGCTCCGACCCTACCAAGAGAAGTGCATCGGTCAAGTGTTCCAGTCTTGGAACCAATACCGTAAGACACTCATCGTGCTGCCTACCGGTGGTGGCAAGACAATCATCTTTGCCAACATCGCCAGCAAAGCGACCGGTAGAACACTCATCATCGCTCACCGCGAGGAGCTGCTTCAACAGGCCATCGACAAGATCAAGACCTCAACCGGGTTGGTCGCCGACTTGGAACGCGCCGAATCCACGAGCAGCATCAACACAAAGATCGTCGTAGGATCCATCCAGACCCTGATCCGAAGACTCGATCGATTCACCATGGATGACTTCCAGAACGTCATCGTGGACGAATCACATCACGTCGCAGCAGACAGCTATCAGACCGTCCTAGGACACTTCGCCAGATCGCGTATCCTCGGAGTCACCGCAACCCCGGATCGGTCCGACAAGAAACAACTCGGCTCATTCTTCGAGACCGTGGCCTACGAGGTCACACTCATGGAACTCATCAAGGATGGATACCTGTCACCCATCAAGGTCCGCGTCTGCGACGTGTCCATCGACCTGTCCAAGGTCAGCTTCTCCGCAGGCGACTTCGATTCCAACGACACCGCTCACGCCATCGAACCATATCTCCAGCGGGTCGCGGAACAGATCAAGCAGTACGGCGGCAAGAAGACCCTCGTGTTCCTCCCGCTCATCGCCACGTCACAGAAGATGACCGGCATCTGCCAGAGCATCGGACTCAACGCACGTCACGTCGATGGCGGCAGCGAGGATCGGGCCGACATCCTGCGCTGGTTCAAGGATCAGGAACGCGCCGTCCTCTGCAACGCCATGCTGCTCACCGAAGGGTACGATGAGCCAAGCATCGACACGATCGTCTGTCTGCGCCCAACAAGGAGCCGTGCGCTCTACACCCAGATGGTCGGTCGCGGAACCCGGCTGTTCCCAGGTAAGAACCACCTCACCATCCTCGACTTCCTGTGGATGACCGGGAAACACAAGCTCGTGAAGCCCACACGGCTCGTCACAGCAGATGAAGTCGGAGACATCGCCGACGACCTGATTTCAAAGCAAGGTGAGTTTGATCTCCAAGACGTTGCCGGCGAAGCAGTCATCCAGCGCGAGACCGCTCTGGCAAAGCAGTTGGCCATCAAGAAGAGAGCCACCGGAATACTCATCGATCCCGTCGAGTACGCAGTCTCGGTCCACGACGCATCGCTCGCAGACTTCGAGCCAACCATGCCGTGGCACTCGCAACCCATGAGCTTCAAGCAGGAACAAATGCTAAACAGCTACGGGTTCGACGTGAAACTCGTCACCTGCAAGGGCCATGCATCAGCGATCATCGACAGGTTGATGACCCGCAATCACATGAATCTAGCCAGCCCAAAGCAGGTGCGTGTGCTGCAACGATACGGCGTGAAGAAGCCCGAACAATGGACCCGCAAAGCCGCCAGCGAGTTCCTCGACAAAGCATTCAACAAGAAATGAACACCGCGCTCACGATCATCTCGATGGCCGCGATCCTCCCGATCTTCACACTCCTCGGAGTCTTCGTAGGCCACAAACTCACCATCAGATCACAGAACCAACCACCAACCAATGAACAGAACAATCGTAGCCTGTGACCCCGGCGTGAACGGCGGGTTCGCAGTCAAAACCCAGGACAGGATCCTCCTGTTCCCAATGCCGGAATCCGTGCCGGACATCCACGAACTCCTCATGGACATCAAACTATCAGACTCACACATCTGGATCGAGAAGGTGCCGAAGTTCGTGAGCAAACTAACCCCAGCCGCAGCCGTCGCAACACTCCACGAGAACTACGGCATCGTCCAAGGACTGGCTTA
>Ga0208546_1000208_pt1 | contig 25340 bp, 41 predicted proteins | sample DEB19_08_DNA_4_FD_184528 | JGI IMG/M metagenome (GOLD analysis project Ga0208546, IMG submission 184528) | Aqueous microbial communities from the Delaware River and Bay under freshwater to marine salinity gradient to study organic matter... | ecosystem: Environmental > Aquatic > Marine > Coastal...
TCCACCCGTAGTTCCTGCTCATGAGGGACTGCGCCAGGAATAGCCCCCGCAAATCGCTTCAGGTAGTTCCATGCAATGTCTTTGGCCTGCGCGTAGTATGGGGCGATATACGCGAAGCGGGGCTCTGGAAGCTGGCAGCGTAAGGCCGCGTCGAGCAGATCGTTCACGCAGGCGACCGTCTTGCCCGCACGACGATGGGCCACGATGACCGCCCACCGCTGCTTGCCCAACCGCATATGGAACGGTTCGAACTGAGGCCGGGCAATGTAGCCGGTATCAATCGCCTGATCGTCGGACACCAGTCACCACCGTCAATGGAATGGACCCGCCCTCGCCTGCGCCTTGCAATTCAATGGCTTGAAGGTCGGGCAAGGCTTTTTTCAGCAGGATTTGAGCGGCTTGGATTTGGGACGGTTGCATTTCCACTTCGCCAAGCACATGACTTTGCAAGCGGTTAAGCAACTGACTCACCTGAATTTTCAGGCGGGTTTCGTCGTCGTGCCTGATCTTCCTGATACGCGCTGCCATTACAGTTCACCACTCACAATTGTAATTGTCCTTCGGTTCCTCCCAATCCGCTCAACCTTGATTTTCCCCATGAACTCCAAAGCCTGGACCATGACGGAACCGGCTTCAGGCTTCTTGGATCGAAGCCCCCGCATTCTATCATGGGGCTGGAACTTTTGTGTTCCCATTCCAATCCATAGGGCAATCTCCCTGTTGGTTGGGCAGCGCCAGCCCTTCTGAGCGTGAAGACGCAGCAATTGCATCGTGCGCTCCAGGCGCTCAGAAGTTATGGCTACGGTCACAATGATGCTCCGGTTAATTGCCAACAACGGTTGGGAACTCTTCATCCGCAACTCGCCATACGAGCTTCTGCATGGGGCGGTCTTCACGCCATGAGTTGAAAGCCTTGATGAAGATTGCAGCAACCTCCACACCGTCGCCCTGCCTTGCACTGCCACGGATGAGCCTGTTACGGAGCAGCAGCAATGAACTGTCTTTCACAAGCCCGATGCCTGAACACACGTTGTCAATGAACGTGTTGACGCCCTGCCCGTTAGCGTACTTGATGATGAAAATAGCGGCGGCAACACCGCCCGGACTTGTCGTCCTGCCGAGTGCGCCCTTGATTTGGTTAGACTGTTTGACGCAATCAGCAACACCCGGATTGCGCTTGAAGTATTCAACAACGTCGTGCCGTGAGACTGACAAACTGCTTGCCATCCTGAACCCGGCCTCAATTGCCATCAGTGTGCGCACTGCCGATGTGACAACAGCCCCATCCTTGACTCCAGCCATGGAGAGCAATTGGCCCGTTGTGCGACTGTAGCCTGTGTCGATTCGGTCGAATGCTTCGGGGTCGATGCCGAATGCTACGTCCATTCTAACTGGCGTTTTGCTTTGCAGGACAGCAAGCAGCCTGTGCTGCCCGTCCAGCAGCCGCCCGTTTGTGTCAAACTTGATGGTGTCGCCGGTATCAATCCACTGCCCTGTCGCCATAGCTCGTGACAAAAGCGTCACATGCTGGTGCCTTGGGTTGCGGTTGCCCTCATTGCGCTTGAGCATTTCAGCCGCGACTTCAGGCGTAATGGTTGCCGCCTGGACGTGAGTGCGCTGCTGGCTTCCGAAGTTTGACACGTAGTTTTCGAACCACGCGTGGTTCTTGAAGTGTGCACTCTGTGTTGCATTCATAGTCATCGTTAGTCCTCCTGTTGTGATGCCGCTTCCCTGCGGCGGGTTTTGCAGTCCTGCTTTGCGCAGTCGTAACTGCATGTTGGTCGCCCCGTTGCGCGCCTGACAGCGCAGGAGTTCATCAGGGCATAACTTACTGTTTGGTCTTTGCTGGCTTCCCTCGGCTTCGTGGGTTCGTCCAGCGGGTCGTGAAACTCGGGGACTTCAGCCCGCGCCTGCTGCTTCCAGCGGAGGGATTGAGCCGCCCTGTAGGCGATCTCCTCCGCTTCGGTCCTGCCTTCACGGGCGAAGGTGTTTGGTTCTGCCCGATGACGCGGGAGGCCCGGAGCCGGTGCCGCTTCGCGCAGGATGTCCACGAGGTTCGCAATGGTCGGCCACCACGTCGAGCGGCGGATGTGTTCGCTAAGCGCATTGTGCAACCGGTCGGCGGGGTAAGCCCCCAGCGTCGCGTGCCATTCAGCCACCATCAGGCGCATGTCAACGCCCCGGCGCTCGCCGTAATTCGCAAGGCAGCGGGCGATGAGTTTGGCCGCGTCATCCGTTGATGACCTGACCGGAACGGACAATGTCGGCAAGCTGTTCGAGTTGTGACTTTGCGCCAATTCTTGAGCCATTTCCCGCTCCCTTGAGTTGATCCACATACGGCGAGGTGGCCCAGTTCAGCCAAGCCCTGCGCCAATCTTTCATCCGCTTGCCATTTGCCGCGAAGTGGTTCGCGAACCGCTCCGCCTCCGGCTCCAGGTCGATCTGGGTCTTGCCTGCCCGCGCCCGCGCCGCCTCGGCGTCACGCACCCAATCGTCAGGGATGACCGCATCGGGAGGCCACGAGGAACCAGCAGGGGCTTTGGAGGCGCGTTGGTGTTTCTCGACAACCGGTGGCGCAGGTTCGTCACCCTCGCGCGCTACCGAACGAAGTGAGGTATCTTTCTTATCTGTATCTGTATCTGTATCTGTATCTGTACGCGTGACATTTTCGTGACCTACCGTGACGTCACGCGTGACAGCAGATTTCTGCGCTTTTTCACGCTCCCGCTGCCTTTGCTTGCGTTCTCGCGCGGTCGGGTCTGCGTCACTTGCGTGCTGATGATCGCCCCAATCATGCAGACGGTACGTCGTGACGCCATCGTGACTGTCACGCGTGACAAGTCCGGCTGTCACGAGGCGTGACATAAGCCCAATCACCTCCGTCTCGGAAACACGAGCAGCCCACGCCACGTCTTCTTCACTGGGAAGGGTGCCATCATCATCGCTCAGCATCAGCAGGGAGGCCCAGAAGCCGCGCTCCTCAAGCGTAAGCCTGCCCACCTTCGGCTTCAGAATTGCGTCGCGGTACAGGCGGACCCATGGCTTTGCCATTCACTTCACCCTTTCGATTGAGTACAGGCGACGGACGCCAGGCTGGAGCGACAGCCGGTAATCGACGCCATTGGCCCGGCAATACATCCTTGCCTTGTTGCCCGCGTAGTAGGTCAGGTCGGTCTGGATGTAGCCCACCGGATGCTTCAGGAGGCTGGACAGCCAGACATTGTTGCGCTCGCCCCTGTTGGGGGTCGGAACCGTATAGACCTTGGTTCGTTCCTCTTCGGTCGGGGACCGTCTGGGGCTTGAGCCGGGGTCGCCCATGAGGATGGGTGTGATGTCCTTCATGTGCACGTTCTCACCTCGACGCGGACTTCACGTCCGTTCAGGGATGGCATGTCTGTTTCAAACGCCCAACGGACATGAAGCTGGTGCACAAGGTTGTCATTCTCCAGCAGGTTGCCCGCCTGAAGCGCGTCAAGGACCGGCTTGATACAGTTGTCCAAGTCCCTAAGTTTGTGGACCCGCTTCATGATGAGGACGATCTCGACCGGCGCGGTGAACGTCTGCCCCTTCCTTGAGGCGAGGACTTCCATGCAAGCCGATGTTTTCCACGCCTTGTATTCAGCACTTGGGTGCATTCCATAGATGCCCTTGCGCCACATCTTGTTGGCGCTTGGGGGCGTGTCGAGGAGGACAGAAGCGAAGGTCATTCGGCTGCCATCCCGAACTGCTGTTGCTCAGGCTTGTGCTGCTTCTTGAGCACGATGTTGTTGACTTGTGCCTGGCTGATGCCGTGCTGCCGGGCCAACTGGTATTGCGTGGCGAGCCCTGCCGCGTAGTCCTGCCTGATTTGGTCGATAACTGATTGGCTGGTAATCTTGGCGTTGCCATTCCTGACCCCGCGCATGGTCATGCCGTGCCAATCACGGTCTGCCGCATTCCCCTTGGCGGTGTCGTATCGCAGGTTGCTGATATTGTTGTTCAACCTGTTTCCATCGGCGTGACAAATCTGCATTCCACGCGGTCGTGGTCCCGCAAACGCCTCCATCACAATGCGATGAACGGGCCAGTAGACGGCCCGCCCATTCGGTGAGTTCTGAAATGTGATGTAGAAATAGCCGTTGCCGCCAATAACCGGCTGACGGATGCGGCCGCTTGCGTCAAACCTGACAAGCCCGTTGTTTGACACGCTGTATTTTGGCTGGCCCTCTACCTGCCGCCACTCGGACTGCCCTTCGGCGATCAGCTTGGCTCGTGAGGCTGACGCGATTGCCCGAGCGTTTTCCGCTGTCAGATTCGCCTTCTTCGTTACGACTGAGCCAGCCTTGGCGTGATGCATACAGGTGCTGTGATCTAGCCCAAAGAAGCGCCCTAGCCGTGGGTAGGACCAACCCATAACGTGACGAATGCGCCAGATGCAGTCGCCACGAACCCGAGACACCCAGTGGTCACGGTTGTCGGACATGACCTGCTCAATGGTGATGGGTGAACCCATAGCGTAGTGCCACCACACGACTTCGCGGCAGAGGTCCAAGGCTTTCTCGCGCGGGGTTCGAATGTCGCTCATGCCCACACCGCTGCGCTGATGGCCCCGCCGAAGAAGAAAAAGACGGCGAGGCATTGCCACCAAATGATTAACGCCTCGTCCCAATCATCATCCGTGAACGTGTCGAATTTACCAAGAATGAACGCTGATCGGAATGGTGCGTTCCCTGCTTTCAGGACAGACGCAATATTATTGCGCACGCTTTGCTGCACCGCATCAATGTGAAGCTGTCCCAGATTATAAACGATGTTCCCCATTCTTCGCCTCTATGCAGGTCTGCATGATGTCCGAAGCGGTGACTTGCCTGCGTGTCATCCGTTCGATTTCCGCCATCAATTCAGCCGACGGCCACTGCTGGCCCAGCTCAATGCGGCAGACGTTAGCAATTGAAGTCCCCAGCATCCTGGCTACCTCAAACTGCGCCAATTGGCGGGCTTTCCGCCATTTCCTGAGTTTGCTCATGCCTGACGATTACCCTAACAAATCGTTTCCGTCAATTGAAAAATAATGCCGGGTGGCTATTGACTTCGGTTTCGTTCGGCGTAATGTATTCACCACAAACAGACGGGAGCGCAGACATTGTTCAAAACCACTTACGACGCTTGGGAAGGCGACCTCGGCGATCCGGAAGGCGATTACGCTGACCGCTTCGTGCGCTCGTACCGCACCATCAAGACCCCACGCCCGACCTGCACAGAGCCGGGCTGTGACCGCCAGCAGACGGCACGCGGCCCACGCTGCATGTCCTGCTTCATGGACTTCCTTCTTGAACAGAAGGGGGTGTGAGCCATGGACTCGCTCCAATCAGCCATCAACCTGCTCAACGACGAAATCACCGAAGCCCTTATCGAGCATGTCCGCCTGTCGCTGAACACGCTGGAAAACAACATGCGACTGATCGAGGGCCGCGACATGAGCCAGTACGAAGCCGCACTCCTCGCCATTGAAGACAAGGCCATGGACTTGGTGGTGTTGGCCGGACTTGCCAAGCGCAGGAAGGAAGCCGGGCTATGACCGTCAACGAAATCACATCCACGCTCGCTGCGCTGATTGCAGCCACCATGCTCGCCATCACATGCGGATACGCGATTGGATTTGCGGAAGGTCAGCGCCTCAGGACGACGCAGACCGAATGCCGATCGACCTACGTCTATACAATTCCATTCAAGGGGACACTGCCATGAGGGACGCAAGTTACGAAGACATTCAGAACATCTTGCTGGAATGCAAGCGCCTCGCGTCTGATGACGTTGGCATTTGCTGGACAAGCTACGCCAAGGGCTGGATTGCCTACGTCTCATTGGCTGACTTCCGCGCTACCGGCGAAACGCCCATGGAAGCAGCCATGAACCTGAAGGCGAAGCTGGAAGCCGTCGCATACCGCGAGCGTTACCAGTCGGACCTTCTCGCCCGAACCCTCGGACTTGAGGCAGCGCAATGACCCTGGACCGCTGCATAGAGCGCGACGGGCTCGCTCGGAAAATCGTCCTCGCTTACCAGAATTCTGAAATGCGCCGCTTGGTTGCGCTTCAGGGCTTGGTGAAGTTGGGCTGGAGGGCTGAGAAGGCCATGGAAATGCTCGACACCGTCGACAAGGTGCTGAAGGGACGCGACCCGGCATGACCAAGCGCCCCCACATTTCCGACAAGGTGAAGGTGTCGGTTGCAATCGGACAGAGCCAGTTCGGCTGCATCTCCTGCCCGATCTGTCACGTCATGCTCTATCCCGACGAGCCCCGCATTCTGGAACACATGGTTCCTCATGAACTGGGCGGAGCGAGCGACGAAACCAATCTGCGGTATGTCCATGCTGAATGCGCCCGCAAGAAAACCAACGGGAACGCAGCGACTTCCGCAGATGGTGACATTCACAAGATTGCCAAGGGCAAGCGCCTGAAGCGTGAGCACGAGGAACACGTCGCCCGCGTTCTCGGCAAGGGCGAGGAGCGACAGCCTTACGTCCGCCCACGCTCCCGCAAAATCCCATCCCGCCCGTTTCCGAAGAAGGTGAAAGCATGAGCAACCCCTTCGAGAAGCACGGCATAAAGCGGCTCAGCCCCTCATCCCTCAACCTCTGGCAAGGCGAACCCGCCTTCTGGGTCCTGAAGTACCTGCACGGGATGAAGGATGAGGTAGGTCCCGCAGCCAAAAGAGGAACCGCAGTTGAAGCGGGGCTGGACCACTGGCTTGCCGGGAACCGTGACCTCGCGTTCTGCCAGAAGGCAGCGCATGACAATTACCTGCTGAATACGGGCGGACAGGCAGACGACGAACACGAGAAGGAACGGGAAGCAATCAACCCGATGCTCGAACAAGCCACGGCTGCGGTTGGTTCAGGTGTCAAGCTGCTTGCCAGGCAGGTAGCCATTGAGACTTGGCTGGAGGGGATTGAAGTTCCCGTGATTGGGTACTGCGATTACGTGCTGGAAGACGGCGCAATCATCGACCTGAAGACCACGCACCGGCTTCCCTCAAGCCCGAAGCCGGACCACATGCGGCAGGTCGCGATATACGCGCAGGCCCGTCAGGCTCCGGTCAGTCTTCTTTACGTGACCCCGAAGAAATTCAGTCGGATGCACGTGCCCGCTGAAGCCTGTCAGGAGGCGATTGCGGACATTACGCGCGTAGCGAAGTCGCTCCGCTCCATCCTGCACGCGGCCAAGTCCGCTAACGACGCGGCGCAGTTTGTCGCGCCTGATTTTTCAAAGTTCTACTGGAACGAACAGACCACCACCAAAGGAAAGGAAATCTGGAAATGAAGCTCACAAAATCAAGCAACGGTGGCGACTTTGCCCCGGCTCCGGCAGGAACGCACATTGCGGTCTGCACGAAATTTATCGACCTTGGCACGCAGAACGTCGAATGGCAGGGCCAGACGAAGAAGCAGCGCAAGGTGCTGATCGCGTGGGAGCTGACGCACGAGCAGATGGATGACGGCAGGCCGTTCATCATCAACCAGCGCTACACGTTCTCGACGTCCAAGAAGGCGACCTTCCGCAAGCATCTGGAAGGCTGGCGCGGCAAGAAGTTCACGGACGCGGACTTTGAGGGCGACAATGCCTTCGACACGCAGAAACTGTTGGGCGTGCCGTGCAGCCTGATCGTCAGCAACAGCGCGAAGAACGGCTCGGTCTACGCCAACATCGAAGGCATCGGTCCGCTGCCCAAAGGCATGCCGCGCCCGGAGCCCAAGAACGAACTGGTCTACTTCACGCTCGAGAAGTTCGACCCGATCGTGTTCGGCAAGCTGTCGAACGGCCTGCAGGAGGTCATCAAGAAAAGCCCCGAGTATGACATCGCGGTCAATGGCGGTGGGGACCACCACCACACAAATGGTGGCGAGCCGTTTGATGACGAGGTGGCCTTTTAGTCATGAGGGCGTTCTTCCAAAAGAGGCCCGACGGAACTCTGTGCCCGGCGGATGATGCCGGCGCAGAGATCCTGCAAGGGTTGAAGGTGGGGGCGTTCGTAGCCGTGGAAGTAACGCGGCCCCGGAACATCCAGCATCATCGCCTTTACTGGGCCTTATGCAGCCATATCGCGCAGGCGATAGGGGCAGATCGGGAGAACGTGTCGGACGTCATCAAATTGCGCACCGGTCACTGCACGATTGTGCAGACGAAGACCGAGCGTGTGCGCCTGCCCCGGTCGATCTCGTTCGCGAAGATGGACCAGGCTGAGTTCCGGCAGTTCTTTGAACGATGCGTTCGCGTCGTCTGCGAGGAGTTCCTGCCGCATCAGAGGCCGTCCGAATTGATCCGTGAAATTGAGCAGATGATAGGAGCCGCAGCGTGACGATAGCACTGACACTTTGGCTGGCAGGAATGCCCCTAGCGGCTGTCACGCTCTGGTGGGCAACGAAAGACATCCCAGCAGATGAGGATGACGGCTTGCTTGCTAGTTCGGCCGGGATTGTAACGGCTGCGCTGTTTATCGTGGGGTGGCCTGTGTTCCTGGTTGTGTGGGCGATTGATGTTTGGAAGGGGCGGTGAAGCCATGACATTGGATGAACTTGGCCTGATTTATTTCGAGGCCCGCAAGAAGCGGCAAGATGAACTATGCGCGCGCCATGAAGACGACATCAACACAGAGCCCCACCGCGCAGGCATCCGCGCCGTTGTGAAGCGCATGCTTGAGTGGCAGCGAGAACCGACAACTGCGGCACATGCTGCGTTTTTGTACGAAATCCTCGCCAGCGATGGCGTGGAGGCGGCGGGGACGGATACGGCTGTCACTGAGACAATGCCGGAAGCCATAGAGCGATCTGCACCCGCTGCCGGTCCTGTGTGTGAGTGGACAAAGGACGTTCAGTTCAGGGACGCCTATTCGACAGCCTGCGGGTACGTCATGTCGAAGCGGCGCGATGTCTGCATTTGCTCAAAGACGGCGCACATCAAATCGGACGCGGCGCGATGAGAGACCTTGTCGAGAAGGTGGCGACGGCAATTCAGGAACATTTTTCCTCTGCCGACAAAGCCTACGGAGAACACCGCGTATGCGCCAGAGACGCCATCAAGGCTGTGGCTGAGTGGTTGGATGAGCAGCATCAGATCGACAGAGATGGATCAGTCAACTGCGCGCTGTCGAAGCAACTCAAGGAGGGCAGCGAATGAGCAGTGACATCGTGCAGAAGTTCCCGACACTGGGCGAGTGCAACCGATACACAAACGGAGTGTGCAGCACTCGTTCATGCATGATCCGGGGCGGGTGGAAGCAGGGTGATGCAGTCGATTACGATATTGCGACCTGCGAGACGCGAGACATTCGAAAGACCATCGAAGCCCTTGAGGGTGAGGTGGTTGCCGCGACAAAGCACGCGCAACTGCTGAACAAGATGTTGGGCGAAGCAGAAGCACGCGCGGAGCGGCTGCGTGCAGTTGTGGACCGCCTCGACCTCCTGATTAACAAGGACAATGACGAAGCGAAGACGCTCATCCGCACAACACTAAAGGACGACAAGCAATGACCGACCCAATGCTTGCCGCGTTGCTTGTTTTTATCGGCTTTATGCTAGGGAGGATGTACCCAGAATGACCGACATCGTGAAGGGTATGGCGCGGACAATTTGGGATGTTAACGCGGTCCGGCAGAACTTCGATTACGACCCTGAAACGGGGGTTGTGAGAAAGTTAAGCCGTGGGCGGATGATGGTGTGCGCCGCCCTGAACAACAAGGGGTACGTCTCCACCCGGTTGAATGGCCGCTACATATCCGGCCACACTGTGGCGTTCATCCTGACCACGGGGAGAAACCCTGGCCACTCAATCGACCACATCAACGGCAACAGGTCTGACAACAGATGGTCAAATCTGCGCGAGTGTGACCAGTTTCAAAACATGGCCAACAGGGTCGGCCCACAACGAAATTCGAAATCTGGCGCTAGGGGCGTGAGTTGGCGGCAATGGCGCGCAAACTCTGGGGCGTGGGAGGCGAAGATAGAGCACAAAGGCAAGACGCACCACCTTGGGTACTTCAAGACGGTTGCGGAGGCATTGGCCGTCAGAGAGAGGAAGGCGGCAGAATTGTTCGGCGAGTTCTCTGGTGGCCACGTGAAAGACGCAGCAGCCATTCGCGCTGCGGCAGGGGGTGGGGAGTGAGCGACTGTGACGCTGAAATACAGCGCCTGAGAGGGATGCTAAATGACTGACCGCCCCTATTCCATCGCTACCCTGGCTGAAAGGTGGTTGCATTATGCGTAGTTAACCAGCATGATAAATGAGGAGGAGCGGAACATGCAGGATAAGATAATAGCCACAATGCTGACTGGGCTGGACATTGCCTTGGAGGGGCTGGCTAGACTTTCAGTTGATGAGCAAGTTGATGCTGTAAACCAAATGCGTGCCATGATTCACGCGCGCAGCCCGTTTGCACAAGAGCCGGTTGACTACGTTAAGTGGGTCAAAGCCGGAACTGTAGAGGCAAACGACTATAACCCCAATTCAGTAGCCCCACCAGAAATGGAGTTGCTGAGGCACTCCATTATGAGCGATGGCTACACGCAGCCAATTGTTGCCAACGCTGAAGATGAGCGCCTGATCGTCATTGATGGGTTTCACCGCAACCGCGTCGGCAAAGAATGCAAAGACGTTGCGCAACGAGTGCTTGGCTACCTGCCAATTGTTCAGATCAAGGAAAGCCAGACCGGGAAGGCCGATAGGATGGCATCGACGATCCGGCACAATCGCGCACGTGGGAAGCATCGCGTTGATGCGATGTCGGACATTGTGCTTGAACTGAAGCGCCGCAACTGGAGCAACGAGAAGATTGGGAAAGAGCTTGGCATGGACCCTGACGAGGTTTTGCGCTTGACCCAAATTGGCGGCCTTGCTGAGATGTTCGCCGACAAGGAATTCACCGAAGCGTGGGAGCCTGGAACAATCAACGACGCAGATTTGAGCGGCGAGAAGTTCGAGGACGGCGATGACGATTAGAATTTATCACCATTACGAAAAGCTCGAAGAGTTTCACGCCGGGATGTGGAAGCGTCCCGTTGGCCCAACGCGCAAGAAGTTTATCCTTGACGCGGCAGACCTGATGCGAAGCCCAGACGAATTCAAGCTGGCGATGCAGAGGGCGACGGAAGACTGGCCGATATCCTGCCAGCACAATTTAACGTCGCTCGATAGCAACCGCATTGCGTGGCTTGGCCATGCGGGGTGCTGCGTTGCAGTCAATTCGCCAGAAGAGTGCACGCGGGTTGGTTGGCACACATTGAACCAAGCAGAGCAGGATGACGCCAACAGGGTGGCGGCAGAGGTTCTTGCGGAATGGGACGCTGTGAACTTAGGAGGAGGAAAACAATGCTCAAAGAGCCAATTGGAATTAACGTTCTAGAAGCTGCGCGCCAACGCATATCGTGGACGTTTGACAACTTCGAACGTGTCTATCTGTCATTCAGTGCAGGCAAGGACAGCACTATCATGCTTCACCTTGTGGCAGACGAAGCGCGCAAGCGTGGCGTCCGCTTCGGGTTGATGATTGTTGACCTGGAGGGGCAGTACAAACTCACGATTGAGCACATGCAAAAGTGCGTCGATATGTACGCTGATTGCATTGAGTTGTTTTGGGTGTGCCTCCCTATCCACCTGAGAAACGCCGTGAGCGTGTACGAGCCGTTCTGGATGTGCTGGGACCCAAACGCAAAAGACGCATGGGTGCGCGCACTGCCAGAAAAATCAATCTCCGACGAAACATATTTCCCATTCTTTCGGCGCGGAATGGAATTCGAGGAGTTTGTGCCAGAGTTTGGCGAGTGGTATTCACAGGGCAAGTCGTGCGCCTGCTTTGTTGGCATTCGAACAGATGAAAGCTTGAACCGCTTTAGAACTATCGTCCAGTCAAAGAAAGAGACCAAAGACGGAAAGCGGTACACCAGCCGGGTAACTGAGAACTGCTTTAACGTCTACCCGATCTACGACTGGAAATCATCGGACATATGGGTGTACCACGCCAAGAATGAAGACAGGCCGTACAACAAGCTGTATGACCGAATGCACCAAGCTGGGGTCCCGCTTGGGCACATGCGCATATGCCAGCCCTACGGTGACGACCAGAGGCGCGGGCTGTGGCTGTTCCACCTTGTGGAGCCTGAGACGTGGTCTAAAGTTGTAGCCCGTGTGAACGGCGCAAATGGTGGCGCGCTATACGTTCAGGAGTGGGGCAACATCAATGGGTACAGGGGCGTCACAAAGCCACCCGGCCACACTTGGAAGTCGTTCGCCAAGCTTCTCGTTGACAGTATGCCGCCGAAGACGCGCGTGCATTATCGCAACAAAGTTCTGACGTTTGAGAAGTGGTGGTTGGATAAAGGATACCCAGATGGCATTCCAGATGAGGCCGCGTATGACATGGAGGCGGCAAGGCGCGCTCCGTCTTGGAGACGGGTGTGCAAGTCGCTGCTTAGGAATGACTATTGGTGCAAGGGGCTTGGATTTTCTCAGCACAAGAGCGAGGCGTACAAGAAGTATTTGGACCTGATGAAGCGTAGGAAAGAGGCTTGGGGTGTAGCTGATGGGCAGCTCGGCTTATTTGGCGAGGCCCATTAAATCAATCTTAGAACTTCCCCCGTAATGTGTCTCTCACGGCATAACGCCGGGGAGGAAATGCTATGAGGAAAGTGGGATTTTGGGCGCTGGCCATTGCCGCATTTATCTTTGATGCCGCAGTGGGCATTCTGGTTCTCTTGCTGGCTTACACAGCATGAGTCGGGTTATCAAACGCCCTCCCAATGGCTGGGATCGTAAGCCCAATCACCTGCTTCCCGACCTGCTGTGGTTCGTGGCATTCGGGTTCGGCTGGGCCTGCTTCTTCAACTGGATGTCGGCGGCATTGGACGTGCTCGCTAGTTCTCTAACCTGACGGGAGACGGGGCCGACCATTTGCACTGCGTCGTGCCCCACTTCTGCAATCTGGAATAACGGTCCCGCTGAAGTTCGAACAGTTGGATTTGATTGAGCCAGATAGCCATGGCTTGGGATTGGTTCAGGGTCTTCTGCCTGATTTCAGGTAACGGCTGCGGCCTCACCAGAAGCTCGCCCGGTGGGGTCGGGCAGCGTTGGGGGGCGACGGGCTTAGGCGTAGCGCAGCCCGCCAGCAGAAGGGCCGTGAAAGCCAGCAGGCTATTCCTTATTGGTCGGGCCATGGCCTGCTGCTCGGTTCAATATCCCCACCGCTTCCTCGGGGAAGTCGCAGTCTGGGTTGTTGTTCAGTTTCACCTGCTCTTGAAGGTCCGCAATCTGAGCCTTCAGTTCGGCTTCCTTCTGCTCAATCTCGGCTGACTGATTCGTGCGCTCCTGATCTGCTTCGCGCTCCGCGTCCTGCTTTGCCTTGAGGGCAGCATTGGCTTCAGCAAGTTCGGTCTTGAGACGGGCCGCTTCGATTGAGTCAGCCCGCCATGAGGCGACCTGAAACCCGGCCACGAGCAGGGCGAGTGCTGCTACCCCCGCACCGCTCCACTTCAGCCAGGAAGGCAGAAGGCTAGTCACGCTTGGTCCGTTACCGGGGCCGTGGCCGGAACCACCTGCCTCGGCTTGCGTGGGGCCTTGCCCGGCGTGTTCGCCATGAAGCCCTGCGCCGCCTGTTCGTGCTGGATTTGGAGCGGGACCGGAAGGTGCGTCTCGACCCAATCAATCACGCCGTTCTCGTTCGTATCCACCCACTTGATGACTTCCGGGTATTGGGACGCGAGAAAGCCCACCGCATACTGAAGAATCTGCGGCTTGACGTGGACGTTCTGGAGGTCCGAATAGCTGTAGCCGGTCTTCGTCAGGGCGTAATTCAGGGCCTTGTCGACCGCCTGCCTTGCGTACCCTTCCATCTGAATGTCCTTGGTGATGTCGTCCAGCTTGATACGGCCTGCCGTCAGCTTGGAAATCTGGGCGGCCAGCCATGCCAGACCGGCCGTGACTACCGCCAGCAGGGCCGCTGAAAGCGTGTCCTGAAGCAGCTTGAAGAAGGGCGAGAAGTCCGCTCCGCCTTCCTCGGCAGCGGGTGCCGGGGCCGGGCTCACAGTCGGCTGCGTAACTTGGGATTCGACAATTACGGCGGGCTCGACGGCTTCCTGTGGAGAAGGCTGGGCGTGGGCAATGACTGCGGAAGCGGGAATGGCTGCTACCAGCAGGGCCACAAAAGCGAGTTTGCGAAGCATGGGGCGGGGTTCCTTTTGCTTTCCCTCGATAGAGTGCGCGGCAGTCGGGGGAATGTCTGGTCCCGCTGGGACAGGAGGGAACGCTGGGTCAGGACCGACAACAACTGCCGCGCAGGGAATGCCTACCCCGCACCTGACTCGCGCTCAGTCCACCTCAAGTTGCATTGTCTTCGAAGCAGCAACGCCGATTCCATACAGGTGGTCGTCCAGTTCCGTGCCGGACTTCCCCCGCGAGGTAATGAACACCTCAAAGGGGATCGTCCATTCCCCCGTGTGGTCCTGCTTGAAGCCGACCGACACCGCGAACGGTCCCACCTGATTCGTGATTGTCAGTCTGCGGGTGGGGATGGTCACTTCTTGACAACCTTCAGTTTCGTTTCCTCGGCAACCCGCCCCATGATCCACTGAAACTGGGACTCCTGGTACGTCAGGGTTTCTGCCTTGTGGGGCGCGTCATGCTGGTGGATGACGCGGAATATCTCGGAGCGCAGCAGGGTTTCAGCGACGATGGGGTTCGCCTTCATGAGCGCGGCCCATGTCGGCAGGTCCTCCACGTTCAACTCAATGACGTCGCCCTTGGCTTCTTCGGCTTCTTCCGGTTCGTCAGTCATGGTCAACCCTCAGTCGTCTGATGGTGGTCAAGCCCCACTTGGGATGGGTCCAAAACATGGTCTGCGTCGGGGGCTCGGGCTCGGCCCGCAATTCGTTCTTGGCGTACTCTGAGAACCCTGCGAGACACCCATTCGCAATGCCGTTCGGCAGGTCCATGGCGCAGTGGAAATGGCCGGTGAGGACGTAGTTCACGGGCTTGCCCATGCGGGCGAATTGCTGCCGGACCTTTTGGATACCTCGGGCAATGGTCGCGGCAGGTCCCACGAAGCCTTGCCCACCTCTGGAACCTATCCGGTCCCCATGGGTGAGGAGGTAGGCCGTGTCGAATACGGTGTAATAGGCGTCGCCACTCGGAGGCGTGAAGAACTTCACCCGCTTCTCACCCTTGGCCGAAAAGTATTTCTCAATCGTCCAGATGCAAAGCTGGTCATAGGACAAAGCCACATAACGCTTGGCCCGTGGCTTGAAGGTGGTTCTGTCATGGTTCCCCGGAACCGAATAGACGGTGAGTTCGGGAACCGCTTTAAGCAATTCCTCAATGCCCTTTATCTCTTCCTCGGCCACAAGCTGCGTCTGCTCAACGCAGGTAAGGGACTGGGTTTCAGCAAGGTCCGCATGAATTGAGCCGCTGATGGCGTCCCCGCCCCGGAGGTACACGAAGCCGGGATACCTCATCAGCGGGTCTTCCCGCTCCAACATTCGGATGGATGTGCGAATGAGTCTGCGATACCGCTCCTGGAATATCTCGGGGCTGTAGCGGTTCGGGTACTCCAGTTCCTCTTCGCGAATCACCTCCCCGCATTGATAGTCGGACGTGAACAGGGTGGGGATTTCAGGGTGTGAGCCTTCAGACTTGAACCGCCTCGTCTGCCAAGACGGGATGTTCAACTGACCGGAGGCAAGGCCGAAGACCGACTTCTTGATGTCCTCAATCTGGGATGTGTACTTGAGGGCCTCGTTAAGCTGCTTCCTCAAGTCCTCGATTTGGTTCCGGGTGCGGACGCTATCCGGCGTCTTCGCCTCAATCGCTCCCAGCTTCGTCGTGTCCTTGTACAGCCCCCAGTTCACTGCGGGGTAGTTCAGCGTCTTCGCCCGCGCCACGCTGCTTTGCAGGCTGGTCGGACTGATACCAAGTGACGTTGCCGCCATTCGGATAGCGCCCATCCCGTGCTTGCCGTGGCTGCCGGGAGGTGGGTAGCCCTTGCGTAACGCTTCCTCAATCTGGGCCTTGCGCTTCTTCCAGACTTCCTTACTGAGCGTTGCCGTTGGCATAAATCACCAACACGCGCGAGCGGGAAAGTTCAGGCATGAATGCATGGCTTCACCTCTGAATTGTCACGAGCGGTAAATTCATGTGACTGGGGTTACGCGCGTATAACGTCCAACATATCCAACAACTTCACCGGAATTCTTGATGACTGGAGATGCGGCAGCCTTGACTGCGTACCGCTTCCCGCTTCGGGACTGCACAGTGAATTCAGATTCAAAAGCCCTCTTGCGTGCTGCGGCGTCCACCCATTCCGAATAAACACGGGCACGATCCGAAGGCAGCACGAAGTTCTCCCACCCTGCCCCTATCAGTTCAGCCGGGGTGCGCTCCGCGAGGGATGTATATTCCAGATTGACACGGGTGCAGTTGCCCTCGGCGTCCGTGTGCCATACGGGACCGGCGGCGAGGATTTCAGCAGCCTGGAATTGATACGCGCGGATTTCCTCAAGGGACGAAACAACAACCTTGATTTGAGCCGCATTGTCCTTCGACTCCTTGGCACTCTCTGAAACAAGGTCGAATATGCTGCTGCCGCCGTTCGGCCTCAGTTGCTTCTGTATATCCTGAAGCCCGGACACAAGGGTATTGTGCGTCTCAATAACCTTGTTGAATTGCTTGGTCGTTAACATCACTCGCCTAACCGCCCATGCCACGCCGGATGTTGCGAGCGCCCCCAGCCCAACGGCTGCTTGGGCGCTTTCAAAAAACGACAAATCGAACGCGACCATGTTTCAACTCAATCCTCCCTGTTACTCATTGGACCGGAGGAAACTGAAGGAATCGGACCTACCCATTCAGGAATGATTGTCTGACTCGCGGGCCAGCGCAGGGACACAATGCGGTCGATTGAAAAGTCAGCCACGGACACGCTGTCCGACTGGTTCCCGCCGATGATGCGGATTAACCTTTTCGCCCTGTCGCTGGAGAGGTAAAATCCTACGTGTCCCTGCCATGCCGTGGGCGGGCGGGAGAGAACAACGACGCAGCCAAGGACGGGACTTAGAAGCTTCCGCCCATATGCCTCATAGGAACGCGCATTCGCCTTGCCGGATGTCGGCTGATTGGCCCTTGCGAGCATTGCCCCGACGAATGCCGCACACCACGGAACTTCGTCCTGTCCGTCTGCAACGTTCGTTAGCCCGGCGTCATTCCAATACTTGATGATCTTGGGGTTGTCGGGAGCGCCGGGGAATTCCTTCGTTCCGATCTCAGAGCGCGCGTAAGTCAGCCAAAGCGGTTCCATGTCAGCCCCATTCCAATGCGATGTAGCCATTCTGGGCCATGGTCACGCCCAGCCCACCGCTACCGCCGATTTCAATGAGGTCTTGCCCGTCACCACCGGCAAGCCCTGCCGCCCCTGGCGTTCCATCTCCGGGGTTCGCAATTTCACCGGCCCCACCGTCAACATTGATCGCACCGCCTGAAGCGGTCCCGCCCGCACCCGCGAGAACCTTGAAGCCACCCCCAGCCGAAAGGGAAATGGCAACACCGTTCAGAGTGCCGGTGAGTGTGGAAGCCTGCCCATTCGCATTGGCAACCGCAGAGCCCACGCTAAGGGTCAAACTTGTTCCCCACTCAGACGCCAGAATGTCGGACGAAAAGAAAACGAACGCCCCGCCGTTGCCCCCATCGTCCCAATCAAGTCCGGTTCCCGCGTCGTAATACTGCCTGCCCGCCCCACCCGCGCCCTGAACCCATGCGGCAAATGACGTCGCGCCATCCGGCACCGGAACCGAGCCAGAAAACCCGGCCTCGTAAATCCCCCGCCCGCGAATGAAGCCGATGATATTAGACATGGGACTAGGTTCCCGTCCTGTAGCCGGTCACGTAGACCTTCCACCCGAGAACGGTGGCGGTTGTCGTTGCGATTGCAGTGGACGATGAGCAGAAAATGCCAACGATGGAACCGGCTGTCACAGCGGCAGAGGATGGGTTTATCGACCCCGCACCCGTGATGTTTCCGCTTGATGTCTGGCATGTAGCCGCCAAGCAGGATGTTCCACCAACAACACCCGTGGTTGCGCTGGTCGCCTCTGAGCAGCCGATACGAACATCAGTCACCAGATTGAAGGATGAACTGTTGAGGGCAAAGGACTGATGCACGCCCGTGATGACGAAATCATAAGGGAAGTACATGCTTTGTTTCGCGGCCAAGGTTGTTCCAATAGCCGTGTTCGATTGCGTCAACTCGCTGTTGATCTGGAAAACAAACGTGGTGAGCGGGCGGACTGTATTGACTTGAATCTTCTTTGCTTCGTTGGCTGAAGCGTCATAGGACAGGAGGAAGTCCGTCGCACCATCCGGGGCTGTGTCGGTCGTGAGGTTCCGCAATCCGCGCAAAAGCTGTTCAGTCGTGACCGAGCCCGCCCGGCTGCCGGACGCTGCTGACACGTCATAAAGCGGAAAGAGGTCATTGCTTGCCGGGGCTTGCCCAAGCGTGACGCCGCCACCAAAAAGGTTCTCGGAAGTGATCCTTGAAACCGTCCCGCCATTGGAAGCGAAGATGTCAAGTGACCCCGTGTGGGTCGTTACCGCCGAGACCCCGGTTGCCGTCAGGGCGACGGAGATGTTCCCCCCTGCTCCCGCGTCTGTCAGGGCAATCCCGGTTCCGGCTGTAAGGTATCTCTCGGCGCTCAGGTCGGTATCTGCTGTGCCACCCACAAGGACATAGCGGGAAGTGGTAGGAGCCCCGCCGCCCCCACCACCACCCGACCCCCAACGGAGCCCGGTTGCCTGCGTACTATCCGCAAGCAAGGCTTGTCCGTCAGTACCTACAGCCAGCACATCCCACGTCGCACCCGTGGAAACAATGATGTTTCCCTTTGTCGTGGCGAGGGCGGCAAGCTGGTCTAAGTTCGTGTCCCATGCCTGGACGTCCTGCCCAATCTTGACGCCAAGATTTGTCCGGGCGTTCGCATAGGTGGATGACCCGAGGAAGGAGAAGATGTCAGCAGAGGACGTGATTTCCTCAACGTCACCCGCAAGGGCCGTCTGCCTGCCAAGCAGCCTATACTGAGCGGACACGTTCTGAATCTTGGCGTAGGTAACAGCATCATCTGCGATACCTGCGGTGGCAATCGTACCAAATCCAATCGTGGACCCTGATTCGCGAAGGACTGCCCCGCTTGCTGCCGTGGCCGCTATATCCGCCACGTTGCCCGTCGAGTTCGCCGAGCGCCCAATGACGGTCAAGGCTGCGCCCTGACGAAGCGAGGAGTTCCCGACCGAGTTGGCAACGATGTTGGCTTTCGCCTGCCCACCCGTTGCCCAGTCCCATGAAATTGTAGTGGTGTCAGTTACAACACGCTCAGCAGACAGGCCCGCATCAGCAGTCCGCACGAGATAGTCAACCGTGGTCGGCGCGCCCGACCCGCCAGAGCCCGCCGCCCACTTCATGCCTGCGGCCTGAGTGCTATCCGCTGTAAGCAGCCAGCCATCCGTGCCTACCGTCAGCGACGTCCAAGACGAGCCGTCGCCAACAATGATGTTACCCTTTGTTGGGGTGAGGGCCGCGATCTGGTCAAGGTTCGCATCCCATGCCTGAACATTCGTCCCGACAACGAGGCTCAGGTTCGTGCGGGCTGCTGAATAGTCGGCAGAGCCCAGCAGGCTGACCATATTGGCAGAGGTTGTAATCTCTTCCGCGTCACCCGCACCGACTGACGTTCGCCCGAGAATGCGATATTGGGCGGAGATGTTCTGAAGCTTGGCATATGTTACCGCGTCATCAGCAATGCCCGCCGTCGCGACGGTGCCAAATCCAATTGTTGACCCGGACTCGCGAAGGACGGCCCCGGTTGCGGCAGTGGCTGAAATGTCGGCCACGTTCCCGGTCGAATTTGCAGAGCGTCCGACAAGGGAAAGCGCCGCCGATTGACGGAGATAGGTATTGCCAATGGAGTTCGTGACAATATCGGCTTTTGCCTGTCCGGCTGTGCCCCAGTCCCAGGATATGCGGGCGGTGTCTGTAACCACGCGCTCAACGCTCAATGAGCCGTTCGCCGTTCTGACAAGGTAGTCAGCATCAGTTGGCGCACCGCCCCCGCCACCGCCCGCGACAGTCGCCCATACACCGTCCCCACGCAGATACTTCCCGTCATCCCCGGCTGCGGGCTGGGGGACGATGCCAGCAGCACCAGCGACAGAAGGGGTTGCCCCCGTAAAGCTCGGGAGGATGGCGACAACTTGGGTCCCGGTCAGGTCCGTGGGGTCGCCCGTGCCTGCTCCAGACGCGCGGCCCTTCACGGTCGCCTGCGCCATGTCAGCGAGGAGGGTATTCGTCACGCTGTTCGCTGAAAGGCTAGCACTCTCGATCTGGCTGAGCGTGTTCGTGGATACCGTGGGCTGTCCATTGCTATCGAAGCCAAGGACTTTGTTGGCGCGGCTGATTGCGGACGGGAGTTCAGACAGAGCCGGGTCCGTCCGCTTCGCGCGCATGACGCGATCAAGGGCGTCCGCCGCGTATTGCTGCGCCTGATAAATCTTGTCCAGCCCGCCTTCCAGCGTGGCCGGGACTATGGTTCCACCGGAGGTAAGGTCTACAGTCTGGACCGCAGGAACATTCCGAATGATGTGGACTTCCTGCGCAGATGTGGGGGCAGTCACGAAGGTAATCGTGGCAGAGGAGTAACCCCCTGTCCCCGAGTCAGCCACGCCCGACCATGTGTAATCTGTCGGGGTGGTCTTGACGCTTTCCGCACCCGTCGCAATCGTTCGCACAATGACGGTCAGGTCAGTCGATGCCCGGTATGGGTACGGGAATGAGAAGGCGGTTGTGACCCCATTCCCGACTGAACTGACGCGGTTTGTTGTGCTTGAGACGGTCATGGGTTACGCGCCGTCTTCCGCTGCCGGGAGGCCCTGCACCCGCACTTTCAATTCGTTGTACTTGTCCTCAAGCTCCTTGATTTTCCGCGCACTCGCGACGTTCTGTGCCTGCGCAATCGCGAGATTGTTCAGGGCCGTGTTGCGCTGTTCGGAAATGGCGTTGAGGATGTCTGAGGTTTCCATGATTGTTCCCTACGGTCGGTAACAGGTTTCAACTACGTAGTTCTCAAGGGCCATGCTGTCCGCGCTGTTGGCGAGCTGGCCCGTGAAAACCAATGAAATGGAGGCCGTTGTGTCGATTGCGGCAGTCGTTACTGCGCCCGATGTCTGGCCCAGCCCGCCCGTGCTTGAGAACTGCCAGGCTTTCTGGCTGCTGAATGAATTCACATTCTGCACGTAGCGCAGGTCAGCGAGGCCGATTGAGGTTGTGTTGGTCGTCCCAAGTATTGCCTGCGTTCCGAGCCCGTTCAGGCGGATACGGCATGTCTTGTTGTTGGCGTTATTGTTGTTCGACCAGTTCGAATAAATGCGAATGATGCCATTCGCCCCCAACACGCCTGCTGGGATTGTTACAGTTGCGAGAACTGTTTCGTTGACTGTGCCTGTGAGCGATGCCGCGACCGCAGACGCCGCCTGCACCTCGAACGAGCCTGACACATTGTCAACAATACCGCCGCCCTTGATGACTCCTGCCGTACTTCCGGGGAAGAAAGTCGGGCTGAACACATTGCCGGTATAGATCGTGGCGTTGTTGTGGCAGAGGTAGCGCGGGCCAGTGGCCGAGCCTGAGAACGTCACCGTACTGGCATACTGAACGTAAGCGCCGTTGACACCAATGAAATACGCGCTGAACGCAGGCGTTCCGGTGATTGTGACGGTGCCAGACTGAACGAGAATATAACCGCCAGTCGTGCAGTGCTGATGGGCGACCGAGCCCCCATTGATTGTGTACCCGCCGAGAGAGATCAGGATGCCGAGATTTGTGGCCTCCATGTGGTAGGTCGCGCACGCGCCGAAATTCATGGCCGTGCCCCACACAATGTAACTCCCATTGGTCGAGAGAAGGCCACGCCCGGACGTGGTGGTGCGCAATTCCAGCCCGTTGACAACAACGCGCGCCCCGTTGTCTGCCTTGATGCAGTTCGCGCTCGTCGTGGAAATGATGCAGTTACCGGGCGTGGATGTGTTGCCCTGGATGGTGAGCGGTGATGTGGACGAGCCACCCACCGGCTGACCCACGATGCTGGCCCCGCTTGTATAGATCCCGTCCGCAACTGAAATCGTGACAGCGAAGCCGTTCAGGTCCAGGGCGAGGTAGGCATTCACTGCCGCCTGAAGCGTCAGGAAAGCCCTGCCCGCTGTATTTGCAAGCCCATCATTGCTATCGCTGCCGTCCGTCCTGACATAGTAGGTACGATTTGCGGTGAGCCTTTCACGAACCGTCTGGAGGCCGACATTTGCAGCCGTGACAAGCTCGTAAGCCGTGCCCGCTGTGTTGATGCTTAGCAGCTTGCCAACCGCAGCAGACGCAGGTTCCGGCAGGATGAGGTCCCTATTCGCCGCCGTCCTCGGCTGCAACAGCGTCCTTGCAAAGCGGGCGTCGAGTTCCTGAACGGAGAGGGATAGCTTATCCAGCGCCCCTTCAATGGAAGCGGGGGGAATCCCATCCCCGGATATGAAGTCGCTTGTTTGGGTGCGGGTGACAACCCGGTCAATGTGGACCTGAGTTCCCGAAGCGGGGGCAACGCTGAACGTCACCGTTCCCGATGAATAACCACCTGTTCCTGAGTCAGCCGTTCCAGAGACGGTGTAATCGGAACCTTCAACCTTGAGGCTTTCAGCGCCCGTGGCTGTGGTTCGAACAGTGACCACAAGGTCAGCCGTCAGGCGGAACGGATGCGAGAACGCGAACGCGGTTGTTGACCCGTTCCCGCTGTATGACACCCTGTTCGTTGTGCTGGATACGGTCACGGCAACCCTATGGAAATCCAAGGGTGTCCTAGCGGGGGCGTGACTCGCGCTTAATTCACCACGTCAGCCGGTGGCAGTATGAACTCCTGCCCCTGATCCTTCTTCAGATTGCGTTCCATGCGCCGCAGTGACCCCGGCGTCATGGCCTCCTGAATGTGGTACAGGATGAGATAATCCATAGCCGCCCGCGTATAGAACAGGTTCAGGAATGGTGTATTGCCCTTGACGAAGTTCCAGGCTTCCACGTCCGGCGCGTTGGGGCTTGTGCCCGTCGCGTAGTCGCGGGACTTTTGGTAGATGTCGATTATGTCGCCAATGTCGCCAGCCGTGGGGCCTGCCGCCGTTTCCAGCGGGCCACCGCCGAACCGGTTCACCTTCGCGAACAGGAAGTCCGAGTAAATCCCGAAGCCCCCACCTTGGGCCATGGCTGCTACCATCGTGTCCGGCCTGAGCGGGTCGCGTGGCTCCCTGCCTTTCGCAATGTCCTTCGCCGCCATGGAGAGGTAGCCAAGGCCCGTCAGGGTGACGATAAGCTGCGCAAACTGGGCCGCTTCAGACGCAGGCATTTTGAACAGGCTGCCGGGTATGGACCAGAAGCGGTCCTCCTCCGTATAGCGCCCGATGACCTTCTGAACGAAAGAAAGCCCGTATTGCTTGAACTGCATGACAAAGCGCACCGCCTCGCCCCAGCCGGTTCCGGCCTGCGTTCCGCCCGTAACGTACAGCTTCTCCCGGATACCGCCTTGGAGAACGGCCACGGCTGAACGGTCCGCAAAGTAAGCCCTGACCTTGGCTTCTATCTTGCGGGCCGTGCGTGCGTCCGTGGCGTCCCTGAGCAGTTCTGGGCTGATATAGTCCGTCCCGTTGATACGCTCGACCGCATGGGCGCGGATGAGGTCCCAATCGGTGGCGTCGATCCCATACCGCTCCAGAACGCCCCGGAGCCGATCCGGTAAAGCGTCGAACGTCTTGCCCTTGGACCTACCCAAAGTAGCGGACATGATTTCAGACACGGCCCGCTCGCCCGCTGCCGTCCACTGGCTGAGCAGGTTCAGTTTGAAAAACGCAGTATTTGCCTTGCTGAGCGTTTGGCCCGTGCTGTCTGCGCTTGTCATGCGGGAGGCTACGTCACGCAGAATGGAGTCAATACCAACCCCGACCAGTTCCGCTGCTTCCCGACGCTGCCCGCCGTCTGCAATCTGCGCAATTGTCCCCGTCAACTGCTCGCCCAAGGCTCCGAGGAAGTTCTTCCCCTGGTACTGGAGTTCACTAGCCGCCGTTGCAATATCAGGAAGCGAGGCAAGGACGGCCCCGCCAAGACTTGCCATCGTCTGCCATGCACGAACGCCGGACGCGATCTGCGCGCCGTTCAGGCTGGAGGGAATATCAATGCTCCCATCCGCAACGGACATGAGGCGCTGAGCAACTGACCCACTCAGGCGGTTGCGCACCCGCTCCGGCGCATTGCGGGAACGCTCCCGAAGATCGGACAACACCCGCTCAAACATGGCCTTGGGATTAGGCCCCAGTCTTTCCATGAGCGCAGTTGTATTGGCTGCGTGTCTCAGCCCTGAGGCGACCGCCTCCATGAGCGAGGAGGTTCCGTAGCTGTCGTTGTACTTAATCCAGTCCTGCGCGGACTTGAAGTGAAGCACGCGGGACTGGCTTACCTTCTTTCCGAGATTACCCGGCCCCTTGAAGCCGATAAGAGGGGCTTCCGTATCCGCCTTCATGAAGTTGCCGGTGGAGAGTTCCTCGTAGACTTTATCAAGAAACCCATCAATTCGGCTTTCCGCTACACCTTCAAAAGTCCTGTCATCCAGAAGCGGGCGAATGTCCGCTTTCCACTGGTCCTTCCCCGCCCTCGCAATGCGGAACATATCGTGAGACTGAGCCACGATATACCCGTCCATTTTGCGGATAAACGCCCCGTGCGCGTTCTGATCTTGGCGTGAGAGTTCCTGATACTTATGGATTATCTTCGCGATGCCCTGCGCTTCCTTGGAGCCGGTAGAGCCCGGCGTTCCGTTCTCGCGCAGTTCCCAGAGTTCAATCGCTATCTTGTCATCAAGGACACCCTTCCCGATCCCGAGAAAGCGGGCCTGAATGTAAGGCAGAAGGCCCCGCTTACGCAGGTCATGGATAAGCCCGCCAAGGTACTTGGCCTCATAGGAACGCCTCAGAGCGTCAACCGAAAACCGCGCCCCCTCAACGCGCTTGTTCGATCCAGCCAGGACCGCCTCAATTCCCTGCGCATCGTCGCCGAACTTCGCTATGTCGTCGTGCAACTGCTTATAGGCGACTTGATTCAGCTTCGCGTTGCGGCGCTCGATGGCCGCAGCTAGCTCAAGGTCAGCCGCAATCTGGGCTGCGTCCTGAGCGGTTGCCATGTCCTCCCCGTCTAGCTTCCCCGCTTTAGCCCGCTTCGCACGCTTGGCCTCCAGTTCGGCAACTGCCGCCGCAATCTCCTCA
>Ga0208546_1000209_pt1 | contig 25320 bp, 28 predicted proteins | sample DEB19_08_DNA_4_FD_184528 | JGI IMG/M metagenome (GOLD analysis project Ga0208546, IMG submission 184528) | Aqueous microbial communities from the Delaware River and Bay under freshwater to marine salinity gradient to study organic matter... | ecosystem: Environmental > Aquatic > Marine > Coastal...
CGATGTCGGTTCGTCACATCCTGGGGCTGGAGAAGGTCCCAAGGGTTCGGCTGTTCGCCGATTAAAGTGGCACGTGAACTGGGTTCAGAACGTCGCAAGACAGTTCGGTCCCTATCTGTGGTGGGCGCTAGGAAATTGAAAGGACATGACCTTAGTACGAGAGGACCGGGTCGTATGTACCGCTGGTGTATCGGTTGTTCCGCCAGGAGCACTGCCGAGTAGCTACGTACAGACAGGATAAACGCTGAAAGCATCTAAGCGTGAAACCTTCCTTAAGATGAGTTTCCTTTTAAGGGTCGTCAAAGACTATGACGTTGATAGGCTATAGGTGTAAAACTGGTAACAGTAAAGCCAAGTAGTACTAATTGCCCGTAAGCTTTAATTTTTTTTAATTACTTCGTTTACAACCCCCAATATGATCAACTTATTGTTCCCAATTTTCGGGAAAGCTTCTTATGGTGCTTTTGCCGAGGGTGTTCACCTCTTCCCATACCGAACAGAGAAGTTAAGCCCCTCATGGCCGATGGTACTAGATTTTCTGGGAGAGTAGGTAGGTGCCATATTTATTAAAACCCTGATCGTTCATTCGATCAGGGTTTTTTATTTTCAACCATTCAAGCTTCTTCGTATTTATTATCTTCCCTGCATGATCCTTGCACTGGTCACTTTCTTTTCCTCTTTTCTTCTCTCAAATAGAACCGACTCCCTTCAAGCTTTTCATCTGAATGGCTTCGCACAAGGAACTTCCTATCACATCACTTACTATGCAAATTATAATCAAGTCGATAAAATAGAAATTGACAGACTCCTTAATCAAATCGACTCATCAATGTCTCTCTACAAACCATATTCCCGCATCAATCTGTTCAATCATCAAATCCGCGGTATAACGTTGGATCAGCACCTGTATTCGGTTGTAAAAAAAGCAATTGAAATTTCTGTGATCACCAATAAAGCATTTGATATCACCTGTAAACCCTTGATTAATCTGTGGAATCATCAATCAACTAGAAATCTAACCCCAACAGATCAACAAATAAAAAATATTCTTAACACAATTGGATCTGAACATCTTATCATTAAAAAAGACAGTCTGCTAAAAGACAATCCACTTGTTCAAATTGATTGCGATGGTATCGCACAAGGGTACTCGGTAGATCAAATTTCACAACTTTTCAAACAAAAAAAAATTCAAGATTTTATTGTAGAACTGGGTGGCGAAGTTTATGCTAGCGGCCACCCTCCTGGAAAAGCAGCATGGAATATTGCCATACAATCACAACCGTCAGAATCCTTGGCAAATGATTCTACCACGATCAAGCTTTCCAATTTTGCCATTACTACATCAGGACGCATGAGCAAGGTTAAAAAAATCGGATCTAAATATTACAGCCATATCCTCAATCCCAATACAGGCAAACCACTTCAATCAAAAATTATATCAGTAACTGTACTTGCAAGAGACGCGATGACAGCAGATGCACTCGACAATGCACTGATGGTTTTGGGAATTGATCGTTCCTTGAAATGGCTGCAACAATACCCAGAGATAGGAGTGTTGATTCAATATCTAGATGATCACGGAGTCGTTCAAAAAAGAACGAATGAATTTTTCAGAAAATTCTTATCCAATTAAGGAACATCAAAGCCATTTGATGCTCTTAATAACATATGCCATTCTTCATTTGTCATTTCAATGGAATGTGCATCCAGTGAGGCTTTTATGCGTTCTATTTTTGTAGTGCCCAGCACTGGTATAACTCCTGAAGGATGCTTCATCAGCCAGGAAATCAATATTTGATAAAAACTTGCATTGTATTTCTCCCCTAAAATATTTGCCATGGATACTATCCTTCTGCTCTTTTCATCTTCAGCATCCAAATGAATTTTACCTGCACCCATCGGTGACCAGGCCTGCGGAGTAATATTTTTTTCTATGCATTGGTCTGTAACACCATTGTAAAATGGACTTGTATGGACAATTGACAATTCAATTTGATTTACTTCCAAAGGAAATAAATTGTGTAACATGCTGAATTGGGTTGTCGTAAAATTTGAAACACCGAAATGTTTTACTTTTCCCGCTTTTTTTAAAATACTGAACGCCTCTGCTATTTCATGTGGATTCATCAATGGGTCTGGACGATGAATCAACAGCAGGTCAATATAGTCAGTATGAAAATTCGTGAGCGATTGTTCTACAGACGATAAAATATGTGTCTTGGAAGTATTGTAAGATTTGATTTGATGAAGCGGCCGATTGGGGGTAAGCATGCATATGCCGCACTTGGTTATGATCTGCATCTTGCTCCTCAGGGATGGATCAAGCTTTAATGCAGCTCCAAATTCCTCCTCTGTTGTATAATGCCCGTAAATATCTGCGTGATCAAAAGTGTAAACACCTGTTTCAAGTGTTTTTTTAATTTGTGATAAATATTCTTGTGTATTGAACTTGGCACCCCACTGGCCCCAACTCATACATCCTGCAATAACGGTTGATGATTTCATAAAAAAAATTCAACCGCAATATACTGATTGCTGTCTATGATTGAAACTAACGCTGAGGAGCTCTTGCTTCACTTGCAATGATCTTCCTGCCCATGACTTCGGTTTCATGGATGGCAGCAATCGCTTTCAATCCTTGATCATTGTCCGGCATTTCAACAAATCCGAATCCTTTGCTGCGCCCGCTCATCTTGTCCATGATGATTCGTGCAGAAGAGACTTCTCCATGTGGACTAAATAACTCAGTGAGTGATTCACTTGTCATTTTGTAATTCAAATTACCTACGAAAATGTTCATAATAGCCTTTTTAATTTTTGAGAAGAAGCGGAAGCGGAAGCGGGGAGCAGGCCTAATTCAGAATCATTTTCTTGAGCTGCAAATCTCTGCTGTATACATCTTTGCTGAAATTCAACACACCATCTGAATCCACAAATGCCGTGAGATAAACAACGTATACAGGAACTGGCTTCTTTAAAGGTACAAACTTTTCTATTCTACTTATCATTGCACTATCAATCGCTTCCTCTGTCCATTGACCCTGGTTGGATAATAAGAACATTGCCAGCTTCTTAGGCTCTGAAATCCTAATACAACCATGGCTAAAAGTTCTGGTTGATTCATTAAAAAGCATCTTGCTAGGGGTATCATGCAAGTAAATATCATACCCATTGGGAAATACAAACTTTACTCCACCCAATGCATTCCATGGGCCAGGCAGCTGACGAATGATATTGCCAGACCATTCCATATGGTTATCAGAAAGATAGTTGCTCTTTTTTTTGATTGCAGGCAACACCTCTTTTTTCATGATATTGTTTGGAACATTCCAATAGGGGCTAAATACGATATATTTCATATCACCCTTGAAAATGGCAGTTCGATTGGTTTCTTTTCCAACAACCGCTTTGCATGAAAATGCCAAGCTGTCCTCATTGTAAACATATAATCTAAACTGCGGAATGTTCACCATTAAATATGAGCTGTTTGTTATTCTCGGCAACCACCTGCACCTTTCCATATTCAATATAATTTGTTCGATACGGTCCTTGACCGAAATATTCATTTCAAAGATGGTCAACCTGCTTACGACCCCATCCGCTTTTAGTCCGTGAGATTGCTGAAATTTTTTAACTGCATATTCTAATTCAAGGTTGAAAAGATTACTTGTATCAGTACTTGTAAATTCACCCCCCTTAATTAAACGCTTTTTTATCTCTACAACAGCAGTTCCGCTATCACCATACTTCAAATTTTTTTTTGATGAATGAATCGTGTCCCATCCTCCATTTTTTTCAATTTGATGATATTTCCCAAGCTGAAGTTTAAGTAAATCGTATTGCTGGAACATTTGATTATTCACAGATGAGGTGTCTCCTTCTAAGATTTTCTGCAGTATTTTTATATAGTCGGCCTTTTTCCTGGGGATATACCATTCCAATGCCTTGCTTTCATCTTCTGAAATTCCAGATAAAAGTTTTTTTGCAAAATGTAAATATTGTGAAGTCTGCATCAACTCAGCTTCAACTCTTTCAATACTCTCAGGCGATTCCATGATTTCTACATAGTCACTATAAAAGGGAATATCCAAATTCATTCCATCCTCTTTCATCTTAATGATTCGGTTATATAAAATATTTGCTTGCTCAATCATACCGGTACTGTCAAACCAAGCCATTGAGTAGTTTCTGTTCCGATAAAATTGATAGAGCTCTTTTTGAAATTCGATGAAATGACTGTGTTCTTTGATGAAACGCGCTATAGCGGTACTATCTAGTTTTATTTCCTGCTGGTTGCTAAAATTTCCAGCCAACTCTTTTGGAAGCAGCGTATCGATATTGGGCGTGGTATGTGTGATGGATGTCCTACCATTGCTATTACATGCAGACATAGCAAGCATCACTAAAATTATATTTACAAGCCATCGCATTCATTTGAAAATTACACAATAAAAAAAGCCCCCTGAGAATCAGAGGGCTTTTTTTAAGTTATGTTTTGTTATTCTGCAACTATTTCCAATTCAATTTCAGTTTCGTTACCATTGCCAAAATCAACTTTTGCTTTGTAGGTGCCCAATTCCTTGATCTCATCGATCAAATGAATACGGCGACGATCAATCTCGTATCCTTTTTGCTCACGGATGCCTTTGGCAATCTGAACTGTAGTAACGCTTCCGAAAATTTTTCCGGTGGTACCAGTTTTAGCACCAATTTTAACGGCACCTTGCTGAAGGGCAGCAATTACTTTGTTGATTTCTGCCAACATTTTCTCTTCCTTCTTTCTGATTTGCTTGAGACGCTCTTCCAATTGTTTCAAATTAGAAGGAGATGCTTCCACAGCCATCTTGTTGGGGATGAGAAAATTTCTTGCATAACCATTCTTTACGGTTACCACTTCGTTGGCACCACCAAGGTTGTTAACATCTTGTATTAAAATGATCTGCATGTTTCTTATTTTAAAAGGTCAGTTACATAAGGCAACAAAGCCATTTGGCGCGCACGCTTGATCGCTTCAGATACCTTGCGCTGATATTTCAATGAATTTCCTGTAATGCGGCGAGGCAACATCTTACCCTGCTCGTTCAAGAATTTCTTGAGGAACTCAGCATCTTTGTAATCGATATAACGGATACCATACTTCTTGAAGCGGCAGAATTTCTTCTTAGGCTGCTCAGTTTTAATGGCGGTTAGATACTTGATTTCATTTGCTTTTGCCATGAGATTAACCCTCCACTAATTTTTCGGTTCCAGTTGATACACCACTTCTTTTTTTCTTGTTGTACTCGACGGCGTACTTATCGAGTTTGATAACAATGTGACGGAGTACCTGCTCGTCACGCAGGAGCTGAATCTTCAGCTTTTCATTCATGTCGGTTGGCGCTACATATTCCATCACCCAGTAGATACCAGTGGTCTTCTTCTGGATAGGGTAGGCCAGTGATTTCAACCCCCAGGGGTTGCTATGAACGAGTTTACCACCGCCAGCGGCGATAAAATCGACATATTTTTTCTGAACAGACTTGAATTCGTCCTCGCTCAGAACAGGGGTAAAAATCACCATCAATTCATAATTTTGCATAATACCCTGTATTTGTTAGTTAATAATGGGTTGCAAAGGTAATGCAAACAAGGCATTTTCAGCCAGTTTTTCCTACATTTTTGTCTTCTTTCTGCCCCTGAAACCTAGATAATTGCGTGTCAACCTGTCATTTTTACCCTTTGGCACTTCATTTGACCTAAGCGGTTTAAAACCAATCATATGCAAAAGGGACAAATACGTGTTCAAACAGAGAATATCTTCCCCATCATCAAGAAATTCCTCTACTCAGACCACGACATTTTTCTGAGGGAATTGATCGCAAATGCAGTGGATGCCACGCAAAAACTAAAAACCTATGCTTCCTCAGGCGAAGCAAAAGGAGAATTGGGAGAATTGCGCATTGATGTTGCAGTAAATAAGGATGAGAAAACCATCACGATATCAGACCGAGGCGTGGGTATGACTGCAGCGGAAGTTGATAAATATATCAATCAGGTTGCATTCTCAAGTGCAGAAGAATTTCTTGAAAAATACAAAGGACAAAATGAAGCAAATATCATTGGACATTTTGGATTGGGATTTTACAGTGCCTTCATGGTAAGTGAAAAAGTTACCCTGAAAACACTTTCATACAAAGAAAATAGTGAAGCAGTTGCATGGGAGTGTGACGGGAGTCCTGAGTTTACGTTGACGCCAACTGAAAAAACAGAACGTGGTACAGCAATAACCCTTCATGTCAATAATGAAAGTGAAGAATTTCTGGATGCGTTCAAGATTAAAAATATTCTTGAAAAATTTTGCAAGTTTTTACCCGTGCCCATCTTCTTTGAAGACAAACAAATCAATACCCCAAATCCTGCATGGGTAAGAAAACCTGCAGAATTGGAAGCAAAAGATTATGAAGAGTTTTATAAAACTTTGTATCTTTTTAATGAAACACCTTTGTTTTGGATTCATTTGAATGTTGATTATCCGTTTAACCTTACCGGTATTTTATACTTCCCCAAAATCAAACAGTCATACGAAATCCAAAAAGATAAAATTCAATTATACTGCAATCAGGTTTTTGTTACAGATGAAGTAAAAGACATCGTTCCAGAGTTTCTTATGCTGTTGCAAGGTGTGATCGACTCACCTGACATTCCACTGAATGTAAGTAGAAGCTATCTGCAGGGTGACCCCAATGTTAAAAAAATCAACAGTCACATAACCAAGAAAGTTGCGGATAAGTTGGATGAAATCTTTAGAAATGAAAGAACTGAATTTGAGAAAAAGTGGGAGAGCTTAGGTTTATTTGTGAAGTATGGTATGATAACAGATGATAAGTTTCGTGAGAAAGCAGACAAGTTTCATATCATGCAAGATGCAGCGAACCCTGAAAAATACTACACCTTAGAAGAGTATAGAACTGAGGCAGAAGGGTTGCAAAAAAATAAAGATGGTAAGCTTGTAATTCTATACACTACCGATGCAATCCAGCAAGATGCTTATATCAAATCCGCTCAGGACAAGGGCTACAAGGTGGTGAAGATGGATACATTGGTGGATGCTTCCTTTATTAGTCAAATTGAATCAAAATGGGAAAATGTTCAATTTACAAGAGTTGACTCAGAAATAACTGATAATTTGATCGATAAACAGGATGACAGTAAATCTGTTCTAACAAAGAAAGAAGAAGAAAAACTGAAATCATTGTTCGAGTTCAAAGTGCCTGACATTACAATCAATGTTGAAGTGAAAGGATTGAGTCCTGAAATGCCTCCAGTGGTTGCTACACGTCCAGAGTTCATGCGCAGAATGAAAGACATGGCTGCCATGAGTGGACCAATGGGAAGTTTTTATGCGAGCATGCCTGATGAAGTATTGTTGACTGTAAATGGGAACAACACAATTTTTTCATCATTGTTAAAAGAGAAAGATAAAGGCTTGCAGGAAAAACAAATTAGAAATCTTGCTGATCTGGCATTGCTCTCACAGGGTATGCTCAAAGGGGGACAACTGACTGATTTTATCAGCCGAAGTGTTGACCTGATGAAAGCGACTCCAACTAAAGATTAATTTTCAAGGTCCGGAAACGGACCTTTTTATTTTTCTGCAAAGTTGAAGTCAATGACTTTCATTTGGAGAGAGGTTTTCCCATTAAAGTAATTTTCTTCTATGGTGAACACAATGTCTAATTTTTCAGGTTGATCCAGTATTTCATATTTCTCAGCAAGATTGAATCCAATCCCATTCATCCTTGCACCGTCTTGTACAATTTCAAACCTTAGGTGATCTTCTTTCACAATTTTACAACCATTGTTCAGGACATTTTTTACACAAAACACTGGTTTTGGATTTTCTGGTCCGAAAGGTTCCATTTGTTGAAGAATGTTATAAAAGGAAAAACTGAGGTCTTTCAATTTGATTTCTGTATCTATCTCAATTTCAGGAATCATGTCATCCTCTGTAAGGATTTCATTTGCAATATTTTCAAATTCGGTTTTAAAGGTAGAAACATGATCAGGGGATATGGTCATTCCAGCAGCAAAATAGTGGCCTCCAAAAGCTTTTAGCAAATGACTGCATTTGTCTAGCCCTTCATAAATATTAAATCCTGCGATGCTTCTGGCACTACCAGTATAATACTCACCGCTTTTTGTCAACACAATCGTTGGTTTGTAAAATCTTTCAAGCAGCCTGCTTGCGACGATGCCCAATACACCTTTGTGCCAGCTGTCATTGAAAACAACAATCGTTTTTTTCAAATGGGCATTTTCTTCCAGTTGAATCTGAGCAAGGGCTTCTTCTGTTATAGAACTATCAGCTTCTTTTCTGTTTGTATTTTCAGACTGTAACGTTAACGCGATTTCTTTTGCCTTGTTTATATCTTTTTCAATAAATAATGCCACTGCTCTTTTTGCATCACCCATTCTTCCTGCTGCATTGATGCGAGGTCCAATTATGAAAGAGAGTCCATTGATGGATATTTGACTTTTCAGAGAGCTCTGTTCTATCAATGCTTTAATGCCTATGTTGGGATCAGTGTTTACTTTTTTTAATCCATGGTAAGCGATTGTTCTGTTTTCGCCTGTGATTGGTACGATATCTGCAGCGATGGCAGTGGCAACCAAATCAAGGTATTTTTGGAAATATTCATTGTTTAATTTCAATTGAATGCACAATGCGTGTATGAGTTTGAGTCCCACACCACAACCACATAGTTCTTTATAGGGGTAACTGCATTCGGGTTGTTTTGGATTCAAAATCGCAATTGCAGGTGGTAAAATATTTCCAGGTAAGTGGTGGTCGCAAATGATGGTGTCAATATCAAAGTCTCTTGCTTTTTGAATCAGCTCGACTGATTTTATCCCGCAGTCTAGTGTAATTAAAAGTGAAAAATTATTTGTGTGTGCGTATTCAATGCCTGCAGACGAAAGTCCATACCCTTCTTTGTATCTGTCAGGGATGTAGTATTCAATTCTTTTGGAGGGATACACAAAGCTTAAGAAATCATACATGATGGAAACGGAAGTTGTGCCATCCACATCATAATCTCCATAAATTAGAATTTTCTCATTCTCTTTGATGCTTTTTAATATTCTTTCCACTGCAACGTCCATGTCTTTCATGAGAAATGGATCATGTAATTCATTCAATTGAGGCCTGAAAAATGCTTTTGCTTGATCAAAGGTTTTGATGCCTCTGTTTTCGAGCATGTTACAGATAATAGGGTGTATGCGCAAGTCGTCGCACAATTTTTTTGCGACTGCTTGATCGAAGCCCTTAAGTTTCCATCTTTTTTGAGCAATGTTCATTATCTCTTTCTTTCAGTTGTATATCGCACAAGGGTCTCCAGACTATCTCTGGTGGATGAAGGAGGGAAGGAGTGTAATATTTCCAGTGCCTTGGTTTTGAATTCATCCATTTTTTGCACTGTATATTCGATTCCTCCAGATTTTTTTACTTCTTCAATGATGAAGTTTACGCTTTCTTTTCTTCTATTGCTGTTCTTAAGTAAGTATTTTAATTGTTTTCTCTTGTTATTATCAGCATTCTGTAGTGTGTAAATAATCGGCAGTGTTAATTTTTTTTCTTTAATGTCGTTGCCTGTTGGTTTGCCCACATCTTCTGTTCCGTAATCGAAGAGATCGTCTTTGATTTGAAATGCGATGCCTGTATATTCTCCAAACAATTTCATTTTTTCAATGAATTGATCATCGTCGGTTGTTGAGTTTGCTCCAGCTGCACAGGCGGATGCAAGAAGAGATGCGGTTTTGTTTTTAATGATGTTAAAATAATCTTCTTCTGTGATATTCAATAGCCTTGATTTTTCGAGTTGCAATAACTCGCCTTCACTCATGCGGCTTACTGCATCAGATAAAATATGCAATGTTTTAAAATCATTGTTTTCAAGTGAAAGCAACAATCCTTTGGCGAGCAAATAATCTCCGACCAACACAGAGGCTTTGTTTTTCCACAGGGCATAGACAGAAAAATATCCTCTTCTTTCAGTCGCTTCATCGACCACATCATCATGTACCAGTGTTGCAGTATGAAGCAGCTCTACCAGAGATGCTGCCCTGTATGTTTTTTCATTAATCTCTCCGCAAAGTTTTGCTGAAAGAATGACGAACATAGGTCTTAGTTGTTTCCCCTTTGTGCGAACAACATATTTTAAAATTCTGTCAAGTAAAGGAACATTGCTTTTGACTGCATTTTTAAATAACTCTTCAAATGCTTTTAGCTCAGATTTTATATGATCACTCGAAGTGGACATGAATAGTCGACAAAACTACACAATATTTTTTCAGCAACATGTTCATGCAATTAAACTTCAGTCTTGAATGATAGTCAACTACATCTAAATGTTATTAGTGCCAAATGCTAAAAAAAAATAAAAAAACTCAGCGCAATTGAGGGTTCTCGAATGATATCAATTAAATTTGTGATTCATAAATGTGTTTTTTCAATTTTAACCATATAATATGATAAAGAAAAAGTTTTTACTCGTTGCCCTGATGATAGCAGCTGCATTTATTGCAGAAGCTCAGGTATCCTCAACTGGCGGATATGATTGGAGAGACTCATCACTTGTGCCTCCAAGTCGTATGGAGCAGCATTATGAATTCATGAACAACCAGTACAATTTTCCTGCAAAACCAAGAAGCCAATGGGAACTAGGTGTTAAAGTTGGAGCTCCAATTGTGAATGGTGATGTAGATGCAAGCTTTCCTGGAATTGGATTTGGTTTGCATGCCAGAAAATCACTTGGTTATCTTGTTTCTCTGAGGGGTGATTACACATTCGGAATTGCACGTGGTGTTGGCCCAAGATATATTACAGTTCCTGCAATTTTAAATCCAGCTTGGGCTGCTTATCCTGCTGGTAAATTGTATTATAATTATAAAACAACTGTAAATGAACTTTCTTTAAATACCATCATCAGCTTAAACAACATCAGCTTTCATAGAGCTGAGCCAAAAGTTTTGTTGTACGGTTTAGCAGGTGTTGGATTCATGTTTTATAACACCAAAGTTGATGCGTTGAATGGAAGTGCACCTTATAATTTTGCTGCAGGTATGACCAATGCAAACGTGAAAGCCATGTTAGATGGTACTTACGAAACAAATGCTGCCACAACTGGCAGTAAGCTGAAGCCTATAGCTAATTTCGGTTTTGGTGCTTCATTTAAATTATCTAACAAGGTGAATGTTTCATTTGAAGACAGAGTGAGCATGTTGAACGATGATTTATTGGATGGCGTCAAATACTATTATCCGATTGCTGGAACACCAGTTGTCTCCAATAGAAATGACCTCTATAATTTCCTTTCTTTTGGAATCAACGTCAACTTGTTCTAAAGGCTGCTTAATCAATTAAAAAATCTCATTATGAAACTTAATAGAATTATAACTGCCCTCTTTTTAGGATTGTTCCTTGTGATGGGTCATGATACTTTTGCTCAGAAAAAAACCAAATCTGTTCAGCCGCTTTACTGGGTGAACCCACTCAACTTTGTTTATTCAGAGTTGAATTCACCAAAGAGAATGAAAATGCCAAAGGTGGTTATTCAAGATGCTGATGGTGATGGTGTCGCTGATCAATTTGATAAAGAGCCCAAAACACCTGCAGGTGCTCCTGTTGATACACATGGTGTTAGTAGAGATACCGATGGGGATGGAGTTCCTGATTATAAAGACAAGCAGTTGATTACTCCAACTGAATGCCAACCTGTCGATGTAAATGGTGTAGGCAAATGCCCAGACCCTGAGTGTTGCAAAAACATTGCTCCAGCTCCTGTGGTTTGTGCCGTAGGAAATATCCCAAGTGTTGTATTTAAAAAAGGTTCTATCCAGTTGTCAAATGATGCGCAAGCATTGTTGGCATCCACTGCTGATAGATTAAAAAACAATCCAACATGTAAATTGCTCATCACCGGTTATGCACAAGCCACCAAAGCAAGTCAACAGCTTAGCTGGGATAGAGTAAATGCCATCATTAACTATTTGGTGGAAAAACAGGGGATCTCTGCAGAGCGCCTCATCAATAAATATGGCCAAGGAGACGGCGATATGAATACGGTAGATTTTTCTGCAACCTCAGAAAATACTTCAGGTCCCAACACCGTTCCTGCACCTCATCCAAATTTGCGCAAAAACTAATATTTCAGACAAATTCTTAAAAGGCCCTCTTGAAGGGCCTTTTTTTATGAGGTTTTTAACCTGAAAATGAATGTTTTAGGAGTAGTTTCACATCTTGATCCATTTACTTACCTTTGTCGCCCTTTATGATGTATAGAGTACTCCTCATATTGCTCTTATTCTCAACAACTTCATGTACTTTTTTCAAGAAAGTATTCAAAAAGAAAAAAGAAGAAGTGGTGCTGAATGAGTCCTCTCGGTTTGGACAAGTCCTGAAAAGCAAGGATTATGAATTCAAATTGAAGATGGCCAATTTATACTACGACAAAAAAGATTTCCGCAAGGCACAGATTCTATTCGAAGAGGTATTCCCTGTATTTAAGGGCACGCCTCAGCATGAAGACCTTTATTATAAATACGCTAACTCCCATTTTAACCTGCGTGATTATTTAACAGCAGAAAACCTGTTTAAGGGTTACATCGAGGTTTTTCCCAATAATCCCCGTGCTGAGGAAGTTGAATATCTCCAGGCCTATTGCTATTATAAACAATCGCCCAAAGCCGAGTTGGAGCAGGCAAATACGATCAAGGCAATCGGCATGATGCAGATTTACCTCAATAGCCATGCAAATTCCAGCAGGAAGGCAGAAGCGGAGGAAATTATTTTGAAACTTCAGCAGAAACTCGAACTAAAAGAGTTCCTCTCTGCCCAATTATATTTTAATGTAGGTCAGTTCAAAGCAGCAGCCCTGGCATATACTACATTGATGAATAATTACCCCGATTCTGAGAAGGGAGACCAGTATAAACTCATGGCTATCAAGGCTTACTACCGTTTTGCTACTATGAGTATCGATGATAAAAAATTCGAGCGTTATAGCAAGGTGATCACAGAAGTAGAGGACTTTCAGGACCGGTTTCCTCAAAGTAATTTGCTCAAGGAAGCTGAACGTTACTTAACTTTGTCGAAGAATAACTTAAAAAATATAAATAATGAGCAGACTGCGCAGACAGTTGGGAAGTAACCTTACAAATGTAGCTGAAACGAAGGACTTGAACGAAATCAAGTTAAAAACAGGTAATGTGTATGAATCTATTGCCATCATAGCCAAAAGAGCAGGACAAATCAACATTTCCTTGAAAGAGGAATTGCATAACAAATTAGAAGAATTTGCCAGCCACACCGACAGCCTGGAGGAGATTCACGAAAACAAAGAGCAAATCGAGATTTCTAAAGCATATGAGAAAATGCCTAATCCAGCATTGCTCGCTACACAGGAATTTATGGAGGATAAGGTGTACTTCAGAAAAAATGAAGAAGATCTCTTCCGTTAATAGAATAAATGATTTTGTAAAAAAGGCGATGGGTTTCCATCGCCTTTTTTTAGCTTTCGACTTAGATTTGTATCTAATATGATTAGAAAAATCCTCTTCACATTACTATTGATCACTTTAAATCAGGCATTCTCACAAGAGATAAATGCAAAAGTAAATGTGGTGTATGCACAAATCAGCAGCAATGTTGACAAGCGGGTTTTTCAGAATTTGCAAACCTCACTTCAGAATTTTATCAACAAAAGAAAGTGGACTGCTGATAATTTTGAAACCAATGAAAAGATCGAATGCAGTTTCCTGCTCAATATTCAATCTGTTGTCGAATCAAATGTATACAAAGCAACGTTGACTATTCAAGCAGCCCGACCAGTATTCAATACCAGTTATGTTTCACCATTGATTAATTTTATTGACAACGATGTTGTATTTCGTTATGTTGAATTTCAGCCAATAGAATTCAATGAAACACGTATTTCAGGAACAGAACCATTGGCGGCAAATCTTGCAGCAACCATTGCATATTACGTCAATATCATATTGGGGTTAGATTATGACAGTTTTTCTCCAAAGGGCGGAGATCCATATTTTCAAAAGGCAAATCTTATCGTCAATGCTGCACCCGAAGGAAGAAATATTTCAGGGTGGAAGGCTTTCGATGGTTCTCGAAACCGTTATTGGCTTTCTGAGAATTTACAAAACAGTAAATATGCCCTTGTGCACGATGCATTGTATACGTATTACAGAAAGGGAATGGATCAAATGATCGCTAATGAGAATGATGCCAGATCACAGTTGATTGTAGCGCTTGGGCATCTCTCAAAAGTGCATGCAGAAACTTCCAATCTGATGATCATTCCATTCTTCTTTCAAGGAAAGGCGGATGAAATTATCAGAACCTTTAAAAAATCATCAGTACAGGAAAAAAATCAGGTAGCAGAACTCTGCTCAAAAATGGATATCACAAATGCTTCCAGGTATAATTCAGAATTGAAATAATGAGGCAATATTTTCTACTTACAATTTGTCTAATGTGTTTTTACGCCTGTTCCAACAAGAAAGATGGTGAATTGATTGGTAAAAATAAGATGATGGACCTCATCACTGAAGTCTCCCTGGCTGATGCATATGCAGAAACATATGTTCTCAAAGATAGTTCGCTGAAAAAAGACAGTGTCCTTCAGCAAGAATTGAACGCGGTATACAAAATCAATAAAATCACTCCTGAACAATTCGCCCTTAGTTATAAATACTATAGCAGCAATCCAATGCTTTTCAAAGAAATCATCGACTCTGCTCATGCAAGAGCATACCGAAAAAAAGACAGGATCTATTTATCAACCAGTGTTAAATAAGCAGTTATGTTTTTAACCAAAGATGACTTAAAGCTTTCGTATGGAGTTGATTTGCATATAGGCGCTAAATTTGTTGATAGATCGGTGCCATTAAACAATCTTTATTGGAAAAATAGAACCATTTATTTGCCAGGAGCTCCGGGCTATATTTTCATCCCTATTTATTTTGATATACTTCGAAGATCAGGCGCATCATTGGATGAGTTGTTCGATGAGTCTTTTCTTCAAAGTAGCGAATCTATATTACATAGTGCAGCCCTTCATGAGTATGAGGAAATAACTTGGATGCAACATGTGGGCCAGGTGATGGATGCCATCAAGGATCGTGTAGTTCACAAGGATTTTTTCCAACAACTATCTACTTATGCTATGCAAGAACGGCCAGCCAAGATACCTTCACTCCCTTTTGGATCTGTATTTCCTTCATTGAACAGGGCAGACAGTTATTTGTTCTTGCTCTCCACCATTCAGTCAAATTCATTTGACATAAATAAAGCATTAAAGGGCTGGTATGCATTGATGACCTATTTTTTATTGATGGATGATCTGGCGGATATCAGAGAGGATATAAAAACTGGTCAGGCCAATGCCCTGCTGGATGCAGGTCTTGATGATCATGGTGAAAAACTAATCAGTCAGATGATCGACAACAGCATCGATGACATGGAATTAATCAATCCGGTTATGGCCAATCGTATCGATCATAAAAAAAGCCTGATTGATTTGCATGGATTAATACAATCAATCAGACTTGGAAATCAGTAACTCGTCGATTTAAAACGGAAGATCGTCGCTTTCATTGCCGCCTGCATTACCGGCAACTGATGCTTCTTCATTTGAAGAATCTCCCTTCGCTCCCCCTAACAATTGAATGCTCAGTACTCTCATAGTAAGAGATGTGCCCTGGGTGCCATCGTTTTTTGTGTAACCTCTTACTTCAGGACTGCCTTCAGCAAAAACCAACTGTCCTTTTTTTAAATAAGGCGCTATGGCAGTTCTATCAGTCCAATACGCACATTCAACCCAAGTGGTTTTCTCTTTCTGGTTTCCAGATGCGTCTTTGTAGCGCTCACTGTGTGCAACACTAAAATTGATAACATTCTTCCCGTTCACGACATTCGTTGTGCAATCCTTGCCAAGATGTCCAATTACCTGTAGCTTTATCATAATAGATTATTTATTTTCTAAAGTTCAATCAAAGTAAATGCAATTGCAGGTGTAAAAAATCAAACTATTCAGATAGTTTTCCACTTATTTTGCGTTGAAAATTCATTCATACTACTTATCATGGATAAAATAATTCAACATAAGGTTATCGAGCAATTTGTGATGCAAGTTTTTCTAGAAATGGGATGCAGCAATGAACATGCCAAGCAGGCTACAAAAACTTTGCTGGATGCAGATTTGCGGGGAATTGATTCGCATGGCGTTGCCAGGTTGTCTGGATATATCCGACTTTGGGAAGTAAATCGCATTAATTCTAAACCATCAATTAAAATCGTGCATGAAACACCTTCAACGGCTGTTGTGGATGGCGACAGTGGTTTAGGGCTGGTGGTTGCACCCTATGCAATGTCAGTTGCTGTAGAAAAAGCCAAAAATGTTGGAACGGGTTGGGTCAGTGTGTGCAACAGCAATCATTTCGGAATTGCTGCATCTCATGCAATGCTTGCTCTTAATGAGGAAATGATTGGAATGGTAATGACCAATGCAAGTGCACTTGTTGCACCAACTTTCTCAAAAGAAAGAATGTTAGGTACCAATCCGATTTGTGTGGCAGTACCAGCAGGAGAAGAGCCACCATTCATTGCCGATTTGGCAACTACTACAGCTGCAAATGGGAAATTAGAGATTCTCCAAAGAAAAGGTGAGGATGCTCCAGTAGGCTGGATCCAAGATCAAGATGGGAATTCCGTTCAAAATGCCCATGCTCTTAAAAATGGAGGCGCATTGCTGCCATTGGGTGGAGATCGGGAACATGGAAGCCACAAGGGGTATGCACTCGGTGCAATAGTAGATATTTTCTCTGGTGTGCTGAGTGGTGCAAATTTTGGTCCCTGGGTTCCACCGTTTCCTGCATATGTTCCGATGCCTGAAAACCAACCAGGAAAAGGAATTGGACATTTCTTTGGTGCGATGAGGATAGATGCATTCAGAAAATCTGAAGATTTTAAGAGAGATATGGATCTCTGGATCAGGCGATTTAGAAATGCAAATCCAATAAGGGAAAATCAACCTGTATTGATACCAGGTGATCCTGAAAGAGTCTGCCATGCTGATAGAGAAAAGAATGGGATTCCGTTGGTTGAATCGGTATGGACAGATTTGCAATCTATCGCACAAAAATTCAACATCAAACTTTAACTTTGCAATCCCTTTAAAAAAGCATGAAATGAAAATAATGAAGTTCGGCGGAACCTCTGTGGGAAAGCCAGAGAGAATGTTTCAGGTGGCAGAATTGATTACAAGAGATGAGGAAGCCAAGATTGTTGTGTTGAGTGCGCTCAGCGGAACCACAAATGCCCTGGTCGCAATAGGCGATGCCATGTTGAATGGCGACAAGCAGAAGGCGAGTGATTTAATCGAAACATTGCATGAGCATTATAAAAATTTCATCAAAGGACTTCTTCAGAAGGTGAAAATTCAGGAAAAAGCTTCCGGCATCATCAATGAACATTTTGATTTTTTACGCATCATTTTAAAAATATCATTCAATGATGCCTTGAACAAGGATATTTTGGCACAAGGAGAATTGATGAGTACAAAATTGTTCAGCTGCTATCTAGAAGAGAAAAGGTTGGATCATGTATTGCTACCCGCATTGGATTTTATGTCAATCGACGCAAACGATGAACCACAAGTTCCAACTATAAAAAATAAAATTTCAAAGGCACTCGAACCCCATGCTGGTAAGAAATTATTCATCACACAAGGATATATTTGCCGCAATGCAAAAGGTGAAGTTGATAATTTGAAAAGAGGAGGAAGCGACTATTCTGCGTCTTTAATGGCAGCTGCGGTAAATGCAAGTGTATGTGAAATATGGACTGATATCGATGGCATGCACAACAACGACCCTCGCATCGTTCAATCAACCAAACCTGTCGAACATCTTAGTTTTGATGAGGCTGCTGAATTGGCTTATTTCGGTGCAAAGATTCTTCACCCTGCTTCAATTTGGCCTGCACAGCATTATAATATTCCTGTAAAATTGTTGAACACAATGGAGCCTGAAGCAAAAGGCACCATCATCTTAAAAGATGCGGAAAGAGATGGAGTGAAAGCTGTCGCAGCGAAAGATGGTATAGTTATGTTGAAAATCAAGAGCAGCAGAATGTTGTTGGCATATGGGTTTTTAAGAAAAATTTTCGAAGTATTCGAGAAGTACAGAACATCCATCGACATGATTACAACATCCGAGGTGGCAGTATCAGTCACCATTGACAATACACAGTACCTGGATGAAATTGCTAAAGAGCTTCAGCCACTAGGTGAATTAGAAGTCATCAATCAGCAAACAATTGTTTCTGTTGTTGGAAATAAACTGACGCAAAACAGCAACCTCATGATGCGTTTATTCGACTCATTGAACAATATTCCGGTAAATATGGTAAGCTATGGAGGAAGTCTCCACAACGTATCTATTCTTGTACCAACTTCTTTGAAGAATGATACATTAAAGGCCTTGAACAAAGGTCTGTTTGGAATGGATTAAATAACTGCGATCATATTGATTATAAAATCAACATGGCATCTCCGTAGCTGAAAAATCTATATTTATCCTTGATGGCTTTCTTGTATGCTTCCATTGTTAAATCATACCCTGCAAAAGCACAAGCCATGATCAGCAATGAAGTCTTCGGTAGATGAAAGTTTGTGATCAAAGAATCGCAAATAGAAAATTCATGAGGAGGGTGGATGAATATGTTGGTCCAACCCTCAGAAGGTTTCAACAATTTATCTGCCGTAAACGTGCTTTCAAGTGCTCTCATGGTGGTTGTGCCTACTGAGCAAATACGGTGACCTTCTGATTTTGCTTTGTTAACAATTTTACAGGCTGTTTCATCAACTTTGAAATATTCGGCCTCCATTTTATGTTTGCTGAGGTCTTCTACTTCAATTGCCCTGAATGTTCCTAGTCCTGTGTGCAATGTGACTTCAGCGAAACGAATGCCTTGAATTTCCAATCTCTTAATCAATTCAATGGAAAAGTGTAAACCAGCAGTTGGAGCTGCAACAGCACCTTCATGTTTTGCATAAACTGTTTGGTATCTTTCTTTGTCCGTTTCGTCTGGTTTACGTTTGATGTATTTTGGAAGGGGAGTCTCTCCAAGTGTATTTAGAATCTCTTTGAACTCATCATCACTTCCTTCAAATAAAAAACGAATGGTTCTTCCTCTGGATGTAGTGTTATCGATTACTTCTGCAACCAACTCTTCTGCATCTCCAAAGTATAATTTATTGCCCACTCTTATCTTTCTTGCAGGATCAACAATTACATCCCATAATCTGTTTTGCTTGTTCAATTCTCTCAACAAAAAAACCTCAATTTTTGCACCAGTCTTTTCTTTTCTGCCGTACATTCTTGCAGGAAATACTTTCGTATTGTTCACTACAAATACATCTTTCTCTTCAAAGTATTCTTGTACGTCTTTAAACATCCTGTTCTCAATTACACCTGTGTCTTTGTGAACGACCATTAATCTGGCGTCTTCTCTTCTTTTGGTGGGAGTTTGTGCAATAAGGTTGAGTGGAAAATCGAATCTGAATTGAGAAAGTTTCATGCTTTTAAATTTTAAATGCCTGAAACAAACCTAGATGTCTATACATAGCTGACACCTTGCATCAAACCTGATCTTACGGCACCAGATTTGTCTTGGCAATTGAGGTGCAAAATTAATAAAAAATGTCCTTTTGTATTATAAAACTATTCAGACCTTAAATAGAATACTGTGGATATCAGAACCGGAGGTGTCTAACTGTTAATCCGTTGTTGATCAACTGTTTAAGCGACTCAATGCCCAACTGGACATGTGTTTCTACGAAATTAGCAGTTACTTTTTTATCACTTTCTTCAGTTTTGACTCCCTCTGGAATCATCGGCTGATCGCTGACCATCAAAATGGCACCCGTTGGAATCTTGTTGTAAAAGCCTACTGAGAAAATAGTGGCAGTTTCCATGTCGATGGCGTATGCCCTGATTTTTTGTAAGTATTCTTTGAAATCCAAGTCATGCTCCCAAACCCTTCTGTTGGTGGTATAGACTGTGCCTGTCCAATAGTCGAGTTTATGATCACGTATCGTAGTGGAAATTGCTTTCTGAAGCGCAAAAGCAGGCAATGCGGGCACCTCTGCCGGGAAATAATCATTCGATGTTCCCTCTCCTCTGATGGCTGCAATTGGTAAGATGAGGTCGCCGATGCTATTCCTTTTTTTCAATCCGCCACATTTGCCTAAAAACAATACTGCCTTGGGTTCTATAGCAGTAAGTAAATCCATCACGGTAGCTGCAGTTGGACTTCCCATGCCAAAATTGATGATGGTGATTCCATCAGCAGTGGCAGATTGCATAGGTTTGTCTTTACCTAAAATCTCTACATTATTCCACTTTGCAAACAGCTCAACATAGTTGCTGAAATTGGTAAGTAGGATATAAGGACCAAAATCCTCCAGCTTTCTACCAGTATATCTAGGCAGCCAATTTTTGACAATTTCTTCTTTGTTTGTCATCTTTTTCTTTCATCAAATTTACTGATTACTTTGCAAGCATGATTGCTTTAGATTTTCCTGATCCGGATTTTAAAATACAAAACACTGCAAAAGGACCAGAAATATGGGATCATTTCCGTAAAAAATGGATATCCCTTCAGCCTGAAGAGTGGGTGCGACAAAATTTTATCAATTGGATGATGAAAGTTCAGCAAATCCCATCAGCATTTATTTCTGTTGAAAAAGGATTAAATGACAACAGCAATAAACGATATGATATTCTTGTATTTGATCAATCACATCAACCTTGGATGATTGTAGAGTGCAAGTCATCTGATGTAAAATTGGATGAAAAAGTTCTTATGCAAATTCTTGCTTATCATCGAACATTGCAGGTACAGTTTATTGCAATTACAAATGGTAATGAGTGTTTTGTTGCGGATATAAAAAAAGCGAACCAACCATGGCTCGCTTCTTTTCCAAAATTCTACATATAATCAAGGGAATATTCCTAGTTCCAAATAGCTGTTTCCAACTTTTTCTATTGCAACAACAAAAGCAGCTGTTCTCATGTTTGGAATTTCCGGATACTTGCTCCAGCAAGCAAAAATTTCATTGGTCGCTTTAATCATCGTGTCTTCCAATCCACTTCTTACCAAATCAATTTCATCAGGGCCATGCACCAGTATTTTTTTCTGTTCTGGTTTGATCGTATTGCCGGTCATGCTTTCAATCTGTGCAACAATATTTGCATTTTGATTTTCCATGAATCTTCTTTCAAGTCTTCCGTATGAAACGTGACTTAAATTTTTCAACCACTCAAAATATGATACTGTTACACCACCTGCATTCAAATACATGTCAGGCACAACAAGTACACCTTTTTTAGTGAGGATATCATCTGCTTCAGGAGTAAGAGGACCATTCGCAGCTTCACCGATGATTTTTGCTTGAATCTTATCAGCATTGTCTTTGTTGATCACATTTTCCAATGCAGCTGGAATTAAAATATCACAAGGTGCTTCGAGTCCATCTGTATTTTTATTGAAGTTCTTTGCGCCAGGGAAATTTAATATTGATCCAGTTTTTTTTCTGTGTTGAAAAACTGCCTCAACGTCTAAACCTTTTTCATTATAGATAGCACCCTCATACTCGATGAGTCCAACTACCAATGCACCTCCCTCTTGAAAGAATTTTGCAGAATGATATCCAACATTTCCAAGTCCCTGAACGATTACTTTTTTACCTTCAATTCCAGTATTAAGTCCAAGGCGCTTCATTTGCTCTTCATGCTTGCACACTTCTCTAACACCATAGAAAACCCCTAATCCTGTTGCTTCGCGTCTTCCTTTTACACCACCCTGTGTTACAGGTTTTCCAGTGACACAACCAATGGCTTCAACCTGACCTGGATTCATTGTAACATAGGTATCCAAAATCCAAGACATTTCTCTTTCGCCAGTTCCGTAGTCGGGTGCAGGTACATCTTCACCGGGGCCAATAAATTTCTTTTTAATTAGTTCACTTGTGTATCTGCGGGTAATTTTTTCTAGCTCGTAAGTGGAATATTTTTTAGGATCGATGGAGATACCACCTTTTGCACCACCAAATGGAACATTTACAATGGCACATTTGTAGGTCATCAATGCTGAAAGTGCCATTACTTCATCTAGGTTAACCATTTCACTAAAACGGATACCTCCTTTGCATGGTAATTTGTGATGGGAGTGTTGTACGCGGTATGCTTTGATTACTTCAACCTTATCTCCAATTTTTACTGGAAAATGCAACCTGAGCACACTGTTACACTGTTTGATTTGCTCTAGAATTCCCTGATCAAAATTGGTGTATTTGGCAGCCTTGTCAAAACTTTTACAGACTGCATCAAAAAACTTATATTCTTCTGCCATGGCAAGATTTTTTATTGGGTGCAAAGCTCGGTCGAAGTAGAGTTATTCCTTTTCGAGTTTGGATATCTTTTTATCCAGGCGGACTAGGTATGCGATGAGTCCGACTAAAATAGTTGTTAAAACTGCAACAACCACATAAATTTTCCCGTTTGATCGCATGGTATTTGCCATCGTTTCTTCTTGAGCTTGTGAAGTACTAGAAAACATTATCGCTAACAGTAGCAATATGAATTTGTTCAATTTATTCATTGCTGAATTTTTTATCTTTTATTAATGCTAGCCTGATTTTCAAACTTGTAATCCAAGCGCCTAAAAGTGTCCAACCAATAACGGCAGGATAAAATACCATTCTCATCCTGGCGTCAATATCATTGAAATTCAATGCAGGATTTCCTTCCTGACCAGGATGTAAGCTTGGTAACAACCTTGGAATAATCCAAATAGTTGGGAAAAGCATGGCGTATGCAAAGATGTTATACACAGCACTTACCCTTGCTTTTTGATCAATGTCTGTAACAGAGTTTCTTAAAATAAAATATGCGCCATATACAAGAAGAGCGAGTGCTGCACCAATGAGTTTTGGTTCTCTCATGATGGATCCCAATGATGCATAAGCAGGGTTGTTAGGGTCTGCCCATGTGTAACTGGCCCATATCGCACCTGTTAGATATCCAAGAATTCCCATGAATGATCCCACACTTGCATATTCTTTTGCTTTGATGTCGTGAATGATGGCTCTATTGTTTAGGTACCGAATGCTGTGTATTACAGAGATGGTGAAGAGAATCATCATCGCAAACCACATGCAAACATGGAAGTACAGGTTTCTGATGGTTTCACCTAATTGGGTTAGTTCCGGAACAGGTAACAAAAAACCACCAATTACTGCATAGAGTAAAAGTATGATTGATAACAATTTCCACCAGGTAAGACGCATGATTAAATGCTTAAAATTCAAAATTAGGTTGTTCGACTAATCTTTCCATAAAAATGGAAACAAAATCACCGATAAGATGATCATCAATAAGTCAAATGCCAATAAAAGAGCGATCATTTGAAATGGAATGCCATTGTTAAAAATTTCACCAAATGCTGTTTTGGATAATCTAACCAACATCATCAGTTGTGGCAAAATCAATGGAAATCCCAGAATAGCCATCAATGAAGCCTGTTGAAGTGCCTTTGAAGCAATCGCTGCCAGCATTGTAAAAATCAGTCCGAGTCCGCAACCTCCCAAAATCCCGATCATGCAAAAAGAAAAATAATTCGATGTTGGATTTCCCAACATGACAGTATAAACAAGTAGATTGATGGTGCTCATCGCAATCATCAGCACTGCATTGTATGCCAATTTTGATAGAATGAAGGCAACAGGAGAGGTGATGGTATAGTAATAAAGCTTTCTTCCTTTTGCCTCTTGAAGGAAGCTTTTAGCAACTGCATTGATGCAGATAAATAACTGTGTTATCCAAAAAATTGCATTCCAAGTTGAAGCATCGGGGTCTTCCAATGTCAGATAAATAACAAAAATTGTTGAAGCGATGTAAAGAAGTATTCCGTAGAGTGTATGCTGCTGTCGTGTTTCAAGCAACAGATCTTTTTTAAGCAACGCTGATATTTGTCTACTGTTTTTCAAATTGATGTTATGAATGAAAGCAAGACCTGCATCTGGCCTCGTAATGATCTTTTTCTCCAATCACCACTTGATTGGTGTTGTTTGAAATTCTATAGGAGTAACTTGCTACACCACCACATTGCATGCAAACCGCATGCAACTTAGTTACAAAATTTGCAATAGACAACAATTGTGGCATTGGGCCAAATGGATTTCCAGCATAGTCCATGTCTAATCCGGCTACAATTACTCTTTTACCATCATTGGCAAGTTGCCCAACAATATCCAAAATTTGATGGTCAAAAAATTGTGCCTCATCAATTCCAATCACACCAAATTCATTTGCACTTTTCAATATTTCTATCGCATTGTTTACTGCAGTCGCAGGAATGGTTGTTTCATTGTGTGAAACGATATTGCTGCTATGATATCGATTATCCAATTGCGGTTTAAAAATTCCAACTTTTTGATTGGCAATTTTTGCTCTTTTCAATCTTCTGATCAGTTCTTCAGTTTTGCCTGAGAACATGGATCCGCAAACGACTTCTATCCATCCAGATTTTTGTGCAATATTGCTCGGTTCTGTAAACATGAATTATATGATGTTTGAATGCTGTAAAAATACCATAATTCGTGAAGTTGCACCTGTATTTGATTTTACATAGGTTGCAGCTGCCTGACTTTCGTCTTCAAGTTCTTTATGATTTTCTAACAAGAATTTAATTTGTTTGTGTAATCTTTCTTTTTTATCAAAGCTATACCCACAGCCTATTTCAATCATAGCGCTTGCTTCTGCAGCTCTATCGTAATTTGGTCCCCAGAAAACAATTTTGCCATAAACTGCTGCTTCAAGAATATTGTGAATTCCTGCTTTATTAAAGCCACCGCCAACGTATGCTATTGTTGAATACCTATATATTTTTGAAAGCATGCCAATGGAATCTATGATCAATACGTTACAGGATTCTTCAGTAGAATATTCGCTTAAACAAACAGCATTTTTAAACAATGACTTGATAGTTGAAATATGAGATGAATTGATCTCATGAGGTGCAATGATTAGTTTTAAACTTGGATGTTGTTCTTGTACATATGCCAATGCTTCCTCGTCTTCTTTCCAAGTACTCCCGGCAATTAAAACTGGACCATGATTACAGAAATTTTCAATCATGTCATGCTTGAATGATTCATTCAGTAACTGAAAAACCCTGTCAAATCTTGTGTCTCCCGAAAC
>Ga0208546_1000212_pt1 | contig 25158 bp, 22 predicted proteins | sample DEB19_08_DNA_4_FD_184528 | JGI IMG/M metagenome (GOLD analysis project Ga0208546, IMG submission 184528) | Aqueous microbial communities from the Delaware River and Bay under freshwater to marine salinity gradient to study organic matter... | ecosystem: Environmental > Aquatic > Marine > Coastal...
TAAGTCAGGAGTCACGTGAAAAGCGCTGTCGAAACAATTTCAGCTACACGAGTTCGAATTTCAATCGATGTCGATTTCACTGATCTTGAACCACATGTAAAGCAGGCTTATCAATCAATCTCAGAGCGAATTGTTATTCCTGGTTTCCGTAAAGGAAAAGTTCCTCGCGCAATGATTGATCAACGCGTTGGTCGCGGAGCCGTATTGGATGAAGCAATCAATAGCGCTCTTCCTGAGTTCTACACACAAGCTGCTCGTGAGAACGACGTTCTCGTTGTTGGTCGTCCTTCAGTTGATATTAAAGAATTGAAAGATAATGAGCTTGTTAAGTTTGAAGTGGAAGTGGATGTCCGCCCTGAGATAAAACTGCCTGATTTCTCCAAGATTGAAATTAGCGTTGATGATGTTGTTGTCTCAGATAAAGACGTCGAAGAACAAGTTGAAGCGCTGCGTATTCGCTTTGGCACTCTCACGACCATTGAGAAAGATGCTGCATCCGGAGATTTCGTGTCAATTGACCTTGTTGCTCGCGTGAATGGCAAAGATGTTGAAGGCGGAAGTGCTAACAATATCTCTTACGAAGTCGGCTCAAACCGAATGATTGATGGCCTTGATGCTGCTCTTGAAGGAATGAAAGTCAACGAGTCTAAGAAATTCAACACTCAACTTGTTGGTATGCAAGAAGGCGAAACCGGAGAGGTTGAAGTTACCTTGAAGGCTGTTAAGAAACGCGAACTTCCTGAACTCAATGATGATTTTGCAAAACTTGCTAGCGAGTTCGAGACTCTCAAGGAACTTGAAGCAGATGTGCGTGAACGCTTAAAGCGCTTAAAAGCAATGGAGCAAGGATCACAAGCACGTGACAATCTATTGAAATTGCTCCTTGATACAGTTGAAATTCCTGTTCCTGAGAACCTTGTTAGTGATGAAGTTCATGACCATCTTGAGAAGGAAAATCGCCTCGAAGATGAGACACATCGCAATGAAGTCACGGAGGAGATAACTCGTTCTGTACGTGGCGATTTCTTGTTGGATGCGATTGTGAAGGCGGAAGAAGTTCAAGTCTCAGAAGCTGAACTCACTGAATATTTGATTCGTACCGCAGCTCGCTACCAAATGACTCCTGATCAATTCGCGCAACAGATCACTCAAGCTGGCCAGGTTGCAACGTTGATGGCAGAAGTTGCTCGCACAAAAGGACTTGCAATCGCTCTCGAACGCGTCAAAGTTAAAGATGCATCAGGGAATGTTGTGGACCTCTCGGCCCTTGCACCAAAGAAAGCCGAAGAGCCTCAAGCCTAAATTCGCTCCGCCCTGAGCGAACATCACGATTTTCCCCCTTTTCGAGGAAGCATTTTGGTCCGTTGAGCGTTAAGGTCACTACATAACTTTTATCAGGAGGAATTTGTGGAGCTCATTACCCCACGCCTAGCGACATCAGGTGCCGGAGGTTTAGACGACCAGGTCTATAACCGATTACTTAAAGAACGAATCATTTTCCTTGGTTCTGTAGTTGAAGACACCATGGCAAATGCAATTGCTGCACAGATGCTCCTACTTGCAGCAGAAGATCCTGATAAAGACATTTACCTTTACATCAACTCACCCGGAGGTTCCATCTCCGCAGGTATGGCGATTTACGACACCATGCAATACATCAAGAATGACGTTGCGACAGTTGCAATGGGACTCGCTGCATCAATGGGTCAATTCCTTCTCTGCGCCGGCGCTCCCGGAAAACGTTATGCATTGCCGCACGCGCGCATCATGATGCACCAACCATCAGGTGGAATTGGTGGAACCGCATCAGATATCAAGATTCAAGCAGAACAGATGTCTTTCACGAAGAAAAAGATGGCAGAACTCATTGCCCATCACACAGGACAGAAAATGGACACCATTACTGCAGATTCAGATCGTGATCGTTGGTTCAATGCAGAAGAAGCTAAGGAATATGGCTTTGTTGATCATGTTGTTAAATCAGCCGGACAGGTCTCAGGAAGCGGTGGTACAGCGCGATGAAAATAAATGACATTCACAATCGTTACGTACTTCCTACCATTGAAGAGCGCACTGCATATGGCTACAAGCGACTAGACCCGTACACCAAATTATTTGAAGAGCGCATTATTTTCTTGGGTCAAGGAATAGATGACACTGTCGCCAACGATGTGATGGCTCAGCTTCTTACTCTTGAATCTATGGATCCTGATCGTGACATCATGATGTACATCAACTCACCAGGTGGATCATTTACGGCGTTAACAGCGATTTATGACACTATGCAATTTGTTCGCCCAGATGTCATGACAATTTGTTTGGGACAAGCAGCTTCAGCTGCTGCGGTTCTTCTTGCGGGAGGTACCGCAGGAAAGCGTTATGCACTGGAGCATTCAAGAATCTTGATTCACCAGCCATATAGCGAAGGTGGCGGACAGGGTTCTGATATTGAAATCCAAGCTCGTGAGGTTTTGCGTATGCGCGAACTCTTGGAAGAGATGTTATCGAAGCACTCAAAGAAGTCCAAAGAAGAAATTGGTAAGGACATTGAACGCGACAAGATTCTTACCGCTGCTGAAGCTGTCGAATATGGTCTCGTCGACCAGATCTTGGCTTCACGTAAGGCATCTTCCAAGAAGTAGCAATCGCCTAGTTCCTGTAATTACTCTCAGGGCGAACATGTTCCGCCCACATGGAACACGCTCACCGATTTACGATTGGTGCCTTCCCTAAAGAAAGTAGGCGTTCTGTGACTCGCATCGGTGAAAGCGGCGATCTTCTTAAGTGTTCTTTCTGTGGCAAAACTCAGAAACAAGTTAAGAAACTTATCGCCGGCCCTGGCGTCTATATCTGTGATGAATGTATCGATCTCTGTAATGAAATCATCGAGGATGAGTTAAGCGAAGCCTCGACGGAAGGCCTGAAGGAACTCCCTAAGCCACAAGAAATTTATGATTTCCTGGATCAATATGTCATTGGTCAAGACCGAGCAAAGAAATCACTCTCAGTTGCAGTCTATAACCACTACAAGAGAATCAAATCCGGTGATCGTCACCGCGAAGAAGGTGTAGAACTTTCTAAAAGCAATATTCTCCTTCTTGGCCCAACTGGTTGCGGAAAAACTCTCCTGGCTCAAACGTTAGCGCGAATGCTCAACGTTCCATTTGCTATTGCTGATGCGACTGCGCTTACTGAAGCTGGTTATGTAGGCGAAGATGTTGAGAACATTCTTTTGAAATTGATTCAAGCGGCTGACTTTGATGTTAAGAAAGCGGAAACTGGAATTATCTACATTGATGAAATAGACAAAGTTGCGCGAAAGAGTGAGAACCCCTCTATTACTCGGGATGTATCAGGCGAAGGTGTCCAACAAGCGCTACTAAAAATTCTGGAAGGCACAACAGCCTCTGTTCCACCACAAGGAGGACGCAAGCACCCACACCAAGAATTTATTCAGATAGATACAACAAATGTTCTCTTTATTGTTGGCGGTGCTTTTTCAGGTCTCGAAAAAATCATCGAAGGACGTAAGGGCAAAGCTGGTGTTGGATTCAATGCCACTCTTCAGACTGAAAAAGATAAAGAAACCAATGATCCTTTTGCAGATGTGATGCCAGAAGATTTGTTGAAATTTGGCATGATTCCTGAGTTTATTGGTCGTTTACCGATTGTCACTTCGGTTGAAAACTTGGATCGTGCAGCGCTTCTCCAAATCCTCACTGAGCCTAAGAACGCTCTAGTTCGCCAATACCAACATCTCTTTGAGATGGATGATGTGGAGTTTGACATTACCAAGGAAGCGCTCGAAGTAATCGCTGACCAAGCAATCGCTCGAGGCACAGGTGCGCGTGGTCTTCGAGCCATCATGGAAGAAGTTCTACTTCCAGTGATGTACGAAGTTCCAAGCAAGAAAGAAATTGGCAAGGTACTCGTGACTCCCGAAGTCATTACCTCTAAAGCTGCTCCAACATATCTTGAACGTGGACCTAATAGCGTGAAGCGTTCCAATAAACGTGGGGAAGAGAAGACCGCGTAATCATCGGTAGTATCTCGCCTTATGTCAGAGCTGCCTTCACAATTTACTCCTAGCGAGATTGAAGGTCCGCTCTACCAAAAGTGGTTAGATGCTGGATATTTCACCGCTGATTCACAATCCGCGAAACAACCCTTCTCCATTGTTATTCCTCCGCCGAATGTCACGGGTAGCCTGCACATTGGCCACGCGCTCGATCACACAATTCAAGATTTGTTAACGCGCATGAAGCGCATGAAAGGTTTTGAAACTCTCTGGCTTCCAGGAATGGACCATGCTGGCATCGCCACCCAAAATGTCGTTGAGAAACAACTAGCTGCCCAAGGAAAATCTCGCCACGATCTTGGTCGTGAAGAGTTTGTTAAGAAAGTTTGGTCGTGGAAAGCAGAATCTGGCGGCGCAATTCTTGGCCAGATGAAAAGACTGGGCGATAGCGTTGATTGGAGCCGCGAGCGCTTCACCATGGATGAAGGTCTATCCGAAGCCGTTCTGACTATCTTTAAGCGTCTTTATGACTCAGGACTTATTTATCGCGCAGAGAAGATCATTAATTGGTGCCCACGCTGCTTAACGGCGCTATCAGATATTGAAGTTGACCATAGCGATGATGCGGGTGAATTCGTCCAGGTTCGTTACGGCGACGATGAGTTAAGCATTACGGTTGCAACAACTCGCCCTGAAACTATGTTGGGTGATGGAGCTGTTGCCGTTCACCCTAATGATGAGCGCTACAAGCACATGATTGGAAAGTCAGTTCTTCTTCCTCTTGTTAACCGCATGATTCCAATCATTGCTGATGAATTGGTCGAACCAGAATTTGGCACAGGCGCCGTAAAGGTGACCGCTGCGCATGATCCAAATGACTTTGAGATGGGTATGCGCCATAACGTCCCGCTCATCGTCATTATGAATGAGCATGGAGTGATGGATGGAACTGGCACTGAGTTTGATGGCATGGATCGCTTTGATGCACGCAAAGCAGTCGTAGAGAAATTAAGAAGTATGGGACGCGTTGTTTCGGAGAAGCGTCCTTACATGCACGCGGTTGGACACTGTTCACGTTGTGACACGACCGTTGAACCTAGACTTTCAAAGCAATGGTTTGTGAAAGTTGCACCACTTGCAAAAGCTGCTGGTGATGCGGTTCGTGATGGAAAAGTAAAGATCGATCCAGTCTCTATGGAACCTAGATATTTCGAGTGGGTCGACAACATGCATGACTGGTGTATCTCACGCCAACTTTGGTGGGGACATCGCATTCCAGTTTGGTACGGACCAAATGGCGAAGTCGTCGTTGTCGGACCTGGTGAAACTGCGCCGGCTGGATATGAACAAGATCCTGATGTTCTTGATACTTGGTTCTCATCTGCACTGTGGCCTTTTTCAACCTTAGGTTGGCCGAATAACACTGATGATTTGAAGAAGTTTTATCCCACAAGTGTTTTAGTAACAGGTTACGACATTCTTTTCTTCTGGGTAGTTCGGATGATGCTCTTCGGTCTCTTTGCGATGGATGGCGTCCCGCCATTTAAAGTGATCGCACTTCATGGTTTAGTACGAGATAAGCACGGAAAAAAGATGAGCAAGTCGCGTGGTAACACCGTTGATCCACTTGAATTTATGGATAAGTACGGATCTGATGCGCTCCGCTTCACTTTGGCGCGTGGGGCAAATCCAGGAACTGATCAGGCGCTTGCCGAAGAGTGGATTGCCGGTGCACGAAACTTCGCTACAAAAGTTTGGAATGCCTCTCGGTTTGCAATGATGAATGGCGCAAATGTTTCTGGCCCACTTCCAGATCGCTCTGAGCTCAATCACATAGACCGATGGATACTAAATCGCCTTGATTCAACAATCAATAACGCTGACCATCTCTTTGAAACATTCGAATTTGCTAAAGGTTGTGAAGAGATCTATCACTTTGCGTGGGATGAGGTTTGTGATTGGTATCTCGAGTTAATCAAAGACACGTTTGCCAAAGGTGGTGCTGAGGCTGATAAGACTCGTCGCGTCTTAGGTCACGTTCTCGATCAACTACTCCGCCTCATGCATCCAACAATGCCCTTCCTTACCGAAGCACTTTGGACTGCACTGACTTCAGGTGAGTCACTTGTGATAGCTGAATGGCCAACCGCTAAGGGTGCCCAAGATGATCCTGAAGCGCTGGGAGTAGTTGAAGATATGCAACGCCTCATCACAGAGATTCGTCGCTTCAGAAGTGATCAAGGAATTAAAACTTCCGCCCGAGTTGTGGCACGCATTGATGGCCTCAAAGGCGCCCTTACACAATATGAATCAGCGCTGCGTTTCTTGGTCCGCCTTGATTCCCCATCAGACTCATTTAACCCCAGCGCAAAGATCGAAGTTGGAGATTTTGTAGTTCACTTTGACTTAACTGGAAGCATTGACGTGAAGGCGGAACGGGCACGTTTAAGCAAGGATCTTGAGGCAATCAAGAAGGATCAAGAAACTGCTCGCGTAAAACTAGAGAATGAAAATTTCATGGCCAAAGCTCCAATGGATGTCGTGAAAACTATCCGTGATCGAATGGAGTTTTGTGAGACTGAGATTTCTCGGATCAACACACTCCTTGCCGCACTTCCAAAAGAATAAGTATGACCAGCAAAGATGTTGCAGATCGTCTCGACGAAGTAGAGAAAGCACTGCTGAATCGTTGGCCTGAGACAAGGATTGCACCGACCTTAGATCGGATTGCTGCTTTAGTCGATGCGTTGGGCTCGCCACAGCTTTCCTACCCCACAATTCATATCGCAGGAACAAATGGAAAAACCACTACAACTCGACTGATTGATTCATTGTGTTTTCAACTAGGCATGAGAACCGGCCGTTTTACCAGTCCACATCTCGAAAGTTTCCTCGAGCGTATCTGCATTAATGGTGAATCTATTTCGCCAGAAGGAATGATTGCTACTTACGACGATATTGGTCTGTATCTAGACATGATTGATTCGAGAATGCCAAACAAGCTCTCATTCTTTGAGTCTATGTGCGCTCTTGCTTTTGTGGCTTTTTCAGAATTTCCAGTTGATGTGGGTATTTTTGAATGTGGAATGGGTGGTGAGTGGGACTCCACAAATGTCATCAAGGCTGACGTTTCAGTTATCACTCCGATCGGTTTTGATCACATGGAATATCTTGGAGACACCCTCGACAAGATTGCTCTCACAAAATCAGGAATCATCAAAGAGAGCTCATTTGCGGTCTTGGCGCGCCAAGAACCCGAGGTAGCTCAAGTTTTGATGCATAAGTGCGCTCAAGTAGATGCCACTCCAATCAGAGAGGGGATCGAGTATTCAGTAAAGAATCGAGCGTTAGCGGTGGGTGGACAACTCATTTCTATCGCTGGAGTTTATGGTGAATACAACGACCTTTTTCTTCCCCTTCATGGCGCGCACCAAGCCTCCAACGCAGCTACTGCAATTGCCGCCGTTGAAGTCTTTGCAGGGGAGAGCAAGTTAGATGAGGGAGTTGTACGCGAAGCGCTCGTCAACGCCACATCTCCGGGTCGCTGCGAAATCATTATGCGCAATCCGACAGTAATTATCGATGCGGCTCATAATCCGCATGGCGCACAATCTCTTAAGAGAACCATTTCCGAGGAGTTTGATTTTGATTCGATCATTGGCGTCATTGCCCCAATGGGAGATAAAGATGTCGATGGAATTCTTGAGGAGTTAGAGAGCGTTGTGAATCGAGTAATAGTCTCAAAGAACTCTTCTCATCGTGCTGCAGACTTATCTGAATTGAAAGCTAGCGCCCAAGGTATTTTCGGAAGTGAAAGAGTGACTGCAATTGAGTCGCTTCAAGAAGCGCTTGTGAAGGCAATTGAACAGGCAAAACTTGATAATGGAGTAAGCGATTCAAATACTGCAGTTCTTGTCGCAGGTTCCGTTGTTACCGCCGGAGAAGCTCGTGGAATTATTCGGCGAATGAAGGAGAAACATTGATGAAAATGTTAGCGCGCAGCGTCCTAATCATGGAAATGTTCGTTATGGGGTTTGCATTACTTCTCGCAAAAGATCTTCCTGATTCCCGCGGTCTCATCTTTGGAGGAATCATCACTCTTCTCGCATTTCTGGCTGCTGGAATGTTAAAACGAAAGATCGGGTGGATTCTGGGTTGGACAGTTCAAATTTTGATGGTGTCATACGGTTTTGTTGTTTTCACAATGTTCTTCCTAGGGGCTCTTTTCCTCGGACTTTGGGTTACTGCCATCGTGCTGGGTCGTAAGGGTGAGGCGGCTCGGGCGGCTTTCTCCGAGGGTCGCGAAGGCAAAAATCCACAATAGACTTACCCCGTGACTCTCTCGACTTCCTCGGCTCAACGAACTCTCATCTTGGTCAAGCCAGATGGCGTGCGTCGCAATCTCGTAGGAGAAGTTATTTCTCGAATAGAGCGCAAGGGCTACACAATCGCTGCGCTTCGAATGTTGACAGCAGATAAATCAATGCTTGAAGCGCATTACGCAGAACATAAAGGAAAACCTTTTTACGAACCGCTGATGGAGTTCATGCTCTCTGGTCCGATTGTTGCGATGATTGCAGAAGGCGAGCGAGTCATTGAAGGATTTCGCTCTCTTGCTGGTGCAACAGATCCCACTGTTGCTGCACCTGGTTCTATTCGTGGCGATTTAGCTCGCGACCAAGGCACGCGTGTTGTTCAAAACATTGTTCATGGTTCTGATTCGGTCGAATCCGCGGAACGTGAAATCAAGATTTTCTTCCCCAACTTGTAAGGAGCAAATAACATGGCAAATCAAGCTAGCCGTTGGACATTCCTAGGTCGCGATATGGCGATTGACCTCGGTACAGCAAATACTTTGGTGTACGTGCGAGGTAAAGGCATAGTTCTCAACGAGCCGAGCGTTGTTGCCGTGAATCAAGAAACTGGCGCAGTCCTTGCAGTGGGAACTGAAGCGAAGAAGATGATTGGTCGTACCCCAGGAAGCATTGTTGCAATCCGTCCACTGAAGGATGGCGTGATCGCAGACTTTGATACAACTGCGCTGATGATTAAGTACTTCATCCGCCAAGTCCATAAGCGCACTTATCTTGCAAAGCCTCGTATTGTTATCTGTGTTCCATCGGGAATTACTGGTGTTGAACAGCGCGCCGTAAAGGATGCAGGATACGAAGCAGGAGCGCGCAAGGTGTACATCATTGAAGAGCCAATGGCTGCTGCTATCGGTGCGGGGCTTCCTATCCATGAACCAACGGGAAATATGGTCGTTGATATTGGTGGCGGAACCACAGAAGTAGCTGTTATTTCTCTGGGTGGAATTGTCTCCGCTCTTTCGATCCGTGTCGGTGGAGATGAGTTAGACCACGCGATTATGAATTGGGTTAAGAAAGAATTTTCACTCATGCTCGGTGAGCGCACTGCTGAAGAAATTAAGATGGCAATTGGTTCTGCGTATCCACTTCGCGATGAACCTGATGCCGAAATTCGTGGCCGCGATCTTGCAACCGGACTTCCCAAAACAATAGTGGTGTCATCAGAGGATATTCGTAAGGCTCTTGAAGAGCCGGTAAATGCGATTGTTAATGCTGTGAAAAATACTCTTGATAAGACCCCACCTGAATTGGCAGCGGATCTTATGGACCGAGGAATTGTCTTGACTGGTGGAGGAGCGCTTCTCAAAGGACTAGATGAAAGATTGCGCCACGAAACCGGAATGCCAATTCATGTATCTGAACGTCCACTTCAAGCGGTCGTTGAGGGATCTGGAAAGTGCGTCGAAGAATTCGAAGCCCTAGAGAAGGTTTTAATCTCCGAGCCTCGCCGATAGGTAATTTATGGCGAATCGAGGAACCAATAGAACGCGACTCTTGTGGGTCTCGTTATTGGTTACTTCCTTGTTTCTCATCACCCTCGATCTGCGAGGCGTTAGTTTGGTCTCTTCGATAAGAAGTGGAACTCAAAGTCTGTTAGCGCCAATCCAACGTGCGGGAAGCAACTTCTTGTCACCCATCAGTAATCTTTTCGAGGACATTACAAATCTGGGTCGCACTAAATCCAAGATCGATGCGCTCAAGAACGAGAATGAAGAACTCAAGAGCCAATTGATTCTCAATGAAAATATCGTTGGTGAGCTCGACCAACTCAAAGGTGTGCTCAATCTCGCCGGAAAAGCGAGGTTTAAAGTTGTTTCTGCTCGAGTAATAAGTAAGGGCGGCACGGGAACTTTTGGCGAAACCATCGTTCTTGATTCTGGTTCAAATGCAGGAATAAAGCGGGACATGACTGTTATTGCCGCCGGTGGACTTGTAGGCGTCGTTAAGTCAACCACTGCTACCTCAGCAGTGGTACTACTTATGAGCGATCCTTCTTTCCGAATCGGTGTAAGAGTGGCCGGAAGTCAAGATATGGGAGTTCTCTCGGGTGAAGGTGATGGCAAGTTCTCGCTAAGAATGCTGAGCGCAACGGGCCAGATAAAAGCAGGGGATGTTCTGCTCTCGCGAGGTAGCTCTGGTGATAAACCATTTGTTCCTGGGGTTCCAGTAGGGAAAGTCATTACTGTTGATAACGCAACAGGGCAGTTAACTAAACAGGGCAGAGTTCTAGGCTTTGTGGACCTCAATGCTCTCGGTGTTGTCAGCGTTGTTCTTGACAATGTTGGCGGAAATCCGGGAGATGCACTTGTTCCGCAAGCTCCAAGACCGGCACCTACAGTTACTGTGTTTGTAACACCTGAACCAACTACTGGCGGGTGAAGCAATGACGCTCAATCGCCTCCCGGCAATTTTCGGCGTATTCATGACGATGTTTCTTATCCAAGAAGCTTTTTTGGATCGCATAAATTTCTTTATCGGAGGCTTTTCTCTTTACCTAGCTATCTTCATGGCTTGGATAATGCAAGAAGAGCGCAATAGCGCAGTAACAACGGGATTCATAGCAGGCTTTATTGCAGATCTATCTCCAACGCTGGAAGCGCCATTTGGATTATGGACTCTGGTATTAACCGGAATGAGTTACATTCTGGCAACGAATATCAGGGCTGCTTTAGATTCTGAATTAAGTCCAGTTGTAATGACGATTGTCACGGTTTTTGGAAGTTCTGTCGCTCTAATTCTCTTTCTTGTGTTTGGTGCAATTCTTGGAGAAGATGTGGGATCTGGCGCTTATGTGACTCAGGAAATTTTTGGGAACGCTATGTGGGCGCTCCTGCTTTCTCCGCTCTACGTACCAATGACTGTAACGTTATATCGATTGACACTTACAGCGAGGAATCGGTAAATGCGCAATCGTTCACAACTTAGCCTCTTTGTAGTCCAAGTTTTTGTCGCATCTCTCATGATTGCTCTTGTTGGAAGGCTTTTCTATTTGCAGATTGCTGATGGCCCTCGTTATCAAGAGGCAGCACTAGATATTCAAAGTCGCGACATTGTGACGCCAGCTCTCCGCGGATTAATCGTCGACAATGAAGGAAATCTTCTTGCAACCAATAAAGCAGGGCTTATGGTGACTGCCGATCGTTCGGTACTTGATAAACAACAAGATAGAGGCGTTGCGGTGTTAACTCGCGTAGCTTCTGTGCTTAAGCTCAACTACTACGACATTTATGCACGCACCAGATTATGTGGCGAACTCCCTGAAGGTGATCGCAATGGGTGCTGGAATGGAAATCGTTACCAACCGATTCCCATCACGAAAGAGGCTACAGAAAACCAAGTGCTTACAATTTTGGAGCAATCTGATCTCTTTCCAGGTATAGGAGCAGAGCCTGTATCAATTCGCTATTACCCAAGTTACGCTGGCGAGCGCGCCACGCATGTTCTGGGTTATCTAGGACCAATTACTGAAGCTGATCTCAATAATGAGGATGGCAAGCGTTATTATCGAAATGAACTCATTGGTAAAGCTGGAATAGAAATTGTCTATGACCAAGCGATGCGAGGCACAGCTGGAGTTCGAACTGTGATTGTTGATCGGAAAGAAGCGGTCACGCAGGAATCTAGAAACAATCCGGCAACTCCTGGCAACCATGTAATTCTCAACATCAATGCAAAACTCCAAGCTGCTGTCGAACAAGAGTTGAAGAATTCTGTTTTGCGGGCACGAGGCATGGGTTACCGTGGTGACTCCGGAGCGGCAATAGTTCTTGACATCAAAACTGGCGGAGTCTTGGCGATGGCGTCGTACCCTGATTACGACCTGAACATTTGGGAAAATGGCATCACGGTTAAACAAGCAAAGGATCTCTATAGTCTTAAAACTGGAGTGCCGGCGCTATCCCGCGCAATTCAAGGGACATTTGCTCCAGCTTCAACCTTCAAGGTGATCTCACTTGCTGCAGCAGTTGATGCGGGGTACAGCCTGAAAGACACCTATCAATGTCCTGCTCAGGTTCAGATCGGGACTCGAGTATTCCGAAATTTTGATAGCAAAGCTGCCGGTCGCATCAATATGACAACTGCCATGGCAATTTCCTGCGATTCTATTTGGTACCAGATTGCATATGACGAATGGGTTCGCGATGGTGGATTGAAACCAAAGAGCTCGCCTAATGATTACTTCTTCAAGTCTGCAGCAGGTTTTGGGGTAGGAGAGAAGACCGGTATTGATCTTCCTTCTGAATTGAAGGGCCGATTACCCAATCGAGATTGGAAGGCCGGTTGGTATGAAAAGAATAAAGACTTTTATTGCAATTACGAGAAGCGAGCCAAGAAATCTCAACTCACGGCTTATTTGATCGAACTCGCTCGCGAAAACTGTCTTGACGGTGACAAAGTTCGAGCCGGTGATATGGTCAACTTTTCGATTGGTCAGGGCGATACTTTAATGACGCCCCTTCAAATGGCAGTGTTGTATTCAGCTATCGCCAATGGTGGAAAGATCATCGTGCCCCAGATTGCAAAATCAATTGTGGAACCATCTGGAAAAGTAGTGCAGACTTTTACTCCGCAAGTTAAGGGAACTCTTCCAATTGAAAAGAGCACACTAAAATTTTTGCAAAATTCGCTTAGAGCAGTGGTGACATCCGGTACTGCGCAAGGTGCATTTGCTGGCGTTGGAGTTGAAATAAGTGGTAAAACTGGAACTGGACAAGTATTCGGCAGAAATCTTGATGGGTCGAGCAAAGATGATACTTCTTGGTTTGCCTCATATGCACCAAGCAAGAAGCCACAATATGCCGTTGTCATGATGGTTAGCCAAGGTGGGTTCGGCGCAAGTACAAGTGGAGTTGGCGTCCGAAAAATCTATGAACATATTTTTGGAACTAATGGTCAAGTGGCAATCTTTCCAAACGGAATTCCATCCGAACTTCCAAAAATTGATGCATCGAAAGGTTCACTATCGTGACTCTTACCTATAGTCGTTCTGGCAAAGAGCGGCGTGGCCTTTTCAGTGGATCAGATCGCATTATGAACTCTGCTGTCCTACTCCTGCTCTTCTTGGGCATCATCTTGGTTTATGCAGCGACACGTGACTGGTTTTCATCCAATGGCCTTGATCCGGAGTACTACCTCAAACGCCAAGTAATCAATGTGATTATCGGTATAGCGCTTGCATATGGAACGACGCTTATTGATTACCGTTTACTGCGCGCCTATACGCCGATTGTCTGGGGAGTTGGAGTTCTCGGCCTGATTGCTGTCCTGATTCCGGGCTTAGGCTCGACAGTTAATGGCGCACGTTCATGGATATCTTTTCCTGGCGGATTCCAAATTCAACCTGCGGAGTTGGCAAAGATTTCAATCATCATCGGTATGGCACTTATTCTCTCTGAACGAGTTGCTGGAGAAGATGAACCAACAGATCGCCAAGTTCTTCAATCACTAGGTGTCGCTGCTTTTCCAGTGTTGCTTATTGTCTTGCAACCAGATTTAGGCACTGTCCTCATCATTGCTGCCTGTGTGATCACAATGATTGCTGTCTCGGGTGCGCGAATGCGCTGGGTTATTGGTTTGTTAGTTACTGGTATCGCGGGCGCCTATCTAGCTGTTGCAAGTGGAGAAGTCAGTGAGTACCAATTAAATCGTCTCCGTTCTTTTGTTGATCCGTCTGCAGATCCACAGGCCAGCGGCTATCAACTACGGCAAGCACGTATCACTATTGGTTCAGGTGGTCTCTTTGGCAAAGGTCTCTTTGATGGGCCACAAACAAACGGTCGATTTGTTCCTGAACAACATACTGACTTCATATTCACAGTTGCCGGAGAGGAAATCGGTTTCTTAGGTGCGGGGCTAATTCTTGTTCTCTACATGATCATTTTGATGCGCGCGTTTTCTATAGCGCGACGAACAACCGATCTTTTTGGTCGCATGGTCTGTGTCGGAGTAATTGCATGGTTCTCATTTCAAATTTTTGAAAACATCGGTATGACCATGGGCTTGATGCCGATGACAGGAGTGCCGTTGCCATTTCTTTCCTATGGAGGCTCGAGCATGTTTGCCAACATGATTGGTATCGGGTTGCTGCAGAACGTCTATCAACGCACCCGCTAAACCGACATTTACGCGGAGATTAGGCAGAGGAACTCTCTTTCTGCCATACTTCGCGGGTTCGAATCGCCTCACGTTCTTGAGGTCGCCAGGACCGCTCTATAGGTGCGGATCGGCTGATCCAGATAAAGGCGCCACCAGAAGATTTTTAAGCATATGTCCGCAAGGGCATTACAAAAGGATTTGATCGTATGGCTGATGAGCCAAAAAAAGTGCGTAAGCGCGCTGTAAAGAAAAGTTCCACTAAATCTGCTGCTGATGCTCCAACCACAGAAGCTCCAGCAAAAGAGAAAAAATCTAAAGCCGCAGGCGCAATTCCTGCACCAATCTTTCAAGCAGCTCCAGTTGTTGCCGCTCCTAAGACGCGCGCTACCCAGAAGCCTGCGGTGAAGTCGAGCGAGCCAGTCTCAGACTCTGAAACCGAAAACGATAACCGCCGTCGCCGTCGCCGTAGAGGTGGACGTGGTCGTCGCCGCTCTGACAAAGAAGGTGGCGAAGAGACAACTCCACAATCTCCTGTGGTTGATGATGATTCTTCTACCTCAGTTGCATTTAAGAAACGTCGCCGCCGTCGTCGATCTGGCTCTGATGGGGTCACCCCTGGTGAGGTCGTTGAAGAAGATGGCGTAGTTGCTGTTGTCAAAGTTCGTGAAGCGCGTCCCGCACAAGAGCGTCCAGCCCGAGAGCGCAAGAACTTTGACCGCAACGATCGTGGTCGCAATGATCGTCGTTTCCGTGATCGCGATAGAGATCGTGATCGTGGTCGTGAACGTCATCGTTACGGCGACTATCGCGAGAATCGCCGTCGCGGAACAATCCTTACTGATGCAGAATTCTTAGCGCGTCGAGAATCCGTGGATCGTGAGATGTTGGTACGCCAACAAGGTGATCGCACCCAAATTGCAATCCTGGAAGACAATGTTCTAGTCGAGCACTATGTCAATCGAAATAGCAATATTTCATATGTAGGAAACGTCTATCTTGGAAAAGTTCAGAACGTTCTTCCATCAATGGAAGCTGCTTTCGTTGACATTGGTAAGGGACGTAACGCAGTTCTCTATGCAGGTGAAGTGAATTGGGATGCTGCTGGTCTTACTGATAACCAAGAGCGCAAGATTGAACGTGTGCTTAAGACTGGCCAATCAGTTCTAGTTCAGGTAACAAAAGACCCCATCGGTCAAAAAGGTGCACGCCTTACTAGCCAAATTTCATTACCTGGTCGTTATCTTGTTTATGTTCCTGGCGGTGGAATGAGTGGAATTTCGCGACGTCTTCCTGATACTGAACGCGCTCGACTCAAAGATATTCTCAAAGGTCTTATTACCGATGAAGAAGGCGTCATCGTTAGAACTGCAGCCGAAGGTGCTTCTGATGAAGAGCTCACCCGTGACGTTGTTCGACTCAAAGCGCAATGGGAAGATATTAAGAAGAAATCTGAGAACACCAGCACTAGCGCTCCAACTTTGCTTTATGGAGAACCAGATCTAACAGTCCGTGTCATCCGCGATATCTTCAATGAAGATTTCCGCAAACTCACAGTACAAGGTGATGGCGCTTGGGAAGATATCAATAACTATCTCGGACATATTGCGCCCGAACTTCTCTCAAAAATTGAAAAGTGGACTGGCTCTAAAGATATGTTCACCGAAAATCGGGTAGATGAACAACTCGCAAAAGCTCTGGATCGCAAGGTGTACCTACCTTCAGGTGGATCACTTGTTATTGATCGCACTGAAGCGATGGTTGTTATTGATGTCAACACAGGTAAGTTCATCGGCAAGGGCGGAAACCTTGAAGAGACCGTCACTAAGAACAACCTTGAAGCTGCAGAAGAAATCGCACGCCAACTAAGGTTGCGCGACTTGGGTGGAATTATCGTTATCGACTTCATCGATATGATTTTGGAATCTAACCGCGAACAAGTTCTCCGTCGCTTAGTTGAATGCCTGGGACGCGATCGCACTAAGCACCAAGTTGCGGAAGTTACTTCTCTTGGTCTCGTCCAAATGACACGTAAACGCGTTGGACAAGGCTTGATCGAAGCTTTCTCCACAACATGCGAAAGTTGTGGTGGACGAGGTATTCATGTTCATATGGAACCGGTAAATAAAAAGAGCCTTGATCGCGAAATCACTCCTACCTTCGAAAGTAAGGACGAGGAGAGCGATGAGGACAGTAGCGATGACGAGAGCGATAGTTCTCAGGAGAACTCACAAGTTGGTTCAGAAGAACCATCGAGCGATAAGGGCGAAAAAGACGGAAAAGCTCGCTTTGGTCGCCGCCGCCGCAGGGCATCCAGCTCTGGGGTCGTGACCGCCTAACTCAGTTTGACCCCACACAGGCTCAATCCGTAACCTAGGCCCCTGCTCGAGGGCATACGCTCGAGAAAGAATTAAAGAAAGAATCGGAAGGACAATCGTGTACGCAATTGTTAAGGCTGGCGGCCGCCAGGAAAAAGTCGCTGTTGGCGATACCGTCTTTGTGGATCGTATCGATGCAGCTGCTGGCTCGACCGTTAGTTTCCCAGCGCTCCTTGTCGTTGATGGCGCTGCCGTCACTTCTGATCCAAAAGTTCTCTCTGGCGTAAAAGTTACTGGCGAAATCGTTGAAGAAGTTAAGGGTCCAAAGATCCACATTCTTCGTTATAAGAGCAAGACTGGTTATCGCCGTCGTCAAGGTTTTCGTTCAAAGAACACTCGCGTGAAAATCACTGCGATTAACGGTGTGAAGTAAGGGGCTGAAAAAACATGGCATCCAAAAAAGGCGTCTCCTCAACCCGTAACGGTCGCGATTCCAATCCGCAATTTCTTGGTATCAAGCGCTTCGGCGGACAGGTAGTTAACAGCGGCGAGATTCTCGTTCGCCAACGTGGCACCAAGTTCCACCCAGGTAAGAATGTAGGAATCGGTAAGGACGACACACTCTTCGCACTTGCCTCAGGTGCAGTCGAGTTCTCAAACGCACGTGGTCGTCGCGTTGTAAATATCGTTCCGGTTTCCTAACACAACGGACTTAATAAATTGCGGGTCCGTATCCACGGGCCCGTTTTTTATTTCTACAATCGAAAGGAGAGATAAGCAATGACAACATTTGTCGATCGCGTAACTCTCCATGCCTCCGCAGGAAAAGGTGGAGATGGTTGTGTTTCCGTGCACCGTGAAAAGTTTGTTCCTCTAGGTGGCCCCGATGGTGGAAGTGGCGGTCGTGGCGGCGACATCATCCTTGTTGTTGATCCGAGCGTAACTACGCTTCTAGATTTTCATCACTCACCACATCGCAACGCAAGTTCTGGTCGCCAAGGCTATGGCGCGCTAAAAAATGGTCCTGATGGTGAAGATTTGATTCTCGGTGTACCTAATGGAACTGTCGTAATGACTAAAGATGGTCGAGTGCTTGCAGATTTGGTTGGAAATGGAACTCGATTTGTTGCTGCAAAAGGTGGACTTGGCGGCTTAGGAAATAACGCGCTCGCTTCATCTCGTAGGCGCGCTCCAGGTTTTGCACTCCTCGGTGAGCCAGGTGAGAAGCGCACACTCATTCTCGAACTCAAATCTGTTGCTGATATTGGCTTGATTGGTTATCCCAGCGCTGGAAAGTCATCGTTGGTTGCTGCGATTTCAGCTGCGCGCCCAAAGATTGCTGATTATCCATTTACAACACTGGCTCCAAACCTTGGCGTCGTACAAGCTGGTGACTCAAGATTTACTGTTGCAGATGTTCCAGGACTTATTCCGGGCGCTTCAGAAGGTAAGGGACTTGGCCTGCAATTCCTCCGTCACGTAGAACGCTGCGCTGCACTTGTGCATGTTCTTGATTGTGGAACGCTGGAAAGTGATCGTGATCCAATCAAGGATTTCGACATCATTGAAAATGAACTCAAGATGTATGCCGAAGATCTAAGCGATCGTCCGCGAATTGTTGCGCTCAATAAAGTCGATCTACCTGATGGTAAAGCGATGGCAGATATGGTGGAACCAATTCTGCGCGAGCGCGGATATGAGGTTTACCAAATCTCTGCAGCAGCGCGTATAGGTCTTGAACCACTTCTCTATGCCATGTCAAAACTTGTTCAGGAATATCGCACGCGCCAAACTCAAGAAGAGAAAGCGCGTATTGTTTTGCGACCTACTCCGATTGACGATGCTGGCTTTAAAGTTTCAGCAAATGAAGATGGTTCATTTACCGTTGTAGGCGCTAGACCTGAGCGTTGGGTACACCAAACTAACTTCAGCAACGCAGAAGCTGTTGGATATCTTGCAGATCGCTTAGCAAGCCTCGGCGTTGAAAAAGAATTATTTAAGCTCGGCGCAAAACAAGGCGATGAAGTTCGTATCGGTATTGGCGACGACGCTGTTGTCTTTGATTGGGAGCCCACCATTGAAGCCGGCGCAGAGCTACTGTCTGGTCCACGTGGCGACGATATGCGTATCCCTCGCGGTTGGGAGAAGTTTGATGAAGAAGCGATTGACCAACTCGACGATGATGAATTGGCGCAGCAATGGGAGTACAACGTTACTGATCCCACAAACCCACAAGTGCATAACTCAGAAAAAAGTAATACATCAGATAAGGAGACGATGTGACCCGCGATGTAGTAACCCAAGCGCGCCGTATCGTCATCAAGATTGGCTCTTCATCCCTTACTGGTAAAGATGGCGCAGGGCTCGATAGCGCTGCAGTTTCAACGCTCGTTGATGCGGTCGCACAACTGAAGAAAGATGGAAAAGAAGTCATCGTTGTCTCATCGGGTGCGATTGCGGCTGGTCTTGCGCCTCTCGGTTTAAATGCCCGGCCCCAAGATCTTGCCACCCAACAAGCAGCTGCATCTGTTGGTCAAGGACTATTGATTCACAGTTACACCGAATCATTTCGGCGCCACTCAATTACTGCATCACAAGTACTACTTACTATTGAAGATATCGTCCGTCGCTCGCATTATCAAAATGCACAGCGCACACTCTTTAAGCTGCTCCAACTTGGAGTAGTTCCTATCATCAATGAAAACGATTCGGTTGGAACCCAAGAAATTCGCTTCGGAGATAACGATCGCATTGCTGCTCTTGTCTCACACCTAGTAGGGGCTGACTTGTTAGTACTCGTATCTGATGTCGATGGGTTATACGACGCTCCACCATCGCAGCCAGGTGCAAAGAAAATTCTCCGAGTGGAAAGTATTGACGAGGTAGCAGGCGCGGATATCGGAGGCGCCGGTTCCAAAGTTGGAAGCGGGGGAATGGTCACGAAGATCGAAGCAGCTCGCATTTCTACCGGTGCTGGCATTCCAATGTTGTTGACTTCGCTAGAAAAGGTCTCAGTATCGCTCACAGGTGCTGATGAAGGAACACTCTTTGTTGCCGCAACCTCAAAGAAATCTTCTCGTTTACTCTGGTTAGCGCACGCTGCTACACCTCGTGGTCGACTCATACTTGATGCTGGCGCAGTCACGGCGCTGAAGGAAAGGGGAGTTTCCTTACTTCCTGCCGGTGTAACTGGAGTGTCTGGAGAATTCAGTTCAGGAGATACCGTCGAAATTGCTGCAGCTGATGGAACTGTGATTGCTCGCGGATTAGTAGCCTTTGATTCTGAAGAGATTCCCATGATGTTAGGCCGCTCGACAAAAGATTTGGCCAAGGAACTTGGTCCAGAATATGAACGTGAATTGGTACATCGCGATGACATGGTGTTGCTATGAGCAATGACAAGCTAATTGCCGATTTAGCCGATACGGCTCGTAAGGCTGCTCGGACTCTTGTTGCCGCAACGCATGAAGAACGTAAGTCAGCTCTTCTGGCAATTGCTGATGCGCTACTTGTTCGCCAATCTGAAATCATCGCTGCAAATGCAGAAGATATGGAGCGAGGAAAGTCGAGTGGGCTGAACTCTCAACTCCTAGATCGCTTAATGCTCAATGAATCTCGCATTCAGGGTATTGCTGGCGGTGCTCGCAAAGTTGCAGCCCTTCCAAATCCACTTGGAAATGTCCTTCGTGAACGAACACTTGAAAGCGGATTGAAGTTAACCCAAGTCTCGGTTCCATTTGGAGTTGTGGGCATGGTGTATGAAGCTCGTCCAAATGTCACAGTCGATGCGGCAGTAATTCTTCTCATGTCAGGAAATGCTGCGTTACTGCGAGGATCTTCTTCTGCTGAGCGGAGCAACGAAGTTCTCGTCAAAGTTATGAGAGAAGCGCTAGCAAAGACTGGAATATCACCTGAAGTAATTCAGCTCATTCCTTCACATGATCGCGACACAACCCGTGCTCTCCTTCATGCTCGAGGCAAAGTCGACCTTGTCATTCCACGCGGAAGCGCTGCGTTGATCCGTATGGTGGTCGATGAGTCAACAGTTCCGACTATCGAAACTGGCGCTGGCGTTTGCCATGTTTACGTTGATGAAAAAGCAGATCTCAATAAAGCGTTACCAATTGTGGTTAACTCAAAGACTCATCGCCCTAGCGTCTGTAATGCAGCCGAAACTCTCTTGGTGCATGAGAAAGTCAAAGACAAGTTCCTGCCAATCGTTCTTCAAGCGCTTCATAACGCAAGTGTGAAATTACATTGCGATGATGACTCGCTGCAGGTTGCTCAAGGATTAAATATTCCAGCAGAGAAAGCCACAGAAGAGAGTTGGAGTACTGAATACGGCGTACTTGAGATGAATGTTGCTGTGGTCCCATCGTTATTGGCAGCATCTGATCACATATTGAAGTACGGCACCAATCACACCGAAGCCATCGTCACTGAATCTCAGGAAAGTGCTGATGCCTTTATTGCGCTCTCTGATTGTGCTGCAGTAATGGTGAACGCTTCTACTCGATTCACTGATGGAGAAGAGATGGGATTTGGCGCTGAAATCGGAATCTCAAATCAGAAACTCCACGCCCGTGGGCCAATGGGACTGGAGCAAATGACGACCACCACATGGATAGTGAGAGGGGATGGCCAGATCCGTAAGTAATTCGCGCCAACTGCGAAGCACTCGATAAGGTGACCTTTATGTCGAACATTTCCCGCGATGATGTAGCGAATTTAGCCAAGCTCGCGCGTATCGACCTTTCCGACGATGAACTCAACCATCTATCCAATGAGTTAGCTGTCATTTTAGATGCCGTTGCGCGAGTACAAGAAGTTGCGGGAGAGGATGTTCCACCCACTTCTCATCCACTTCCACTAAAAAATGTTTTCCGTGTTGATGAAGTGCGTCCGAGTTTGACCCCTAATGAGGCGCTCTCTGGCGCTCCTGCGCAAGAAGAGCAACGCTTTAAAGTCCCACAAATTCTTGGTGAAGAGCAATGATTAAGAAATCTGCAGCTGAAATGGCGGCTGCCCTTAGCGCCGGTGAACTCACGAGCGTTGAATTAACGCAAGCACATCTTGATCAGATTGCCAAAGTTGATGGCGATGTTCATGCATTCCTCCATGTAGATAACGATGGCGCAATCGCTCAAGCTCGTGCTGTTGATGAGAAGCGTAAATCTGGTGAAAGAGTTTCTCCGTTGGCAGGAGTTCCGCTTGCACTGAAGGATGTTTTGGTTCAAAAAGGAATTCCTACGACGTGTGGTTCGAAGATGCTTGAAGGATGGCGTCCTCCTTATGACTCCACTGTTGTTACTCGTTTGAAAGAGAATGGCATTGTCATTCTTGGTAAAACAAATATGGATGAGTTCGCGATGGGCTCTTCCACCGAAAATTCTGCCTACGGTCCAACCCATAATCCTTGGGATCTCTCACGCATTCCTGGCGGTTCTGGTGGTGGATCATCTGCAGCGCTTGCTGCCTTTGAAGCACCACTTGCAATAGGAACTGACACAGGCGGATCTATTCGCCAACCTGCTGCAGTTACCGGAACGGTCGGCGTCAAACCTACTTATGGCGGGGTTTCCCGTTATGGACTCGTTGCGTTCTCTTCATCGCTCGATCAAGCCGGTCCTTGTGCTCGAACAGTTCTTGATGCTGCTTATCTCCATGAAGCCATTGGTGGCTATGACCGCATGGATTCCACTTCTATTAATGAACCAGTTCCTGCTGTTGTTGCAGCTGCAAAAGACGGCAACATCAAAGGTATGAAGATTGGTGTTATCAAAGAACTTCAAGGCGATGGATACCAACCTGGAGTCTTAAAACTCTTTAATCAATCGCTCGAAATTCTCGCCTCATTAGGTGCGGAGATTGTTGAAGTTTCCTGTAAGTATTTCGATTACGCACTTGCAGCATATTACTTAATCGCTCCAAGTGAATGCTCCTCTAATCTCGCTCGCTTCGATGCGATGCGTTATGGAATTCGAGTGGGTGAGGGATCTGCAGAAGAGGTTATGAATGCGACGCGCCAAGTTGGATTTGGGCGAGAAGTAAAGCGGCGCATCATTCTGGGAACATATGCGCTCTCTAGTGGCTATTACGATGCTTATTACGGAAGCGCTCAGAAAGTTCGCACTCTCATTTCCCGTGACTTTGACAATGCTTTTGGAAAAGCAGATGTACTCGTATCTCCAACTGCACCAACAACAGCTTTCAAGATTGGTGAAAAGGCTAATGATCCAATCGCGATGTATCTCAATGACATCGCGACTATCCCAACTAACTTAGCTGGCATTGGTGGAATGTCCGTTCCTTCAGGTTTAGCGGAAGAAGATGGACTTCCTGCAGGATTCCAGATCATGGCGCCGGCGATGAAAGATGATCGCATGTACAAAGTTGGCGCGGCGCTAGAAGCAGCGCTTCTCACAAAGTGGGGTAAGCCGATTCTTGATAACGCACCAGCGTTAGGAGCTAAGTGATGGCTCTTTCGTACGATGACGTTATTGCAAAATATGAACCAGTTCTCGGCCTTGAGGTTCACGTTGAACTTGGAACTGAATCGAAGATGTTCTGCGGCTGCAACACAGTATTTGGAGCTGCTCCCAACACCCAAACCTGCCCAGTTTGTTTAGGTTTGCCAGGCTCTTTGCCGGTCGTTAACGCAAAGGCAATCGAATACACAATCGCAATTGGTTTAGCGCTGAATTGTTCAATCGCTCCTTACAGCCGTTTTGCCCGCAAGAATTACTTCTATCCAGATATGCCAAAGAATTTTCAGACTTCACAATATGACGAACCGATCTGTGTAAACGGTTATCTTGATGTAACTATTGAAACCGACGAAGGTCCTAAGGAATTTCGGATTGAAATTGAACGTGTGCATATGGAAGAAGACACCGGAAAGTCCCTCCATATGGGTGGTGCCACAGGCCGAATTCATGGCGCAGATTATTCGCTCTTGGATTACAACCGAGCTGGAATCCCGCTCGTTGAAATCGTTACAAAGGTTGTAACGGGCACGGGGAAGTACGCCCCAGAAGTTGCTCGTGCATATGTATCTGAACTTCGTGACATTCTCCGTGGACTTGGCGTTAGCGATGTAAAGATGGAACAGGGTTCGCTGCGTTGCGATGCAAACGTTTCTTTACGACTTATTGGTGCTGACAAACTAGGTACTCGAAGTGAGACGAAGAACGTTAACTCACTGCGTTCTGTGGAACGCGCAGTTCGCGGCGAAATGATTCGCCACGCTGAGCTCCTCAATAAAGGTGAACGAGTTATTCAAGAGACTCGCCACTTCCATGAAGACACAGGCCTCACAACCCCAGGACGTTCTAAAGAACAAGCAGAGGATTACCGTTATTTTCCAGAACCAGATCTAGTACCAGTTGCGCCCACAAATGAATTGATTGAAAAAATTCGTGCATCGCTTCCCGAAAAACCTTCAGTACGTCGCAAGAAGTTACAAGAAGCGTGGCAGGTTCCAGATAAAGAAATGGCCGCAATGATTAACGCGGATGTTCTTGATTTAGTCGAAGAAACTGTGAAGTTGGGAGCAGACCCCACTAGAGCTCGCAGCTGGTGGCTCGGCGAAATTGCTCGTATTGCAAATGAAAAAGCTGTGACTGCCTCTGAACTTTCGATAAATTCTAAAGATGTAGCAGAAATTGTCGCCTTAATTGTCAAAGGCGAACTTACCGATAAATTGGCGCGCCAAGTTGTCGAAGGCGTCATTAATGGCGAAGGTAGGCCAGCTGAAATTATTGAAAAGCGCGGAATCAAAGTCGTTTCTGATGACTCAGCTCTGATGGCAGCAATTGAGAAAGCGATTGCAGCTCAACCAGATGTTGCTGAGAAAGTCCGTGGTGGTCATGTTCCAGCTGCGGGTGCGCTCATCGGTGCAGTTATGAAAGCGACAAAAGGACAAGCAGACGCTGCAAAAGTTCGTGAACTACTTCTTAAGCATTTGGGTCAAGGCTAAGTAGGATTCCGTCCATGACAAACCCGATGAAACCTCGTTCCAGCGTTGTTACAGACGGAATGGAGAGAGCGCCACAACGCGGCATGCTCCGCGCAGTTGGCATGACTGATGATGATTGGGTTAAACCGCAAATCGGCATTGCATCATCATGGAATGAAATCACACCGTGCAATCTCTCACTCGATCGTTTAGCCAAGGCGTCAAAACAAGGTGTTATTGATGCTGGTGGATTCCCGATGCAGTTTGGAACGATTTCAGTATCTGACGGAATCTCTATGGGTCATGAAGGCATGCATTTCTCTCTAGTCTCTCGAGAGATCATTGCTGATTCAGTTGAAACTGTGATGCAAGCAGAACGTCTCGATGGCATGGTGACTTTTG
>Ga0208546_1000216_pt1 | contig 25050 bp, 25 predicted proteins | sample DEB19_08_DNA_4_FD_184528 | JGI IMG/M metagenome (GOLD analysis project Ga0208546, IMG submission 184528) | Aqueous microbial communities from the Delaware River and Bay under freshwater to marine salinity gradient to study organic matter... | ecosystem: Environmental > Aquatic > Marine > Coastal...
CCGTCTCCTCGATACCCTTCGCAATCGTCTTGGCCAGGCTGCTGCCTTCATTGCCACCAATGCGGGCGCCTTCTCAAGCGAACTATCGACCTTCTACAACATCACGCCCCGTGTCACAACTGTCGCCTCCTCCAACATCCTCTCGACTACAGCAGGCTCCACCAACGTCGTCGTCTCCGTATCGGCGCACGGCCTTACCAATGGCACCCTCGTCGAAGTAGTTTCGGCGGGCACAACCATTGGTGGCAATATCCTTATCAATTCGCCTGCGTCCACGACTGCCACCTTCCAAGCCAGCGTCATCGATTCCAACAGCTTCGCTATCAACGTAGGCACAACTGCCGCTGCTACCTCGGCTGGGACAGGCGGCTCGGTCACATTAGGCTTCAACTACAATGCGGGCACTACGTCCACGCAACTTCAAGGAGGCTGGGGTACGGGCGCTTGGGGCGGCAACTTCGGCTGGAACGAATCTCTCGCCAGCTTCCCGGCTCCCTTGCGTCTGTGGTCTGCCGATTTGTGGGGCAGCGACATTATGGCGATTCCTTCCAAAGGCCCCCTCATGTATTGGAACACAAGCGCAGGCATCACCGAACGCATGACCATCGTCACAGCGGCGCCCTCCGTCAATCAGATTGTGCGCGTCGCCTCTGAAGCCCGGCACGTTCTCCTGTACGGTACGCACGACGTCAGCGGCTCCTATGACCCGCTCCTCATCAGGTGGTGTACCCAAGAAGACTTCACGGATTGGACGCCCTCCAACATCAACAATGCGGGCGACTATCCGCTGCCCAGCCGTGGTTCCGAAATCCGGGCCGTCAATCGCGTCGGTGACAAGACCGCTATCCTGACCGACAACGACCTATACATCCAAGCCTACATTGGCGGCAACGACGTCTTTGGTTTTACGGCGGCAGGCGAAAACTGTGGCGTCATCTCTCGCAATGCGGCAATCGAATACGGCGGCGTCCTCTATTGGATGTCAAACAACGGTCAGTTCTATCAGTACAATGGTCGGGTCGCCCCACTGCCCTGCACTGTTCTGCGCTTTATATACGATAATCTCGACGACAACAACCTCGAAAAAATCTATGCGGGCACCAATTCCACCTTCGACGAGATCATTTGGTTCTATCCGTCGACCGCCAGCACCAATAGCGAGAACGACCGCTACGTCATCTACAATACGCGCGAGCAGCACTGGACTATTGGCACCATGACCCGCACGGTCTGGGAAGACAGCGGCACTTTCCAATACCCCCTTGCCATCAACGCCGCCCCGTCCGACCTCTACTACCAAGAGTACGGCTACACCGCCGACACCTCCGCCATGGGCGCCAACTTACAGTCCGCCTACTTCGATATGGAAGACGGCAACCGCATCATGTTCGCCAACAAATTCTCGCCCGACTTCAGCAACCTTTCCAACAACACTCCTTACTCCGGCACCCTCGCGGTTTCGTTGCAGGCGCGCAAGTATCCGGGTGGCGATGTCACCACCAAGGGTCCCTTCCCTGTAACAGGCACCACCCAAAAGGTCTCGACCCGCTTGCGTGGCCGCGAGATCGCCATCCAAATCCAATCCTCCACCTCCTCGGATGTGCCGTGGCGCATGGGTCAATTCCGCCTTGCCATCGAAGCTGATGGCCTGAGATGACCCGCCGCATATCTTCTCGCTCCCTGCCAGCCGCGCCCGCCTCCTGGGACGACTCCTCCCGCGATGCCTGGAACAAGCTCACCAAAGTGCTGGAGCAGAGCGACCTCTTCGACCTAGGCCGACGCTCGCGCCCGCTATTTGTGGTGCAGGGCACAGTCAGCGCCCCGGTCACGCTCGACGTCAACAGTCCATCCGTTACAGCCCTCACGCACGTCGTCGGTAAGCTGCTCTTGGCTTTGCAGCCCAGCAACTTCGTCGATGTTCGAGAGCTTTAATTTACTGCCCTTACGTGATATAATAGCAGGCGAGGCACATATGTCCGATACATTCTCCAGCAAGAAACCCACCTATTCCGACGACGAAGATACGTACCATACCATGGGTGGTCTGGATAACCTCACTGCTGACTCCGGTGCCGAGACCCCCGATCTTGCCTCCTATCTGAACCGTACCATTCCCAATATATCATTTGACCAATTCACGGGCGGTCTCGAACAAATCGCCCAGCTATTTCCGGGCATCCAAGTCAAGCCAGACTATCAGCCCGGCCTCACTGACATTACATTTACGCGCGGTTACTACGGCCCGCAACAAGACGTCAAGCCCGGAGGCTATGGCACCGAGTCCGCTGGCCATCTGTTCTGGTCCCCGCAACGCTACCAGATGCCCGTCCAAGCTGTTACCACTACGACAGCCAGCACCACCACCGAAGACCAACAAGACCAGCAAGACTACAATCTTGACGAAATTCTAATGCAGTTGATCTCCTCTGGTGGTGGTGAAGAAAAAGAAAAGAAAAAACAACGCCGAGACGACGAAGGCACTGTAACCAACACCGTCACGGGCGGCAACACTGTCGACACCATATCTGGCGGAAATACTGTTGATACGCTAACGGGTGGCAACACTGTAGATACCATCTCGGGCGGTAATGTCAATGACACCGTTACCAAGTCGGCTAATGAGCAACTTGTCGAGTCGCTGTACAAAGACATTCTTGGTCGGGAATCCGATGCAGAAGGTGAAGCGTATTGGATTAAGGAAATTGAGAAGGGCAACCGTCCTTTCGAAGACATTGTCCGCGACTTTATTGGGGGCGCCCAAGGCGAAGACATTACCAAAGCCAAAACCTTTGACGTTGGCAAGTATTTTGATGACCGAGAATTCAAAGCTGACATTGGAACTGTTGAAGGTGGTACCGGCAACGACACCATTGACGGTGGCCTCTCTAATCTAGACACTATTGGTGGCGGCAACGGTATTGATACTATTAGCGGCGGCGAAGGCAACGACACTTCAGTTGTAACTGGTCCTACCGAAGCTGAAATAGAAGCCGCACGCCGTAAAGCCGCTGACGAACAGACCGTAAAGAACGCTTATCAGCAAGTGTTTGGGCGCACCGATGTCGATCAGGAAGGTCTTGACTATTGGACCGGACAGCTTGCTTCTGGTAAATCTTCGACGGACTTGCTGCGTGATCTTGTGTCCGGCGCTCAAGGTGCTGACATCCAAGCAGCCCAAAACACCGACACCGTCAGCAAACTCTATGAGGATTTGCTTGATCGCGCGCCCGACGCAGAAGGCTTGTCGTACTTCCGCTCACAACTTGCGGCAGGTGCCACTCCTGACGAGGTCGCTCAAAACATCATCAGTGGCGCGCGTGCTGGCGAAGAAGCTTCCAAGATCAGCCAAGCCGAATACGACCGCTACTTCAAGCAGCCCACTCAAACTGCAACAAATGCTCCTGCCACCACTTCTCTTACGGCAGAACAACTTGCACAATTTGCAAGTGCAAACGCAGGTAACTCCGAACTCGTAAACAGTCTGCAAAAATTTGCTGATGATTATTATGCCAACAACATCATGTCGGCGAATTTCTCGCCAGATGATTTTCGCAGCAACTTCATTTACGAAGCCATCAGTCAACCGGACGTACTCTCTAAGTTGGTGGGCGAGTCGGCTGCATCACAGTTTCTGACCTTTGGTGGTGGCGGGGAAGGCGACACTTCTGTTGGCATTGACGTAAACGCTGTTGCCCGTGAAATAGCTAACAGTCTTGACAGCGAAGCTTTCAATGCGCTTGCAGAAGGTGTTGGCAAACTCACCGACATTAGCAGTGACGTAGCAGATTTCATAGGGCTGGGCGGCGACCCTGTCACGGGCATGATAACGTCGCTCATCAGCGGTGACAGTTTTGCCGAGTCGGCTGCCAATGTTGCTACGACCCTACTGACTAATGCAGCCGTCGACATGGGCGCATCTGCTTTGGCGGCGCTCGGCATCCCTGGCGCAGGCCCCTTTATTAGCGCGGCCCTTGTACTTGACAGTGTTCTTTCCGATGCGCTAGGATATGAAAGCCCCATTCAAGATGGCATTAGCTGGATTTCCACGCAAATCGAAAAAGGTGTCGAGTGGATTAGTGACGTCTTCGGTGACATCTTTGGCAGTATCGGTGATTTCTTTGGAGGCTTGTTCGCGGAGGGCGGAATGGTGCGCTATCAGGAAGGCGGCTTGGTTGACTTACCGGGCGAAATGCCGTATAGTTACACAAACTACTACGGAGCTTTGGATCAGTCCCAGCCTTCCATGCCGCAGCTTTCGCTTGACGAAGTCCAGCCGGAGATGGCGTTCGCGGGCGGCGGCCTGATTCCTCTGGTGGGTGGCGGCAAAGTGGCGCGCGGGCCGGGCGGTGGTCTCGATGACCTGATCCCGACTTCCATTGACGGACGCCGCGCTGCTGCCCTCTCGGACGGCGAGTTCGTCATTCCAGCCGACGTGGTCAGCATGATGGGCGACGGCTCCTCCAACGCTGGTGCCAAGCGCCTTTACGATATAGTGCGCCAAGTGCGCCAAGAAAAGACCGGCACCTCTAAGCAGGCAGGTCCCCTGCCCGTCGGCAAGATTCTCGAAAGGACTATGAAATGAGCGGCGTGCTTTCAACTCTGTTCGGCATCGGGCCTCAAAAGACTTCACAGACTACGACGCCCACCCTCCCCTCAAATACGCAGGCCACCGTTGATGAACTGCTTGCACGCACGCGCGGCTTTGCTGCCGAACCCTACCAGCCTTACGTCGACGCGCAAGGCAATGCCATTCCCCGCGTCGCTCAGTTCACGCCCGACCAGCAACAAGCTTTCGAGTCTGCCCGCACCCTAGCCGAGCAAGCCGGGGGCCTGAGCGGTCTTACACCGGGCCTCGCGAATGAAGCCATTTCGGCTACGCGCAAGATGGCCACTACTTTGCCTGAGACCGACATCCAAGCGTACATGTCGCCGTACACGCAGGGCGTCATCGACCCCATGATCCGGGCCATTGAAGAGCGCGCTGCCAAGGAACGCCTTGCCCTCGGCCAACAATCCGCACGCACAGGCTCCTTCGGCGGTTCCCGCCAAGCCATCGCCGAATCCGAACTAAGCCGTGGCACCCAGCGCAACATCGCCGAAACGACCGCAGCCGAGCGCGCCAAAGCCTACAACCAAGCTCTTGAGCAGTTCCGCAAAGACCAAGCCAACATCCCCGCGCTCTACGCTCAGATGCAGGGCCAACTTGGCACGGGCCTCCAACAAACGCAAGGCGCTTTTGGTAGCATGGTCAATCCGCTTCTCCAGACGGGCGGCTTGCAGCAGGCACGCGAACAAGCGAACCTCGACGTCCTCCGTCAGCAGTACGAAGAAGAACGTGACTTCCCGCTGCGTGGCATTACCGCCCTGCGCCAGACCCTCGGCCTTAGCCCTCAAGTCCTGGGCGTGGGCACTTCGCAAGCAGGCTCGCAGCCGGGCGCCAATCCTCTCACAGCCGTTGTTGGCGCCATCAACCAGGGTCCTAAGTTCATTAAAAACTTAAAAGAACTTGGCGGCGCGCTGGGTCTATAAAAATTAACTTTAGTCAACACGCACTGTCTAGGACAAAAGCAAATGGCTGAACCGACACCGCAAGCACAATCTGGTTTTCGTGAAGAACTTCGTCGATTGTGGCAGCAGACAGTAGGTCAACGTCCCGGTCAAGCGGCAGCCCCGGCTCCTGCTGCTACTCCTGTTGTGACCCCCGGCGCGGCACAAACACCAGCCGAACGGCCTCCCCTCTTGGAGACACTGCGGGAAAGCGTCCGCGATATGGTAAGCCCGGAACCGTCTACTGCTGACCGCCTTGCCGCACTAGGTGCGGGCATGCTAACGAATCCGCGTAGCCGCTATGGCTTCTTTGGCGACTTGGCCGCAGGCATGCAAGCCCAGCAGCAATTCGACGCACGTGCCAGCGAAGAACGTCGCAAAAGTGCTGAAACTCAAGCTAAGATTATCTTGGCTGATGCCGAGCAACGCTATAAAGAAAATCCCGATAGCTGGCAAGCCCGCGCTGCCCTTATGAAAGCCGAAGCTGATGTGAGGGCTGCTGACGCTGCTACTCGCCGCGCCAATCAAGAACAGCGTGACCGTGTAGTTGGGCAGCAGCGCGATGCCGACGGCAATCTTTACAATGTTCACGAGAGCGGCAGGGTTACTCGCGTCGGCGGCGAGGGTGGTCCATCCTTCGTTGATCCAGAACGCTCCCCTGAAGCGCGCCGCTATGCGGCATGGTCGCAGTCCCGCGAAAATCTTGAAAGCCGCTTGCGCGCAACCGCGCCTTCGATTACTGAGTCGCCCGAGCAACGTGAGGCGCGTATTCAAAATGATTTGCAGGCGTGGCTGCGAAATAACCCGCGTCCTCGTGCGCCGTGGGAACAGCGGCCTGATCCGAATGCCCCCGCTGCCGCTGCTGCGCCAGCACAAAACGAAAACCGTACACGTATTGACTTTAATACAGGTCGCCCGCTCTAATGCCGCTATTTGAAATCCCGCTGCCTAATGGCCAGATTGTCGAAATCGAAGCGCCCGAAGACAAGCGTTCCGAAGTTATCTCTAAGGCTCGCGATTACTTCAGGCAATCCGACCCAGAAGGCTTCGCCAAGTGGAACGAAAGTCGCCCACTAACGGGCCTGGGTTCCAGCTTTGTTAGTTCGGCACGAGGCGCGCTAGGCTCACAAATATCTGGTGCGGCGCCTTATGCTGAGACTGTCGGGCTGCCCGGCCAAGAAACTCTGCGTAACCTGGGCCAGACCGTTAGCGGTGAGCCTGCACTTGAAACACGCGGATTTGAAGGCTTCCGTGATTTTCTGAGTCAGGTTGTCAGCCGCCCCACTGAGGCTATTCCTGCTGCTATTGGTACGGCGGCGGGGTCGCTCGCGGGTTCTGTTGCATTGCCTGTAGCGGCAGCATTGGGCGTAGCGGGCTTGGGCGCGGGCGCAGGTTTGGCGGGTGCTGTCGGCTTGGGTACGTCCATTCTTACGGGCGCGCTATCTTCTACCAGCGAGCTTGAAGGCTTGCTTAAGAACGAACCGAACGTGGACCCCGACACAGCACGGCGTTTGGCTGTAGGGGTTGGCGGTCTCATTGGTGCTGGCGAAGGTGGCGCCGCAGGTGCTTTGATTTCAAGGGCACTTGGCAGGACACTGCGCCGTGAAACTGCTGAAGGCTTAATTCAGATAAGCAATCGCAGTGCCCAATCAGCAGCCGCACGCGGCACCTTGGCAGGCATTGCCCTCGAAGGTGGTAGCGAAGCTGTTGGCGGTGCTGCCCGCGAAACTACTGCTGCGCTTGCCTCCGGTAACTTCGATGTTGCCAATCGTGCTGACAGGGTTTTGCTCGATGCTGCTCTAGGTTCCATTGGTGGTGGTGCGCTGGGCGGCGTCAGTGGTGCGCGCGATCCGGCCCGTGCCCGTGCTGAATTGGAAAGTCGCGCAGGCTACGGTCCCCAGCTTCCCGCTGAAGGCGAAACCGCGCCCGTCCAAGCAGAACCGCCCGAGCCGTCTTTGTTGCCTCCTGCGCCGACTCCTTTTAGCACGGGCGAAGAGGCACGTCAATTCTTTGCAAGCAGGCCGGAGTTTGCGCCCCGTTTTGATATTGATGACGAGGGTGCTGTTATATTGGCAAATCGTTATCAGCAGCAAGATTATCGCGACCAAGTAAATAAAATCCGCCAAAACGAACTGGGCGAGTTCATGGCAACCAAAGCCATCCGCACGTTTGAAGAACCGGACGCAAAAGGCAAAATGCAAGTTCGTGAAGTGCGCGACGGTCAGGCTGTTCAGTTCATGCAGCGCATTTTGGAAGCAGCTAAGGACCCTCAAGCAGGCTTGAACATTGGCAGCTTTAATGCTCAGGACATCACCAACCAAGCTTTGGCGCGCCTCGGCCCTGAAGCTGACGCTCCCACCAAAAAAGAAATCGGCTTCGTCAAGCAGCAACTAGAAGCCTTGAAAAGAAACGGCTTTCTTATTGAAGGCGATGAGGGGCGCGGAACCTACGGCGTAACCGGGCGCGACATCGAAACTCTCGAAGCTATCAAAGCTCGTCGCGAGGGGCGTGTCCTTCAGCAGCCCGGTGAACGTGGTCTTCGCCGCGAGGGTGAAGCTGGTGCCGCAGAGTTCCCAGGCTTGGCAGGGCTTGTGCGTCAGGCTCCTGAAACCGCGCAACAAGAAGTGGGCAGGCGCGTCGGTGAATTTTTGGGTAGCGGCGAATACCTTAATACAGAGGTGCCCGCGCTCCAAAAGATCAGCCAGTTCCTGGGAGGTGAGTATCGCGGCCTTACCCAGCAAGAACTTACTGACTACCAAGCAAAGTTTGGCAATCGCCCCGATCCCACTGTTGCCAATCTCTTCAACGACTACATTGGCACGCGCGAAAAGCAAAGTCAGTTGGCTGCTGAACGCCGCCGCAATCCTGAACTGGCGCTCTCACCAGAACTCATCAACATAGTGGGCAGCCAGAATGCTGCTACTCTGCAAAACATTTGGCCGCAAGACCCTGCGATGCGCCAGCAATTTATGCGTGAAATTGAAAACGCTTTTGCGGGGCAGCAGGCACGGCGCATCGAGCAACTCACTGGCATTACCGCTCCGGCAGGCGTTACAACTCCCGGCGGGCAAACGGAATTGCGTGAGACTGTCACTCCGGCTCCGGGTTTCCGCCCCACCGAAGACCCGCTTGGAACGCTGCTAGGTATTGCGCGGGCGCCCGAACTACAGCGTACTGCCCAGCTTCAGCAGCTTCTTAGTGACCCGGTGCAAGGTCCGCAACTTTTGCAACGTCTGACGCAGAACCGCAGCCCCCGCGAAGTCATGTCGTGGAAGAAGTGGCAGCAGCTTTTCCGTGAAAATAACATACCCTTCTCAGAAGCACAAGGGCGCTTTGTTAATGAGCAGGCGACCAAGCTAGGTTTGGTTGACGGTATCGGGCGCCTAAAGTGGCGTGACGTGGATGCCCCCAAGCAAGCTCCGGCACCCCAACCAAAAGCCGCGCCCCCTCCGCCTGCACCGAAAGCCAAGCCTAAAGCTGCACCTGCGCCGAAGGCCCCGCCGATTGCGCCACCTCAATTGCCGCCCTCCTACGAAAGCAACACCACTGTAGCTTTAGGCAAACGCCCTTTTCTGAGGGGCGGCGAAATTATTTATCAGGATGCTAAGGTAGGTATTGTCGAGCATCCCGATCAAAATAACGGCAGCCTCCGCTACTATTTCGTTAGCAACAACCCAAATGCAAAAGCATATGCTTTCGGCATTGACAACTTTGTTGACAAAAACAATAAGCCGACGGGGGTTCCTCCTGGGAGCTACCTGACCACTGAAGACCTTACTCGCGTCGTTCAGAAAATTGAGGAGCGCCGCCTTAACTTGGAGCAGCTTGCCAAAGATAATCCGGCAGGCCCGTTTGTCAACGAACAAATTGTTGCCACCCGAAGCATGCCTAAGAACCTTGTCAACTATGGCAAGAAGCTTCTCCAAGAACTGAAGTTGACAAATTCAAATGTCATCTTTGTTTCAAAACAGGATGCCGAGCGCCCAGGTTTTACTGACGAATACAAGTTGTACGGCAGATATAATTTTGTACGTACTGCCGGATCACAGTCACCTACTACGCAGGGCATTTACTTTAGTAACCCCGGCATCAAAGATGTGGTTATTATGGTGGATACTACGCGTTCACCAGAAATACAAATGGAGGCACTCGCTCACGAAATTGGTCACTACTTCCAATACGATGCTTTCAACAGGGCGCCTGCTGCAACTCAACAGGCTGTGCGGGATGCTTTCCAAAACTTCTTGAAGAAAGCCGAAGGCCAGACACTAGGCGAATTTTTTGGGGAACTTCGTACACCCGCTCGGGCTATCAGGCTGCGCGAAGTTAATGCCGCTATGCTTAATACCCCCTTCAAAGACATCGACAATAGTTATTTGCGTAGCTTCCAAGAATGGTTTGCTGACAACGTAGCTAAGTGGGCCGTTACCAACGAGGTTCCGCGCGGCTTAGTAGAAAAGTTTTTCAAGAAGATTGCCGACGGCTATCGCAAGATTGTTGCGTCTTTCGGTAGCCAAGCCCTGCCTGACCGCGCTGTCGAGGATTTCATCAAGGGCTATCGTGACGGCAAAATCCTCAAGCAGTCTGGCCTCGCTTCAGCATCTGATGCCGATCCAACCATTGATGCCCAAACAGTGCAGCAGTCGCTGGCTTCGCCACATCTTCCTACCGATACCAACAAAGCCCACAAGATTGTCAAGCAAGCAATGGACGATCAGATCACGGGCGTATTCAAGTGGTTCTCTTCTGGTATCATGACTATGGGCAAAGTCAAGCCCGCCTTGCGTGCCGCTTCAGAAGCCATGCGGAACATGTACACCCGCACCCAAGAAGCTTCGGACGAGCTAGTTGAGATGCTGGCCCCCGCCGCGCGTCTATCGCCTGAGTCCCGCGCCAAGATTACGCGCGTTGCTGAAGTTGCTTCCCGCACACGCAAACAGCCTGACACCAAGAACCTGACAGCAGAAGAGAAGACCGCTCTGCAAGGCATGTTCGACATGGGCCAGCGTGCATTTGACTATTTGCAAGAAGCCTTTGTTATGAAATATTTCCTACCCGACGAAGGTAAAGCGCCTGCCGAACGTGCCCGCCTCGAAAATTTCTGGGACAAGCATGGCCGTGTACACCTGTGGGAAATCCCCTCAAAGGAACTGGCAGCCGCGTCGCCCGAAGGTTTCCGCAAAATGCAGGAGATCGACCGTCTTCGCAACCCATACTACTTCCCGCAAATCGCACGCGGCACGCACTTCGTCGCTGCCTACAAGAAGGGAGCCGGTGGCGCCAAGGACATCGTGCGTCTGATTCCCTACACGCCCCTGAACATGGCGCAAAAGCTGCGCGGTTTTGCTGATCCCGAAAAGGCAGCCATCGCGGAACTCCGCAAGGAATTCCCTAGCGCCGCCACCCATACCATTATGGAGCGCGGCCAGCAATTCACCAACGACCAGAAGGCCCAGAAGCTTCGCGAGCAGGGTGACTTCATTGCTGAGTATTTGCAGCAACTGATTGGGGTGGTGGGCAAAAACGGCCAGCAAGTGATTGCTAAGATGCAGAAGGAAATCGACAAGGCCAGCCTTGACCGTCTGTTCCGCCCCAACCAAGACATCCTGCGCGCGGTTACGCCCGATAACGAAACCAGCTACGTGCTGGACGTGCTGCCCCAGTACGCAATGTCTGTTGCCAAAATACAAGCTCGTCGCTACACCCAAGATGAGTGGAACAAGTCCCTGGAAAATCTGTCGTTCAACGATAAGAACTTCTTGAACGATCTGCGCGACTATGCTACAACTCCAACTGAAGCATTCGGTGCCGCGCGCGGTGCAGCATTCTTCATGTATCTGGGAGCCGCCGTTGACACTGCCCTCGTAAACGCGACTCAGCCTTTCCAGACAACGCTTCCAATGCTGATCCGTGACGGTGGTCTGGGTGCCTCCAAGTTCCTGGCATCTGCCTACAACACTGTCCTTCTCAACAAAGACTTGGGCAAGCTGTTGAGTGGCGAAACACAGTTTACTAAGGCTACCGTCAGCAAAGTTTTGAAGGGTGACGAAGCTGACGCTGTTACACGCGCCGCCCGCGAAGGTGTGTTCAGCCCGGTTTACACAAATGAAAGTCGCGGGCAATTCACTGCTGAAGGGCTACGTAAGGCTGGCGTAAAGAATGCTCCTGGCACTGCCCGGACTCTCAACAAGCTGACCAATTTCCTTGGCAAGCCTATGCAAGCCATCGAGGAAGTCAACAGGTTGACCACCTTCCTTGCCGCCTACCGCCTCGCTAAGTCCGACCCAAAAGTAATCGAACGTGGTAATCGTGCTGACAATACAGGCTACACAGACCCCTACAGCTACGCAATGGGCAAGGTCTTTGATACGCAGTTCCTGACTTCGAAGGAAGACCGCGCTTACATTCAACGCTTCTCGCCGGGCGCTGAAGTGGCTACGCAGTTTATGTCGTTCCCGCTCAAGATGATCGAACAGTATGTGCGTCACGGCGCCATGCTTTTGGAAGGTATCTACAAAGTGGACCCGTTCATGGCGCGTGCTGGCTTTGTCGGCATGATGGGCATGGTCGGCCCGCTTGTTCTGCTGGCGGGTGTATGGGGCCTGCCGGGCGCTGACTTCACCAAGGAACTGCTTGAGAAGCTGGCAGCCAAACTGTTCAAGGGCGCGCAGAACTTTGATGCTGACGCACGCATCTGGCTCGGCGGCGGGCGCTTTGCTGAAGCCGTGCTTCGCGGTGTGCCCCATGCTTACGGCGGCGCCTCTCTTGCCAACCGCATGAAAATTGACCCCGTACCATTCCAAGAAATATCCCCGCTTTCGATTTTCGGGATGATGGGTCCTGTCGGCGGGCTTGCCGAAGCCTACCTGAGCCGCATGCCCGAGTACATTGCGAACGGTGACTACTGGAATGCTGCCGCCGTCGTCATGCCGCGCGCCGTGGGCAACGTCATTCGTGGTGCCAACCTTTACGTAAACGAGGAGCAGCGCACGCTGCAAGGCAACCGCATGCTTACGCCTGACATCCTTCGTAGCTACAACGAAACCACCAACTTCCCTGCTGCGCTACGTCAGGCCGTCGGCTTCCCGGCTCCTGAACTTGTCAACTTGCGGGAAGCGGCTACGCTGTCCGAGGAAATCAGCCGACAGATGCGCGAACCCACCGAGAAAGCCAACAAGGAACTGGCCAAGTATTTGACCAACAGCCTTGACGCACGGCGCGATGGCGATATGACTAGGGCTGCCCGTGAACTCGAAAAGTTCCGCACCCGTGTCGCTGAGATTGTCCGAGAACAAGATGGCAAGCCGCTGGATCGTCGCATCAATCTGAACACGACAGCCATCGAAACGCGCGCAGTGAACGACTTCCTGGGCATGCCAAGCCAAGCCATAATGCAGCGTCGCGCTCCAGTGGCTATGCGCCCTGAAATCGAACGCCAAACGCAGGCCCTACTGTGGCGCAATAAACCTGAGTAATTTGTTGACAAATGACGGCAAGAATATTATCCTGTCGTCATGCCAAATTTTGCCTACTACATTGGCGTAGATCACAGAGAGCCGGACGCACTGCGAGTTACCGAGGCGTCTGTCCGTGCCTATGCCAGCAAGCCCGTTGAAGTCAAGCGCCTAGAACACATCGACCTGCGCCGCCGCCAATTGTTCGACCGTCCATGGCGAGTCAATGAGGATGGCACCTACACCGACGAGCGTGACGGCAAGCCATTCAGTGTACAGTTCTCGCACACGCGCTTCCTCACTCCCATCGTCGCTAAGCTGGACGGCGTCACAGATTGGGCGCTCTTCACCGATTGCGATTGGCTGTGGCTCGACGACATTCATAAGCTGCTCCAAGAAGCTGACTCCAGCAAGACGGTCATGGTGGTACCACACAACTTCGAGCCTGACAAGACCGTCAAGATGGATGGTCAAGTGCAGTCCCGCTATAAGCGCAAGATGTGGTCGGCGCTCATGTTGTGGAATCTCAAGTCCAACAAGCTGCCCACCGTTGAGATGGTCAACGAAGCCAGCGGCAATCACCTCCACACGTTCGGCTGGTTGCGCGACTCGGACATCGGCTACCTCTCAGAGTCGTGGCATTGGATTCCCAACTACAGCCCGACCACTGACGCGGCCCTAGATCGGGAAGCCCAAAACAAAAACGTCCCCGTAAATGCAGTCCACTTCACGTTCGGGCCTCCGGCGCCGGGCATGGTCGACCGCGAGCCTACACCCTTTGACAACTTTTGGACGAACGAACTAACGGATGCCTACCACAATGCACGCTAAGATCGTAACCACCATTGGGCCGGGCGGCTGGGAAACCTATGGTCGCCGCTTCGCTGAATCCTTCCTGAAGTTCTGGCCCTCCAACATCTCGCTAGAAATTTGGCACCACGATCTCGAAGGCAATGTGCCCTCCCTGGAAGGCGTCACCTTCCGCTCGCTGGACGAAACCAAGTCCTTCCAGAAGCTGAAGGCGCGCTTGGGCGCTGATGCCAAGAATGGCCCGGCCCTCGAATACTGCTTCAAGGCTGTAGCCCTAGCATCTAGCGTGACGCCCCAGCTAGATTGGATTGGCTTCATTGACGCCGACACCGAAACCATGCGTACAGTCGACGACAATCTACTTTCGTCGCTGTTCGACGACAACGCCCACCTGACGTACTTGTACAGGAAAGGCATCGCCGAAAGCGAGGGTTCGTGGTTTGCCTTCAACTTGGCTACGCCCAAGGGTGCTTCGCTGCTGGCCGATTACTGGGGCCTGTACGATAGCTTCGAGGCGTTCCACTACAAGAAGGCGCACGACAACGCGGTCCTCGACAGGCTGGTCATATTGCATCGGGCGCACGGCCTGCTCGTCAAGAACTTAGCGGAGGGTGCGCTTGGGCTGGATGCGTTCCATCAATCGCTCTTGGGCGCCTATATGATCCATTACAAAGGCCCCGACAAGCAGACCATCGCCAACCCCGCGCTTGGGGCGCCCGCCCGATACGAAACGCTATGTGAGTTGCTGACTGCGTCCATCAAGGCGACGGGCAAAGCGAACATCGTGGAAGTGGGTACGTGGAATGGGAGCCGCGCGATCCAGATGGCCGAGTGCGCTTTTGCTGCGGGCCTCAAGCAAGTCAGCTACGTGGGCTTCGACACTTTCGAGGACGGCAACGACCGCACCCATGAAGGCCACACCAAGCCGCATGCCAGCAGTTGGATTGTAGGCAACCGCCTCAACAACTACAGCCGCATGATGTCGCGCAAGGGCCTGACCTTCGACTACACCCTGCTGAAAGGCAACACCCTCGTCACGTTACCGAACGCCAAGGAAGTAGTCAAGACTGCCACCTTCGCCTACGTCGACGGCGGTCACTCCTATGAGACGACCCGCTCCGACTACGACAACCTAGCACACGTGCCCTTCGTGGTATTCGATGACGTGATTGCCAAGGAGGAAGAGGGTGCGCCCGAGGGTCCGCGCCGTGTGTTCGGGGAAGTCGCTGGCCAGAAGCGCATGATCACTAGCGGCGACGGCTATGCGGGTCTGAAGCAAACCATCTCGTTGGGGCTGGTGGTGCGCGAAGGCTATCAGATGCCAGAACTTCGCACGCGCATTCAAGTAAAGCCTGTAGATTCGGTTGACAAGGGCGAGCAATTGCAGCATATTGCTGATAACGCTGCCAACCTCAAAACTTGGATCGGCTCCTATCAGGCGCACGAACAGGTAGCTTTGTTTGTAAGCGCGGGTCCGACCCTCGAAAAGTATCTAGACGAAATCAAGGAGCGGCAAGCCAAGGGCGCGGTGGTGTTTACAGTCAAGCACGCCTTCCCCACCCTGAAGCGCGCGGGCATCACGCCTGATTGGACTGTCATCTTGGACCCACGCCCGGTTGACGGCAAGTCCACGCACGGCATCATCAGAACTGATCTGTTCGCGGATGCGGGACCCGAAGACAAAGTCCTGTTTGCGACCATGACGCACCCGTCAGTACGCAAGCACCTCGAAAGCAAGGGCGCTCAACTGTTTGGGTGGCACGCACATACGCAAGCTACTCTGGCAGCCAAGCCCGCGTCCTTCGACAGGGGCATGGTCGTGATGGGTGGTACCTGCTCGGCGACCCGCATTCCAATGTTGGCGTTTGTGATGGGCTTCCGCCGTTTCGAGTTCTACGGCTATGACTTCTTCTACCCAGAAGACGTGAAGCAAGAAGACATCAAGCAATCGCTGATGAAGATCACGCTGGGAGCCGACAAGCAATTCTTGACGACGGGCGAACTGATTGCTGCGATGCAGGACTTGGGTCAGTGGAACAAGTGGCTGGTCGACAATCGCATCACCGTCAAGTTCCACGGCGAAGGCGCGGGTGGTGCCATCTGGGACACGACTGTCAACAACTACACCCCGCTAGAGGAGTATCCGTTCTAGCGGAACTTCTTGGCTATTGAGGCGGCGCGGGCGGGTTGTTTTGAGAACTGCTTGCCCGCCTTCGTAGCTTTCCTTTTGGCAGCAGACGACGCAGCATACGTGCCGCTTGGCATAGCTTTGATCGCAGCTTCCGGTAAATATCTTTCACCTGTAGCCTCCGGTCCTTGGGTGCTTGGCTTACCAGACTTGGTCCGCCAACGTTGTTTGTGCCAATCTACTAGCGATTGCTGAGTTTTCTTAAGTGCCATCGCCGTAGTTTCCTTTTGTTTCTAGGTATTCAGCGGCCCTACGCAAGATTGTAGGACTGTCTTGAAGCATCCCTATGGCGCGATTGCATTTCTTGCATAGGATTCCTCTGAATTCCCCTGTCTTATGATTGTGATCAATCGCACTATCCATTTGGCTTATGGTTTCGTAGCAGACTAAACACTTACCTTCTTGAGCTTCATGAGCGGCTACAAATTCAGCGGGCGTAATGTTGTACCTAGCACAGCGTTTAACTAATGTCCAAGCATCACGCCCGCGATATTCTTTAACGCGATCCTGATTATCGGCGCACCATTTTTTATGGGTCGCATAGTGACAAGTTTTGCACCACGATTTAAGGAGGTGCTTCATGTTACCACCTCGTGAACGAAACTCCGTTAACGGCTTCTCGATTTCACATTTGGTGCATTGTTTAACTGCGGTAGCCGCCGCCACGAGCTTTATATTCCTTAGCTAACATAGCCGCTTTTCTGGCGCTCCACTGCCCCGGACGCCCACCCTTCCCGCCAGCTTTGATGTCCTCAAACAGGGACTTCCGCATGCCGGGTTTGGTGTAGACGCCCGCTTCGTTGACGCGTGAAGGCGTCTTAGCCACGCTTCATCAGGCAGCCGCCCGCCTTCTTGCATGCAGCCGGATTGGGGCAGCCCTTGCAAGGAACCATCCCACCCTTCTGCATCTTCACGGCCTTCTTTTTCATGGGGCCTTGCGTTACCTGCTTACTCATATTCGAACGCATCATGCTTGCCGCTTCCTTTGCTGCATTTCCATAAGTTGCGCGTACATCTCTGGGTTCTGTTCCTTCAGAGTGCGTTGCATCTGGCCCACCATCATAAGCAGTTGCCGGATGCCCTCCATCTCGCGCTCAGTTGGCATGTCCTCTGGCGCGAGGCGTGGTTTCTGGGCCATTACTTCTTCCTCATCTTAGCTAGAGTTTGTGCAAACCGCGCGCGTTGGCCCAGCTTACCCGGTGCTTTGGCGGCTGCGGCCAGTTTCTTGGCAGGGATTTTGGCACCCGCTTTGACACCCATTTGCGCCCGCAAAGCGCCCGGCTTCTTGATGGCCTTCTGAATGAACTTGCCACCCGTCGCGCCGCCCTTTGCCATCTTCTTGACGCGACCGCCCTTCTTGTATTCTTCGCCTTCTTCCATTTCGTGGTCTTCCATCATGGAGCCGTCAGGCATTTTGTGTTTGCCCCCGCCGCCCACTTTGATTTCAATTTCGACCATGCCGCCACCCTTGAGGCGCGTGCCCTGAGTGCGGGCTTCTTCGCGGTTACGTTGCATCAATTCGAAATGGCGAGGGTCTGTCATCTGGGGGCCACCCACAACATAGCCTGGATCACGGCTGGTTGCAAACGGATAGCGAGCCATCGGATCAAGACCAGAGCGGTCCCGCAGAATTTCCTCTTCGGTCATGCCCCTTTCATTCGGGGTTCGACGCCGTTTGGGAGGCATGCGTTCAGACATTACTTGCAGCCTCGGGTCATACCACCTTTAGCGTACTTCACTTTGCCGCCACCCATCATCTTCTTGGGCTTGGAGGTCATGCCGCCCTTCATCATCTTCTTGGGCGCAGCTACCTTGCCGCCAGCAGCCTTCTTGACAGCACCGCCTTTCTTCATTTTGGACATAGAGCGCATCTCTGCCATCTCTTCTTTCATGCCACCACGATAACGACCGCCTTTCATTTCCATGGCTTCTTCCTTCATGCCATGACCTTTCGGCTTGATCATGCCGCCCTTCTTGAAGCCGGACGAACGCATGCGTTCCTTCTCGGCACCTGTCAGCGGGCCGCTATCCATAGCAGCTTCTGCCCGGCCAGCCTTGCGCTCCTTGTCAGAGATCGGCTCACGCGCACGTTCACGGCGCATCACGTCTTCGGCCATTTCCGCACGACCCTCTTGGGCCTTCGGAGACTGCATGCCCTGACGGATTGCACCGCCCTCACGATATGCTTTGACCTTGCCGCCCTGCTTCATGTTGTATTGGCTGCTGTATTGTGAACCATACATGTCACGCATACGAGCTTCGGTGCCAGGCTCTAGGCCCGTTTCGTTAGTGCGACGAATGCCCATGCGCTCGAAGAAGCCACGCTCCGACCGACGGGCAGCCGCTTCACGATCCGCTTCCTCACGCATCATGCGTTCCATGAAAGCCTGACGCTCTTCGGCAGACATCTCGCGCTGCGCCGGACGACGTGGTGCTGGACGTGCAGCCGGACGAGAGCGGGCAGCATTTCCTGCGGCGGCGCTTTCCCCATACTGGCCCATTGGACCGGGTGTTGCACTACGTCCAGCCGGAAGCGCACCGCGTTGCATACGCTCTTCGTAGTCAGCAATAGGAGCCGCCTCGGTAACGGTTTCGCCAGGGAAGTTGGCGCCAGAAGCGGGAGGGCGAGACGCCGTCGCAGGATTACGGGGAATGGTGGGCGCCGGAGTTGGAGCCGCACGAGACGGAGCAGGCGGCGTCGCGGGAGAGGCACCCCGGTTTGACCGAAAGTTCCGCTGCGCTTCCTCAAGTTGACGGTAGTAGTCACTTAGCCAATCTGGAACGGAACGGCGCGGCGCTTCTCCGCGAGCAGCACGATCAGCGGCAGCAGCTTCTTCCCGCATGCGGCGGCGTGTCTCAAATGGAAACTCCGCGCGGGCCTGCCCGCCTTCTTGGAATTTGACTCGTCTCATGTGGTTAGTTCCTTACGCGAAAGATGTTGGAGTTAATTGAGGAAGGCACATTCGGCTTGACGCCGACGAACCAAACCTGTTAGTATGCGGCCACCCGCCCGGTTCCATTTTAGGAGTTCCTCTTGGGCACCATTCCAATCCTCGGCTTCGATGCGGCGACGCAACGTGCTGGATCGGTAACGGGGCACGCCCAAGTTGTAGGCGAAGTCCGTAATGGCGCCGAGGGCGCGGGGCTTAGAAGCCAAGACAGGAGACGCCCGAAGCACGCCCGCCATGTAAGTCGAAACCAATTCGCCCGTGAGCCACTCTTCGGCGATCTCTTTGGTGATGGGCGGGTGGTCCATCGTAACGCGCGTGCCGTCAGGCTTGTTGACCGTGCCGTAGCCTATGGTCGGGTAGCCGCCCGGACAAACATAAGGCTTTAGGCGCAGACCCTCGAACGTCTTGCAAAGCCGGGTAGCAATGTCGATGGCTTCAGCGAGCCGTACGCTCATAGACCCGACCCACGAACCAGAAGCTGATGATCATATTGAAGACCGCCAGATCGTCGGTGTTCCACATGCTGACCAGCACGTCCTTCCAATCACCGCCCTGCTGCAACGCAATCAGGTAAGCTGCGATCTTGACGGCAGCATATAGCCCCAAGAACGAGTAGGTGACGGTGGGCCGCACCATAGCCGAGAACGCCGAAATGAATTTGCCCGCAGCCTTGGCAGTAGACGACTGCTCCTTGAAGGCTTGCGCCATGGTATCCATTTCGGCCATGGTCATAGTAGCTTCGGTCTGGCGCATAACAATCTCGCCGCGCACCTTAGCAAATTCCATCTCCGCATTGAGCATGGCCAGTTCATGTTGCCGCTCATTGCGCCTATCAAATATCTTGAAGACTTCAGGCGCTAGACGGAGCAGGCCCCCGAACACACCGCCGAGCAGAGTCTCAAGCACGACGCTTTTTGACGGACACCTTGCCGCCCTTCTTCATAGCCTTCTGTTCTTCTGCTTTGGCTGGACGGCCCATCGGGCGACGCACGTCAATGTCTTCAGCAAAGAACTTCACATTCGGGCGCGTGCGCCTGAAGCTCTGGTAGTTCACATTGGAATCGGAAGGCAGGTTGGTAGCGGGCGAAAGGCGCTGACGTTCCCGCACTTCGGGCGTAGGCGTCGGCTCTTCTTCCTTCTTGGCAGCCGCTTCCTTCTGGGCTTGCGCCTTAAACTCTTTGGCGTACTGCTGCTCATAGCTAACGCCCGGCGCCACTTCAAAATTGTAAGGATCGTTGATGGAGCCACCCGCCGCGAACTTCTTGGGCTTGGAGCGGCCTGCCTTTTGGAGGGCGATGGCAGTGGCCTGCTTGACGGCAGCCTTCTTGTTGGCTGGCTTCGAGGTACCAATGCGCCCTGACTTCTGGTAGTCGTCGACCAGCGTCTGGATATTCTTGCTTACAGTCTTGTTGGATTTACCTTTGGCGAGGGGCATCTCAGCAATTCCAGGCCCGAAGGCTTTTGTTGATGCGGGAGTTGGGATCATTGGCCGTCTTAGCTGAGGTAAGCTTCTTCTTCATCCCTTTCATTCGGGCACAGAAGCTATCGCGTCTAGGTCCACCCTCTGGTTGAGGGGCCTTCAAGCCGGGCTTGCCGGGGTTCGCACGATTGTAGGAGGCACGGCCTTTAGCATTGAGTCCACCAGCGGGATTCTTGCCTTCGGCCCGTTGCCATGCTGGGGTCTTGGCCATGCCTCCATTATACTACAGTTAGCTCAATCTTTCAAGACTGATAGACTCCACGTCGAACTCACCGGGTGCATAGAAGTGTAACAGATGTACACCATTCCACCACAACTTCTTGGCAGCTTTGGCGTAAGCAAAATCGCCTTGCGGGTCCACGAAGCAACCACCCACCAGGGCATGCAGCTTAGAGCCGTCGGCCTTGGTGCGGGTGGCAGTCGACAGCAGGTGTGAGTGGCCGCAGATGCAGGAGGTGTGCTGTGACTTCAGCAGGTTATTGGCGTGGTGTTCGCCGCCTTGCGGGCGCCCCATTACGCCGCTCACGAAGTAGTGCTGGAAGACTGCACCCAGAATCGTGACAGGCTTGAGGAACGGGTGGAACTTCACGTTCGCTTGCGGTCGGGAGTTCTTCAGCAGTTGCTGGACAGTTTGGGGGAAGCCCGAGGTAAGCAGGCGGTTGTCGGACTTCATCCATTTGTTGTAGCGATCCTCGTGGTTGCCTTCGATGAAATGGATTTCGGCTTTGCCATGTGCGTGCGCTATCGAAATGATCCAATCGAGAGCGTCGAGGCCAGCTTGGATGTCGTCGTTAAGCGAACGCTTGTACCAATCGGGCGAGTCCATGTCGTGCGTACACAGCGAGGCGAAGTCCCACAGGTCCCCGATATGGACGATCTTGTCCAGCGTTGCGTTGCGTCCATCCAGATACGCCATCAGCTTACCGAACCGCTCAAAGTTATCGCCCGGCATGGCGTGGGTGTCGGGGATCAGCAGCACCGTCTGGGGCTTGAACTTACTTGTCATGAACTGGCAGTTCCCTTCAGTTCCCTTGTGTTGTCAGAAATGAATTCGTTGACGAAGCCTGCGAGGGGACGGTCGTCCAAAAGCCATGGCCCGCTGTCAGCATCAAGCAGGATGCACATGTTGGCGGCGACGTGGGCTAGGTGCGAGAGGCCCGTCATAGGGTCAAGGTCTTGACCGTCCCACCATGCCATCAGGTGACGCATCGCTGCATCGTAGTAGGTGGAAGCAGAGACCGGGTCCTTGCGCCAGTTCATGTGACCGTACTTGGCGGCGCCGTCTGCCATGACTTGGCCGATAGCAAAGAGGGGAAGGGGTGGCACCGTGCTTAGGGGCGGCTTTGCCAAGCCATATTGGGTTTTGGGATTGGTGTCCATCAGAGGCCCCACACCAATGCTAAGAGGGTCACGATCCAGCTAATGAACGCGATACCCATGGCGCCTGCACCCAGGTAGTCGACCCACTTGAAGTCGCGGTCCCGGTGGTCGACGTATTGAGCAGCCACGAACGTGACGACTGCGGCCAAAACAAAAATCGTAAACGCAATCTGTGTGACAATCATGTCAGACTCCTGTGCTGCCGAGGCCACCAGCCCCGCGCTCTGTGGTTGAAAGGTCAGTGACTTCTACAACTTCTAGTTGTGGCAGGGGGAGGATCATCAGTTGAGCGATACGCATTCCTGTATCGATCATGATGATGTCGGGCGAGGGCCACTGCGGCGAGAAGGGCAAGCGCGCCAAGATAACTTTGAGTTCGCCACGGTAGTCTTCGTCGATGACGCCCGGCGCGTTCAGGACTTGGATGCCTTCCTTGTGGGCGAGGCCGGAGCGCGAACAGATAAGGCCGACATGGCCGGGGGGTAGCTCGATGGCGATGCCTGTGCCCACGGTGCGCCGGGTCCGCATGTCGTCAAGCCACTGCTGCTCGTTGGCGTATAGGTCGAAGCAGGCAGCACCAGAGGTGGCGCGCGTGGGTAGGATGGCTGTGCTAGTAAGGCGTTTGAACTTTAGAGTCCCAACCATTGGCATTCCTTGTATTTGGTCATGGGGATTTCTTCTAGCTTATATATACTAAGAGGCTTCTTATGGCAAGCTGTTTTTGCATTTTTATAGATTTGTAAGTAAGAAATTTTAACGTGCGGGTATATAGCTTGGACGATAGGTCCGTAGAATTCGAGAAGCTTTTTGCGGGCGGGCGCCATCCACGACAGCTTGACTTCGACAATACAGACATGTTCGTCGGTCAGCCAGATGAGTGCGTCGGGTTGGCATATGCCAGTGCGCTTGGGTGTCTTGAAGTAAAGCCAAGGCGATACTTCGACGCGCGTGTAAAGGGCGACTAGGCGTTTGTGGACGGCACGCTCGAAGGAAAGGCCCGCCTGCTGTGCTTTGGTGCGCTTTTGTTTTGGGAACTGGGGAACGTAGTCAGCGTACCTAGCAGTAACAGGCGAGCCTAACTTCATGCGCTACCCACCATTGAGATTCCTGAAGAAGGAATTTTCCAGCACCTTAATGAGCAAGGCAAAGTCACGGGCTTCGATAGGAGACGATAGCACCCGACATTCGGTGTCGCTACCGTTAGGCGCATCCATGCTGAAGCTGCACACGAAGTTACGGATAGCGTGTTTGTTTTCGAGCATGAACTCCACCATGTCCGTAAGGGACTGAACCAACTCGGTTTGCTCAGGCGTGAACTCGGCGGTTACAACCTCCGGTTGTGCTGGCTTGGTGGAAGTGATTACCCGAAAGGGCACTACGTTTTCATTCGACATGGTATCCAATCCTTGCGTTATGGGTGTGTTGAACGATGTTCGTACGGATGATCCAGATGTTGGTTCCGTTCGATGGATCGATAGCCTTCTCAAGCCAGACGCGCACGATGTAGCCACGCTTTCGCCACCAGTTCTTGATGTCGGCCATGAGCTTGTAGTTGGCTGCTCGATCACTTAGGTAGTCATGCCTTCCCATTGGGCCTCCATTTCGTAAGGCCACCTGGGTTCTTGTCACTGGCCTTGGACCAGTTATATCCCACTTCTACATCAAATGGAATAATTATTTCGCGCTCAATGTCGTTGATGTCCTTGACAGGAAAGGGAAATCGTAGACACTCAAGCACTTGGGGTAGGAGTTCGTCGGCCTTGTCGATGCGGACCTGACCGAGAACAGCATCATGTAAGTTCAGCAGAATCTGAACGTCGGCGCCGGGCTTGCCCTCGAAGCGTTCCCATATGCGGTAGATGCCCACGTTCATGAGAACGCCCACGCAGTGCTGGGGCACGAAGGCAATGGCTTCGCGGAGGGTGGCGTCATCCCAGCGGCGGTTCCAGAAGTTACGGCGAATGCCGAAGGGCGTGGTCAGGTAGCCTTGCGTTTGGAGTTGGTTGGCTACCCAGCGGTGCCAATCGGAGATGCCGGGGAACCGCTTGAAGTACTGCGCCTGGAAGGCTTCAGCGACGGCGGTCTCCACCTTCATCTGCTGCGCGAGCGTGAAGGGCTTTCCATAATAGTTACTGCCGTGGGCGCCTCGCTTCGTGATGTCACGGTAAGAGTAGCCACGATAGTATTCGCGTTCAGCAAGTTCCCTTTCAGGCGGGAAACCAAAGACCATGGAAGCGACCATAGTGTGTGAGTCACCACCTTCAACTGCGGCGATGTAGTTTTCATCTCCCGAAAGATACGCAACAATGCGCGCCTCCGCCCCCTGTTGATCAGAATAGAATAGGACATAGCCTGGGTCCGCAACAAAGCAGGTGCGCGCTTCTTTCGGTATGTTTTGAAGGTTACTCCCGATACGGAACGGATGTTCGCTAGATGAAAGTCGGAACGTTTCAGTGCCTGCAATATTGAACGAAGCGTGGAAACGGTTGGTCGGCGATAGCTTCTTGGATAGGAACTCGACTTGCTTTTCGAGGTCGCGGATGCGGAGGATGTGATTGGCGAAGAGGGCGCCACGCGGGTAGTCGCGGGCAATGCGTTCGAGGATTTCACGGTCGGTGCCAACTTTGACTTCTCCTTTCTTGGATTTGGTTTGCTCGGGTATGGCGAGAAATTCGTAGAACAAGACCATGAGTTGGGGCGTCGAGTTGTGATTGATGACCGTGCCCCAAAGCTGCTCGCATAGGTAATCGAACTGTTGCTGAACGCGAGCCGCGCGCTCTTGAAGGGCAGCAACGAGAGTGTCGCGCCGGGCTGTGTCGATCTGAACGCCGCGCCGCATCATAGTTAGGATGGGACCTAGCATTAGTTCGCTGTAGCGATAGGTGGTGACAGCCCACGGAGGAAGCAGCCCGCCATCAAAGATTTCCTTGAGGGCCATGGTCTGCATTGTGTCGAGGGAGTTGTAGATGATCTCCTGGTTTTCAGGAGTCGGCGTCAGGTCCGTGATTGTTTTCATGCGAGTCTCCTTTGAGGAATACGTCCCGCATACGCGACAAGATGTGGAGTGTCAAGGGTGGACCCTCATAACGCTTAACGAAGTTGCGTACGCGGGTCGGCTCCAGATCGGCAGCCAAACATACTTCGTCGAAGTTTTGGGCGGTGGTCCCGAACTCAGCGGTTAGCCAAGCTCGGGCCTGTCGTTTGTGTACTACTGCGGAAGGCGTCTTAGGTTCCGACGTT
>Ga0208546_1000217_pt1 | contig 24873 bp, 39 predicted proteins | sample DEB19_08_DNA_4_FD_184528 | JGI IMG/M metagenome (GOLD analysis project Ga0208546, IMG submission 184528) | Aqueous microbial communities from the Delaware River and Bay under freshwater to marine salinity gradient to study organic matter... | ecosystem: Environmental > Aquatic > Marine > Coastal...
ACTGTATTAGCCATCTTTTAGTATACCTTATTGAATTGTCTATAATCAATTATATACGCAGAGTCCTCAAAATCGAAGATTTCTGCGGGAAAATTAGGCCTTCCCAGTTGGCAAATAGTCCTTATTGTTTTATTTTAAGGTGAATTATGCTCCACCTTCGTAATCACCAGCTACAGTAGCAGCACCGACAATGGGTTTACCATTAACTGGGTTAGCTACACAGAAACGTTCACCGGCAGTGTTAGCAGAGTCTACCAACAAAAGCTTGAGAATCCCTGTAGAAGCCGTATTACAGATAACATGTTTCTTAGCTGTCAAAGCAGTTAAGATAGTACCTGTTACAGCGGTTAAAGCGCCAGACGCAGCAGTTGCAGTCAACCCAGAACCATCAGCATCGTCTGAAATCCAGACTTGGAGGTTATGAATTGCGGCAATTGTTGAGCCAGCAGCATCTTTAACGGTAAAAGTAGCTTCAATACCGTCAGTAGTAGCACTGGCAGCATAGGCTATAGTTACGTTAGCGGCAACGTTATCTACTAAGTTAAGTTCAGCAGTAGTTGACGTGACACCATCTAACTTGTTTAGCTCGGCAGCTGTCGAGGTTACTAAAGTACCAGCCAGCTTCAACCCTTTGGATGACGCATCATGGTCTTGAATATCTACGTTATTCTGAAAAGAAGACATTTTATGCTCCTAATTAAGCAATCACACGTCCTTGTGTGTCGATTTGCGTTTGCTTAAAGTAAAGATTGGAAGTAAGGCATCCAAGTTGCCCCACTACAGTACAGGTTATGCGCCTGCTGAACCGTAAACACCACGGAAACCATAGGAACCAAACAGATCCCGCTGGTAAGCTCTCATTCTCATGTCCATAGAGTTAAAGTGTTCTTGTTCCTTCAAGTTGAGTGCTTCTTGTTCCATGTGGATCAAAGATTCAAAGTCTGGAGCATCTGTGGTTAAGAACCAAGCAGTAGAAGAAGTTAAGTACTTCATAACTACTACATCTTGGAGTTTACCCATAGATTTCAGAGCGTTAAGATCATTATCAGCAACACCAACACGACCATCAGATTTAACGATACGGTGAGCATCGAACTGAAGGACTGAAGGAACTACTAACTTCTGAGCGTTAAGACCTGCTTTATAGCCTTTGTTATCTTTGATAGCTTCTACGTCAAGGATAGCTTGTTCTAAGGCAGCTTCAGATAAAGCAGCATCAGCAGAAGCTCTGTTAGACGTTGTACCACCATCAATAGCGTGCGAAGTAGCGAAAAGGTTAGAACCTTCATTACCACTATGGTACGCTGCTTGGCTAAAGCCTAAGTTAAGAACGTCAGCAGCACGAATATTCTGCATAACAGCAAACACTCGGCCGATTTCTCTAGCTCTTTGTGTTCCAACCTTAACTTGTTGGCCCCATTGAAGTTCTTCATGGGTAATACTGAAACCTAAAGCATAGGGAGTATACACAAGTTCAGATCTGTATAACTGAGACATACTGGTGTAGGAGATGTCTTCACCGAGAGGTTTCTCAACCGGCAAATCCATACCTGCGTATGACATAGCTTCAGATTTAGACATATTGTCTGCTGGCATCTCTTTGTAGATAGCCTTCCATTCAGGGACAACTTCCTTATAAGCCCCACTCATTGCAACTGCAAGACCTGGAAGTAGGTCTCTCGGTAAAATAATACCTGCCATTTTAAATACCTCTTATGTTATATACCGATAGGTAAGTTTTGTTGAGCTTCGGTGTGATTCGTGATTTTAACTTCATATAAGCAATTAGCATCTGTCAAATCATTACCGTGTTGTAATACCAGCCCGACAATAACTGCCTGGTTAGAAGAATCTGCAGCAGGAGCGTCAGAGGTGTTATTGATAACTACACCAGATTTACCTGTAGAAGTACTACCACCACCATCTTTAAAAACGCAGTTCTTACCGATAGCATTTGTGATAGCTGTTTCAGAGGGTACTGAAAACAGAGTATCTGGGCTATCAGCTACCATAACTACCATTTCAGTAGAAGCTTTTCTGTAGTTTACGGTCAAGTCTGTAATTACAGGCTCAATACCGACAACCACACCAGTAATAGCATTGCCATCACCCATCGTAGCTTTAGTTACTTTGTTAAGCGACCCTACTTTATGCCGACCTACTGCTGTAGTAATTACAGAGGAGTTAGCTGCATCCGTTACTTTAATAACTGGATCACCAATAAAAATAGCTCCAGAATCACCAGAAGCTGCATAGTACAGTCTTACAGGGATTTTCTCGGCGCCATTTGCCATTCGAGTTGGAAATAATCCACCTGCCATATCAATTCACCTTTAATCTAAATAATCAATTGTTTGTTTATCGGAAACGTCTTTATGTGTTATAGTGTGCACACCAAGACCTTCCGGCTTAGTTTTTTTACGTCTCTCTAACGATTCTCTTTTAATTTCATCGTCTGCTTGTTTTCTAATCTCTATTGGACATTCAAATAAAGCTAACTCTACGTCTTTTCCTTTATGAACAATAATCGAACCGTGAACCCATCCTCTACCAGCAGCATATGCTTTGAGTCTAGAGTATATGGGGTTAGCCACATTGACTAACTTGTACCCTAAACCTTCCATATTAGTGGCATTTAATGAGTTGTAGTAATCCCATCTGTGGTACCTCTCATTAGGTAATAGCTCTGTGGGGATATACAATGGGCCTCTAGCCTCTAGATTGCGATTCCGCTGTCTAGGAGCGTTGAAGTCATCAATTGTTGTGGTATCTGATTTATTGTTTTTACTCTCTGTTGTCATATATTACCTCTATTTGATTTGACCTGATTTCTCTAATGAATCTATGTAGCTGTCCGCATTGAAGTTGGGGACATACTTTTGAAATTGTAAGAAAGCCTGCTTTTGACCATCTGATAACTTCCCAAACTTAGGGTGTGGGAGATTACTGGAAGGTCTTGGAGCTGACTGTGTTTTGGACCCTACCTGAGCAACTGGTGCTGGAGTACTCCTAGTTTCGTTGGACATGCGCTTATTTAACTCCTTAGACATCTTCTCGGTTAAGTGAGCAGCTAAATCTTTCATCTTATAATTAGGGTTCTTAGAGATATATAAATTCTCATACGCTAACGATAAGGCTTTAAGTTCTAGTTCTGACTCAGTCTGAGGGTTGACATACCAAGGATTAGCTTCTAAAAACGATTTCTGGGCAATTAAGTCTTCTTGATCTGCTAAGGGAACGTTATTCTGTAATTTTTCTTTTTCTTGCCTAGCTTGTTCATAAGAGTCGAAGTCATAAGCAGCTTTAGCTTTAGACATACGCTCTTCCACTTCCTTCACGGCTTTCTCGTACATTGCCTTTTCAGTTCTACTTAAGTGTTCCTGAAACTTAGACATTGTATCTTCGAGGGCTTTAATCTTATCTTCGGCTTTAAACGCTTGTCTACGTCTAAACTCAGCCCCTCTAGCTAAGAACTCAGCAGCGTCTACCCAGTCTTTAGGGTCATCGCTGTATTCTTCTTTAGGGTTCCACCCTTGCTCCCTAGCTAACCGTTCAACCTTACTATCTAAAGGTTCTTGCTCTACTGTAGATTCTACCGTAGGCTCTTCGACCTGAGTCGATACCTCTTCTGTAGAACTTACTGTTTGGTCCAACATTAACTCTGTCATATTACCTCTCTATCTGCTTTAAGATCTCTTTGTATTCTGAATCATCAGTTTTAGTCTCTGACAAATCGAACTCTAATAAATCTAACTCTTCTTGGGTGTACTTAGCGCAAATATCTTCATACCTGATAGATAAGCACCTTATATCTTTAGAAGACAGCAGAGTTGTACCACCATATCGAGTAAACTGGATAATGTCTCCAACATTTACATCGCCTTGGGTGTCTTTAACTGCTACGTTCCCCATAGATATTACTTTAGCTATAGACAGGTGGTCCCGTTCTCTATCCGAGGTCTGGTCTATAAGTAAAATACTACCCTTCGTCTTCTTCTTAATCTGGAGTACATTAACTACAATGTGTCCTCCAACCGCCTTAGGCATTGCTCTCTTCTCCTCTTAACATATCTACTCGGTCTATAAAATGTAAAAACGTGTCTAATGTTAATAGGTCATCTAAAATCTCTATTTGACTAGCTAACTTAGCTGCTGCTAGTTCTTCTCCTCGACTTGCTTCCTTTACTAACTCTTGTAGCTTATTATTTTTATGTAGTCTGTACGTAGCAAGAACCTTCCTAGTTGTAGGAGATTCCAACCAGTTTCTAACTTCTAGAATGTCTAAAAGCTTTTCAGGATCCACTATTGAGCACTCTTAGCAGATTGAGCGGCTATTTGTAGTTCCTTGTCTCTTTGTTCCATCTCGATAGCTCTAGACATCGTTTCTACTTGGTGTTGGATAGCACTCAGTTGAACGTTAGAGTCTATAGCTTTAGTCTCTGCGATAGTCTTGCCGGCTTGAGTCTTAACTTTCAGCTCTTCAAGTTGCAGCTTCATCATATCTATTTGGAGCTTCATCTCTTCAATTCTAGTCTTGGCAGCTTTATCAGCTATCTCAGATTGAATCTCAATTTCTTGTAAGTTTGGCCCTTGGGGAGGCGGAGCAATAAATCTTTCCACATCTGCCAAGTCTTGGGCAATTAACATCTCTTTAGCGATCTCTTGACCATTAAACAGCCCAGGAGCCGCTGCATACATATTAAAGAGAGATTGGGCCTTCAAAGCTCTTTGTACGCCAGTAGATGAGTTCATATCTGAAACAGGTACTACGTCTGCTACTGTAGGGTCAAAATCTGCTACCTGGTTAAAGCCGTTAGGAAACACCTCGACTAACTCTTGTTCAGACAGGTCTAGGACAGTCACATAGTCTCTAGGGTCAACATAAACCCCATAATGTTCGAATATAAGCTTCAGCTCTTTCTTTAAGCCAGAGAACACTCTACGTTGGATAGCCAAATAAACCGTCATACCTTGTTGGATGGTCTGAGCGAGTGTATTAGGTGATGTGTTCTGAGTTTCAACGTTACCTGTCATAACTTCTGTTGTAGAAGTAAGCTCTCTAGTAGCGTTTATGATTAATCCTAGCAATTGGTATAATGTGCTGGAAGGCTCTTTAAAGTTAAGCATGTAGATGCTTTCGTCTAGGGTTCTGTTACCAGTGCCTTCTACAGGAGTTAATTCACCAGGTTTAAGTTGGTGCTCGCCCCTCTTAATTCTTACTTTACCGTCAATATACCCAGATTGGGTGTTAGACAGTGTTCCAGCGTCTACTAATTGGTTCAAAATGGAGTTAACAGCACTATTTAACGATAAGAGTAGTGTTCCAAACCCGTTAGAGTAGAATGAACCGTCTGGATTAGGTAAAAAGTGATAATCTGTAAAGTATTTTCGTCTTACAATACTAGCTACTTGGTCTTTTTCGTTTAAAAATACATCTTCTGGACCATAACTAGCTGTAATTCTTAAAATCTGTCTAGAATCTGGGTGAAGTAGAACAACATACGGTTCTTCGTAGTCGTCCCCATCTAAATCTAAGAGGCAGTGCTGTTCTATAAACTCAATTTCAGGCCCTTTAGTCTCATCGTCAGCCATCATGCTCGAAAGCTCTACGTCAGAATAAAAACCTGACCTAATACCTTGAATGACAGCATTTTTAGACATCATAACCCTATGGCTGATTCTAGCTGCTTCATCTAAGCTTGGAGCGCTGTTATTTACGATAATATCTCTGTAATTAATCAGTTTGCTTTCAACTTTACCTGTAAGAGGGTTATAGCAAGTCTTAGTGAAGGCTGTACCTATAGCTGAAACTACATGTAATAGTTTATCGTGCTCGTCCCACCAGGAAGAGTCCTCGTCTAAAAGCTTATAGTTAAGGTAATCACAAACTCGACCACCCTTCTTAAACTTTAACCCTGTAGGGTCTCTACCAATGATGCGAGGCTTAACAATATTACCGTCTCTAGCGAATTCTGGTAGTGTTCTAGAGCTAAATTGGTAGATAGCCATAGTAAGCAGTGGATACTTAATGTTGGCAGCGCCTGGCCAAGGAAACATCTTCTCTTCTAAGGGTAGGTTGACTAAAGACATGATTTTATCTGCCTTAGTAAGCCAATCCTCTGCAGAAGATTTGTCTCTGTCAAAACCATCCATAACTAAGTGGCTAACTTCAGCCAGCTTGTCTTCATCCAAGAGATCTGCTATATTATTAGAAGATGCGTACTTCTCTAACTGCTTCAAACTCATTAGTCTTAATATCCTGTAATTGGATCTCGTTGGTATGTGATAATAGCTTGTTTCTGATACCCGTTAAGTTCTTCTTCGTATTTAGGGTTAACTCTAGCTATCTCTTCCCCGGTCATAATTAAATATCGCCAAGCGTCCATGGCATGGTCATTAGACTTGACAATCTTACCTTTACCGTCGTACCTATAGGTGCGAAACTCTCTGATTAACTGCTGACAATTAGAGAAGACTTTAATTCGTCCTGAACATAGTCTTTCATAAACAGATCTAATACCTATCTCGACTGAGTTATCAGCCATATATAGGTCTAGGTCTTCGTCTCTATAAGCGTCTAAGAGAGCATACCCGTCTTTTTGCTTACCCGCACCAGCTGCTGACGGGTCAATTGCCCCAGGAATCCACTTACCTGTTTTCTTTCTTAAGTTACCAGCATGGAACCCAGGAGATTCCTTCTCTACTAGGTAATCGTCGTAAATGTACCAAGTGTCTGTTTGGGCATCATAAGCCCCGAAAACTGCCGCTGTAACTCTCCAACCTACGTCCAAACCGTAAGCTCTAGGCCATTCTGGGTTTAGTGCTATAGGGGAAATTACGAATTCACTTTCCGCTACTGGGTAGACTTTACCTTCACCTACCGTCGGAATACCTTTTAAACGAGATTCTCTCTCGTGGGGCAAAATACCTGCCATATACTCGGCTTTAGTTTCAGCACTTAAGTGGGGAATATCATCCCATTCCACCCGCTGAACATATTTACCAGTTTGTTCCATTTTGGCACTATCTGGGAACTTACCGTCATCTAGGAACTTCATTACTACGTTAGAGAACCCGTTTAGAGGGGTAAACGTACAGTATAGTATCCCGTTGGTTGTAGCCAGACGCATTAAACTTTCTAAGTAGATATCTTCTGGTGGTTCCTCGTCAAACCAGATAACATCTTGGGCCGTACCCATATAGGCATCCATACCTTCTTCATAAGACTTGAAAATCAAGTGTGATGTGTGTCCTGACACATGCTTCACCCAAACGTCTAAAACGCCCTTAGGGACGCCTGGTTTGGTAGACACGTCCATGATAAGGTCTTTAGGGATTAAGCCCGTACCGAGCTCCCCATAGCGTCCTAGGAGCACTTCCTGGAGGGTGTCTCTAACACGTCCATTGTTGATACCGCAAGCCCACATATTTATGGCAGAGTCGAACTTTCTCCCTGTCCACCATTCGGGGTATAGACCTGTTAAATGGTAAGCTGCTTCGCAGCCTCCCCCTAAAGTCTTCCCTACTCGGTTACCACCCATAAGAGCTCTTTGTCTAAACTTGAGTCCCTTTGAGAAAAAGTCCATCTGCTTAGAGTACTTGTCTCTAGAGAATGGTCCTTCTTGGGGATACATCTGAGCCAGCTTATTAAAAGTGACCCGCTCTGACAGCTCAGTAAGTGAGCTAAGTAGGTCTAGTTTCTCCTTCCTAGTCAGTTTGGAGAAATCTACAGCCTCTATATCACTTAGCTTCATCGCCATCTACCAGTTTTAAATCCGGTTTCAGACCTAACAATTGCTTAATCTTGTGGTTAATCGTAGTTTCGAGCTCTTTATCAGACATGTGCTTCGTTTTATCTGTAATTTCGAGCTGCGTTTTACGAGTATCTGCCCAACTATCTGGGAATTGAGTCACTAAGGTCCTGATAAGTAAGTCTTTTTTGGCCGTGGAGCAGTTTTGCTCTTCTCCTGAGATGATTTTTCGGACTAGGTCTTCGTAAAATGCCTGTCTGTAGTCTTTCCTGTCTTCCCAAGCAGCCTTAAATTCCGGTTTAGTGTCGTCGTTTGCCCAATTATTGAGCGTAGTTCGCCCTACACCCAGCTTTCTTGCGATTTGGCAGTCCGACATACCGTCGGCCGCCATCGCCAAGAGCAATTCTGGGAAGGTTTCTTGATACTTAGTAGGTTGCCCTATTTTTTTAGGTTTCTCAGTAGTCATTACGTAAATTTAATCAGTGGTTATGGGGGTGAGTGGAATCTTGTTGTGGGCTTCTTTTGCTGAGCAGGTATCTGTAAGTACCCCCGATAAGTGTATCTGCTCCATTATTGTACATATATCCCCGTATTCCCGGAGGCCCTTTTCTGTATTACAGAGCAGCTATCTTATCAGTTAACTGTGTAGGCCCCACCTGTGCATATAAACCCATTAATAGTAACTGCCCAGTTTAGAGTGATAGGTATACGCGCATTTTCTAAACAATCTACTTTTGACCCTCCCCACCCCTATTCATCAGTGTAGGCTGGGCAGCATCTATCACATTATAGCTGGATTGTCAAGTTATTAAAGCGTGCAACTACATAGTATATGCAACTACACCATTATAGTACCATATAATGTAGTATATTGTCAAGGGGTATTTGCTCAATTATATTTGTGTTGACATAAAGAGGAAGATGTACATGTCGTTTAGGCCTGTCTATACTAATATGTATCTATTATGGGTATAGCTGTATAGTATTCTAGCCAGTTATAGCTATGTGGTGTGGTTACTATCTAATTCCATCTATAGGCTGTCCAGTTAGTACTGTTAAGTAATCAATCCTTCTTAGTAAGCGGTGTAGATGCTCCACTGGTACCTTTCCATATGCGGCCCTTAGAGTCGACTTCTACGCTACCATGTAGGTGAGGTAGGGGGAACTGGCGATCGAGGCGTGTAGCGCATTCTACGCAGTCCTGTGCGGTGCTATCACTAGCCTTGACAAGACGTTCAGTGGTAATGTTACACTTAGGGCAGAAATAAGTATACATAGGCATTAAGGTGTATCTCCATGAATAAAAAGCTTGACAAAGTTAAAAATATGTGATATAAAAGACTTGTCGGTTGTGCCGCTCCATATTACTTATAAGTATAGGGACTGAGCAATTGACGCTTTAGTGGGTCTTAGGCGGCTCATCTGTACCCTTCTTAGTATGGCTATCCAGCATAGACTCGTAAGGATCTATTGATAGGGGGAACTCGCCTTTGGAAAAGAACTTCTCTAGCACCTTCTGTGCAGCCTTAGCTCGCCTATAAGATATAATACCAAGTATTACACTTGTAATTACATGATATACCATGAATGCTATTATAGCGTTTAATATAATCTCTAGATTAATCATATACTTATTTCCCACCCATCATATTGCTTAATAATCTACCTAAGTTAAGCGTAGATGCTATCTTTTCAATTGACCTGGCACCACCATACCCTAAAATCCCATACTCGACCATGTTATGCATCCAAGTGACCTCTTCAGGGCCCATATTGGGTGGCACATAACCAAAATACCTCGCCAGTGTAAGTCCTACAAACACTAACATAGTAATGGGTCGCCAAGACCTTGCTAGCCAACTCTCGCTCTGTGCATCTGCAATAATGCTACTAAGGGCTGCCTTCCTCACTTCAGTATCATTCATGTCCAACTGTTGCAATATCTGCAACGATTTAGATACTGTCTCTAACTGATTCTGCTTAATCCCTAAGAACCCCTTGACTCCTTGTCCAATTAGTCCTAAGATACTTGTAATGATTGGTGATATTGGCATATAAAGTAACTACACAATTATAATTCTTACTAATAAGTTACCCATTATAGCATGTATCAGCACGTAGTGTCAATAGGTGGGTAGGGGGGTTAGTGTATGTTAACGATAGGTATTATAGCATTTGGTTTATATACAGGTGAGAGAGAATACTCGAGCTGGACGCTCTGCGTGGTAACTGGGCAGCCGCCGCTATAGTGTTCTTATTTTTATTAATGTCGGACTTAAGCCAATAAGTAGTTGTTTACATCTAAGATACAGTGTGCTAGTATTAAATTAGATAGTAAGAAGTAGGGCGGAGGTAATTGTATGACACTCAAAGACAAAAGAAATAGTTTCGAGTATAACCACTCGTTAGAAGAGCAAAAGCAAATGATACAACAAGACAAGGAAGATAAGGCTATGATAGCTATATTAATATTAGCCGCTATTTGCAGTGTAATAGTATTGGTAGGTCATTATATTAGGGTAATGTAGTATGAAAATTTTACAAGGCTTAGATATTTTAACGGTAGGGCAGCTTTATAAGATTTTAAGAGAACAAGTATTAATAGACCCTACAAGACGAGTTTTTATAAGTCTTGAATATGAGACAGGAAGGTCTGTAGATGGTTTAATAAGGGTTCACGTGGATGAATCAGACTGTTTAGTGTTAGAACATTATAATTATTCTTTAACCTCTAAAGAGGTAATATAATATGAGGTATTTATTAGCTGAATTAGACGATCTTAAATACTTATTAAATTTAACTAAAGAGAATGCGTTAGCGAGAGTGAAACAACACCCATGTAATGGGATTATTTTAGACTCAATACCGATAAGCTCTAATGATGCTCTAAGAAGGGCAATAAATCATAGAATTCGAGAACTTAAGAGGCAGATAAAGGATAAGGGGTTAGCGCCGTGAGTAAAATGAGCGAGGTAGATATGGCAGTTAAATTATCCGGAGACTTAAATAGTAATAAATCTAAGGGTTTGAGACCTGAAGCATTATTAGAAGCTTACGATAAATATAAAGAGTTCGAGTCTAAAGGCTTGATTCTAAACAAGAAAATGACGGTCATAGATTTCTCATTGCCCAGCTACAAGAGAAGACTATTCATCTTTGACATGACTAAAGGCATAGCTAGACCTATCTTAGACGAGAATGGTTATTTAGTTGCCCATGGCAAGAACTCAGGTGGGGTGATTCCTGACCAGTTTAGCAATAAAGTGGGCAGTTTAATGTCCAGTTTAGGGGCATACCTTACAGGTGAGACGTATGTAGGAAAATATGGCAGGTCCTTAAAGCTAGATGGGTTAGAGCCTACTAACAGTAATGCTAGACTAAGGTCAGTGGTGATGCACGGTTCTAAATACGTGTCAGATGATTACGTTGCTCAACAGGGCGCTATAGGTCGCTCTTGGGGGTGCCCTGCTATTGACTTTAAGTATAAAGACACTATAATAGATAGTATAAAGGGTAAATCGTTACTAATTATACTTAGATGAGGGCTGCAGTATGAAAGACTTAAGCGAATATAAATCATATGTATGTACAGCTTTCAAGATATTCAGTACATCAGGGGCTCTTACACCCAAGACTTTTAAGCAAATAGAGTCTAAAGTGTATATTCCTCAAGTAGAACAGAAAAGAGAGTCTGTCAAAAATACTTTAAAGAATACCTTGAGAGCTAAATTCCCTAAAGCTACTGCTCAGCAGGTAGAGACTATGGCGAACTTAGCGATATATCAAACTATTAACTATAATACGGTACAATAGTTACACATATGAGCAGTGGTAACGCGAGGTGGAAGAGTAATATAGACTTAATAAAAGCAGCTGAAAATGGACATTTAGATATATTTAATATGCTATGGCATTTCGATGAGGTCCGTAAGTATTATGAGTATTGAATTAACGAGAGCAGCTGAGAGTGGGCATTTAGATGTAGTAGATAGATTACTTAAAGATCCAAGAGTTGATCCTAATACCATGGATACTTACGCTATTAGATGGGCAGCTGAGAGTGGGCACTTAGATGTAGTAGAAAGATTACTTAAAGATTTGAGAGTTGATCCAGCTGATTACGATAACGCCGCTATTAGATGGGCAGCTCAGAATGGACATTTAGATATATTTAATATGCTATGGCACTTCGATAGCTGTAGGGAGTATTATGAGTAATAGAGACTTAATAAAAGCAGCTCAGAATGGACATTTAGATATAGTAGAAAGACTGCTTAAAGATCCTAGAGTTGATCCAGCAGATGTTGATAATTACGTTATTAGATGGGCAGCTCATAATGGACATTTAGATATAGTAGAAAGACTGCTTAGAGATGAAAGAGTTAATCCAGCAGATGTTGATAATTACGCTATTAGATGGGCAGCTGAAAATGGACATATAGATGTAGTTAACATATTACTTAAAGATAAAAGAGTTGATCCAGCAGATGTTGATAATTACGTTATTAGATGGGCAGCTCAGAATGGACATTTAGATATAGTAGAAAGACTGCTTAAAGATCCTAGAGTTGATCCAGCTGATTACGATAACGACGCTATTAGATGGGCAGCTGAAAATGGACATATAGATGTAGTAGAAAGACTGCTTAAAGATCCTAGAGTTAATCCAGCAGATGATGATAATTACGCTATTAGATGGGCAGCCCACAACGGACACTTAGATGTATTCAACTTACTATGGCATTTAGATAGTTGTCGTAGGTACTATGAACAAGAATAAGCAATACACAATTAAGTGGCTTAGCGACCTACACCTTAATTTCTATAATAAACAAGAACGAGAAGAATTATATAGAAAGATTAAGAATGGTAGGTTTGACTCTCTTATTATAACAGGAGATATAGCAACATCTGACACTTTCTATGTGTATCTAGAAGAGATGTCAAGACATATCACCAATAAATACGTGTATTTTATACTAGGCAATCATGATTACTACAGTGGCAATATATTCGACTGTGAAATGGCTGCTGATGATTTTACTATGTTCTGTGCGGGTAATTTTATGTATATGCCTCATTGCAGCAGAATAGCCTTAAATGAAGAAATAGGTCTTTGTCTGGTAGGTGTTAATGGTTGGGCTGATGCTAGAAATGGTGCTGCTGAGAACACACATATAAGATTGAATGACTCAATATACATTAATGATTTGGTCGAGGCTGAAAAACAAGATAGGTTATTTACTGAAATGAGAAAATGGGCAGATAGGGATGCTACAACCCTAAGAAACCAACTATATAACCTCCCATTATGGTGCACTCAAGTCATTGTAGCTACACATGTACCACCTTTTATAGAGACTTGCCTATATCAAGGGAAACAATCAGACAAAAACTTCTTACCATTCTTTAGCTCAAAAGTATTAGGAGACACTATCCTAGAGTTCGCTGAGAAGTTCCCACATATACAGATAACCTCTATTTCAGGGCACACACACGGTGGAGGAGAGGCTAGAATTAGAGAAAATGTACTTGCTAAGACTCACAACTCGGAGTACAATAAAATGAAATCTAAACTGTTGCGCTTTAAAGGTATTTCATGTTAGATTATATTACATTCAAACTTAAAGATCTAAATTGGGAACTCCGCAAGGCGTGTCTCATCGGAGATTTAGAAAAAATAAATAAAATCCTAAGTAATAAATATGTAGATCCAAATTCTTATGATCACAAGGGTTTTAATTGGGCAGCTTCTGATGGGCATTTAGATATAATTATTAAGCTGCTCCAAGATAGGCGGTTTAAGGTTCCCAAAGAAAATCCTCTATCTATTAAGTTTGCGGCAGATTACGAGGAACTAGAGGTATTTAACCTATTATGGCATTTTGACGAACTAAGAGCTTATTATGAGAGGTAATATAAAATGAGTCGCAGACAGGATGTCGAGAAACCCCATCATTTTAATTTATTTATAATCTGAGGAGATTTAAAATGACTACACAATTAACAGTTATTAAAACCAATAAAAACAATCAGTTATCCGATAATCCGTTCGCTTTCAAGCCTTTGGATTTCATGTTCGACAACTACAAATTAGTGCCAGGGTATGGAGTCCCTTTTAGTGTAGGTGAAAACTTAAGACAGGGCGACGTGTTTGCTATCAAGACTCAAGAAGTTAAGCTAGTGTTAGAACATCAACAAGAAAGAGATATAACATCTGAAGCTACCTTACTAGCTACTCTGCCTTCTAAAATTGGCGAGATAACTAAATCAGGCGTTACATTAGTAGAGGGTGAGGCTACAGGTCACCATCATAGACTAATCCCAATGAGAGGAGTATCATCAGATACTATACAACTATTAGGTAGAATCACTAATAATGATGGTGCTCAACAAATCTTTACAGTTAAATTGACTAGACCTACCTTCCTAGCTCATGTTAATGTAAATACAGGGCTCTTAACTAAAGACCATGCTCCAGTGTTGTTGCCAGCAGGTGTGTGGGATATAGGGAACCAGATGAGACGTGAAGTAGACTCAGGTAAGTTTAAGGCGGTAATAGATTAAGAGGTGTATCAATGAAAGATTATAACCATTATTCAGAAAGACCGGACTATAACCCTAACCCACCACCAGTGTCAGTACACCATTGTAAGGTAGCGCTTTCTAAAAACGTTACTCATGGTATGGCCTTCATCAATAATATATTTGCTATTAGAGATGAGAATGGTAATATAGTAGTATCTGGTCTAGAAAGGTTTTTAAGGGAAGGTGGAGGGGAGGTAGTAAAGAAGGCTGCTAACGTTAACGATAACCAGACAGCGGAGATTATTAAGTTTGGTGTTAATGGTCAGGAAATGTACTATATGAAATATAGGAACTGCACCCCTGAACCTAACTGGCAAGAAATGTCTTTACAGGAAAGGGCTGCTAAAGGTCTAGATGAGTATGGGTGTAAAGTAGAGCTCTCTGAATGGGAAGCCCCTACCGAAGGTCTTAGCATGTTAGATGAGGTAGGTCGTACTTTTGGACTGAAGCCAGGTGTTTACAGACCTAAGATAGAGACATAATGTTCTTTAAGGGTTACTTCTTATGTGCTTGCCAACACGGCGAGATTACCAAGATAGAGGAAGTATTAAATTATGAGTGTGTGGATCTGTCTAAGTTCAGCGATTCAGCTATCTACGCAGCAGCTAAGTACGAACAGTTAGACGTATTTAATCTTTTATGGCATTTTGACAGCGTTAGGGAGTACTATGAGAGATATTGAAAAGATGAAGCTTGGAGATCTAATATTTGCCGCTAGGAAAGGCCGATTAAGTGATGTGGTTTTGTTGCTTCAAGATAAAAGTTTAGATCCGTCAGATAGGATGAATTACCCTATTCAATCAGCAGCTATTGCTGGGAATATAGAAATAGTTAAATTGTTATTACATGATAAGCGAGTAGATCCGGCTGATGCAGATAATTATGCTATTAGACATGCAGCTAACCATGAGCGTTTAGATGTATTTAATCTATTATGGCATTTCGATTCAATTAGAGAGTACTATGAGTAGTAGAGACTTAAGGCTGGCAGCTGAGAAAGGGCACTTAGATGTAATAGAAAGGCTACTTAGAGATCCTAGAGTTGATCCAGCAGACGATAGAAATTCTGCTATTAGATGGGCAGCCCGCAACGGGCACTTAGATGTAGTAGAAAGACTGCTTAGATATCCTACAGTCGATCCTACTGCCAGGGATAATGCTGCTATTAAATGGGCAACTTCTAATGGACATTTAGAGTTATTTAATATATTATGGCATTTTGATAGCTGTAGGGAGTATTATGAGTGTTAAGGATCAGAACGAGTTAGGCTACGCGTCGGTTGATGGCCGTTTAGATGAAGTAGACAGACTGCTTAAATATGGAGACTTACCATCATGGGGTTGCGGCAATGCTATTATATATGCAGCTGCTAACGGGCGCTTAAATGTAGCAGAAAGGCTGCTTAGAGACAAAAGAGTTAGTATAGAAGATCTCCAAGCAGGTATTAGATGGGCAGTTAATCAAGAAAAATTAGAGGTATTTAATCTGTTATGGCATTTAGACGAAGTGAGAGAATACTATGAGATCTAAACAACTATTCTCGAGCACAGCTCTGCGAGTAAGAAAGTATTATGAAGATTAAAACCATACTATTATATTTTGCATTGAGGCTATCCATAACTTTCCTCATATTCTCTATTCTAGTTAGATGGGCGTATGCTGTTGAAGTATATGAGTTACAAGGAAATATTACTTGGCAGCACGCTTTAGAGATAAGGGAACTCACCGATAACTCCACATTAGTGCTTAACTCGGCAGGCGGTAATTCCTTGTATATGCAAGATATCATAAAATCTGTCCGAAATAAAAATCTTAACGTTATCTGTAAAGACTATTGCGCAAGTGCTGCTGCCCTGATATACTTAAGCTCAAATAAACACGAAGGGCAAAAGAGCGCTACCCTAGCTTTCCATGCACCAGGCCGGAACTTAAGTGGTGGTCAGCGAATAGGTAACTTTAGCTCACAATATCAAGAGTTCTATAGAAGTTTAGGAGTAGATAAACTAATGACTAAATATCAATGGGATATGATGTGGGAAGATGCTCAGTCTATAATAGAAATAAGAATTTAATATGAGTATAAAACACTACGCAGAGCGCCACGGCTCGAGTACGATCCTTCACTACCACCTACTATTAAGAGCTGAATGTGTAGACTCTCCTAAGAACACTAAAGAGGAACAAAGATATTTAAATCAAGGACTTACAGAACTAATCCATGATATAGGTATGAGGGTAGTGCTACCTGCTAGGTGCTTCTATGTGCAAGATGAAGGGAACGAAGGCTGGACAGGAAATGCAGGGCTTGCTACATCACACATAGCATATCATTGGTGGGATAAACCAGACGATAAGCTAATACAAAACAAGGAAGCTAAGTCTTTAGTGCAACTAGATGTTTACACTTGTGGAGATTTTGGTCATAAAGAAGTCGCTAGATGTATTGAATGGGTAGATGATTATGAGATAAGGCTCTTATCTTTAGTGCTTCTAGACAGAGCTAAAGGGTTCTACAAGGTAGCTAAGACACCAGACTTCTATGGCTCAATTAAGACTAACGAATACAAAGAAATAGCTAAGCTGTTGGTGGAGGACTTACAATGAAATTTATTCTTTCAATAGAACCTGACGATAGAGATTCTGATTTAGATGTTGTGAGACCTACACGCTTAGAGTATCACATTACCACAGATGCTAGTATGGACGAATACCACATAGCATATTTAGCATTCTTACAAGGGCGAACATTCTTTACTAACAGACTTCAAAAGCTATTATTAGAAGATGAGTGTGTTTGTACGCCTACAGAAGAAGACTAATCTTCATGCTTGTTTTGGTTTTTCCTCCGAAAAACTAATACATCTTTTCTTAGCTTATTGCCTACAAAGAAGACTATACCGACTATCGCCAGGATGGCGAACAATTCTTTTAAGTGTAGTTCATTAATGAATTCCATTATTTATTCTTTACCTTATCTTTTAGCTTGTCTATCCTAGCGTTTAATCTTTGTAGGTCCTTCAAGTTCTCCTTCCTTTGAGCCTCTAAAGCGACCTTAACAGCTGCCTTAAAATTATTGAAAGCACTGACATCTAAAGCATTGACAGCTTCCTCGGCCTTACTTCTTAACCTATCTATCTCGTTAGATAACTTATTGTGTATCTGCTTAACTTCAGACTGAAGCTTCTCAAAATCTGGCTTATGTAGGTCAGATAGCTTAGAGACTTTAGCATCTACTTTATTAATAACTTTAGTTAAGTCATTGAAATGTTTACTAATATTATTAGAGTGTACTTTCTCTGAGCTAGCTAGCTGTAAGATTAAGCTCACTAGTTCAGCCTCTAACTTGATTTGCCTGTCTTCTTGTTCTTTTAGTTTACGCTCTAGTTTTAAGAGGCGCTCATGCGTTGGAGTTAACTTCATGTAATAACTTCTCTATATTATTGTGTCTTTAACCATAAGAAAGCACTGTCGGTGTCATATATCTTGATTGCGGTTAGAGACCCGCCCACTGTAGGCATTGTAGTGGAGTAAGTAAAGGATTCTTTCCAACCAGATATAACTGTCCCTCCGGCAAGAGATGTGGGGGTTCCATCTATACCTAAACCGATACCACCTAACTCATAACCTCCAGATTTAGGGCCGTGTGTAGAATTAGTTGCTGATGTCGCTATAGCTAACCAATGTCTCCCAGCAGCTAATGTTATAGCTGAAGAAAAAGTATATGATTTAAACGAGTTAGCTCCCGAAGCTATACTCCCACTAGTACTGTTAGTGATAGGCGACCCGGTAGGTTTACCGGCCCCATTATCCGCATATATACATAAGTTTATATTCCCAGAGGATGTTGAGGTAATATAAGAGCCTATATCTGTATATGTAGTTGATGTTGGAACAAAGAATGGGAAATAATAAATAGTCCCTGTAGGTAAACTTATAGTAGTACTAGCTGAGCCGGGAAAGAAGCCTGTAACTGATCCAGAAGGGTACCAAGCTGTAGGGACTACGCTATATAAACTTAAGGCCCCGCCCCCTCCGCCGCTAGCTTCAATAGTAGTGTCCGTTATGGTAAGCCCGGTACCGGCAGTAAGCCATGTGACAGCTCCTGCTGAGTCATCCCAGAACATAATCCTGTCAGCGCCAGGGTCAACTAGAGAAGCCCCAGTACCGCCATCAGCTAAAGGAACATCAGTGCCTCCAGCCCGGTAAATAGTGTTACCTTCTACAGCAATATTACCAGCTGAAACTCTAGTTAAAGTAGTATCTGAAGCATGACCTAACTCTAATCCAGCAAATTGAGGGCTAGAAGATGTTGCTATGTCTTGGGGAGTAGATAGAGTAGGATTACCAGATACACCATCTCCGTTAGATACAGAAATCTGATTGGCGGTCCCTGTAATAGTACGGCCAGTAAAAGTATCAGCAGATGTTTGTGTAATTAATCCATTAGTATTGTATGCGGCTAAAGCAGTTAAAGTAGCATCTAATGGTTGCCCTGAAGCAGTAGTTAATATCGTGCCAGTTTCGGAAGGGAGAGTTACTGTATAGTCTGCGCCTAAAGAAGAAGGAGCTGTAACAGTTATCTTGTTAGAGCCGTTATCAGTATCTTCACTGAAATATAACGAAGCAGGTCCGGAAGCACTAGCGGCTGTCCACTCAGTTAGACCTCCACCACCAGACTGTGCTACCCAAGAAAGAGTACCTGACCCGTCAGTAGACAACACATACCCTGAGTCACCATCGTCGCCAGGCAATGTAAGAGTAACACTAGAGGATATGCTGGAAGGGGCCTGGATAGTAATAGTGTTAGAGCCGTTATCAGTATCCTCATTGAAGGTAATACTTGACGGACCTGACGAAGAAGACCCTAGTACTAGATTGTAAGGTATTGATAATGTTGGATTTCCTGATACACCGTCACCATTACTAACAGTAATCTGGTTAGCAGTACCTGTTATGGTACGTCCGGTGAAAGTATCGGCAGATGTTTGTGTAATTAATCCGTTAGTGTTATATGAAGCTAGTGCAGCAAGAGTTGCATCATAAGCCTGCACGTCAGTACCTATCTTCACCCCCATAGTAGTGCGGGCAGTAGCAGCGTCAGAATCATCTACTAAAGAGGCACCGAAAGTACTTACTGTAACAGAGGCTGCAGAGATATCTAAGGTCCTGTCAGCATCCCCAGTAGTAATGGTGATAGTGCGCTGAGCAGATAAGTTAGAGCCAGGCTTGAAAATAAGATTATGAGAAGCGTCAGTGTCAGCTACAGCTAGACCTGTATTGTCTAACGTGACAGAGTCTATGTCAGTATTAGCACCTGACGCAGCAGCACCTAAGGTTGACCTACCAGCAGCAGCGTTAGCATCATCTACTAATGATCGGCCAAAGGAAGTGAAGTCGGTAACTGCAGCTGTACCTGACCCTGTAAAGTAAGGGACTTTATCGGCAGCTGATGTAAGGCCAGCAAGAGCAGCAAGCTCTGCATCGTAAGCCTGCACGTCTGAACCTATAGTTAGCCCTAAGTTAGATCTAGCTGTAGCCGGAGTGTCTATATCTGATAAGTTATTAGTACCGGATAATAATGTGCCTGAAACACTAGGCAGTGTAACAGTGTAATTACTCGCTAAACTGGTAGCCGGCTGTAAAATAACGTAGTTTGACCCATTGTCTGAATCTTCGAAGAATTTGACGCTAGACTGTCCACTAGCACTGGAACCTAACTCTAGGTTGTAGGGTATTGAGAATGTAGGGTTGCCGCTAACACCATCCCCATTGGAGATAGTAATCTGGTTAGCAGTACCTGTAAGTGTCCTACCAGCAAAGGTATCAGCAGCTGTCTGGGTAAGGATGCCGTTAGTATTATAGGAGGCTAGAGCTGTAAGGGTAGCATCGTAGGCCTGTACATTAGTACCTATCGTGAGACCTAACGTAGTGCGCTGTGCGCTCGCATCAGCATCGTCCAGTAGTGCCCTACCAGCAGCCGTTAAAGTCGTCGTGGTGGCCGTCTCAGAGCCTGTGAAGTATGGTAATGCATCAGCTGCAGAAGTAACAGATGCTAAAGCCGTTAATTCACCATCTAATGGCTGATAACCAGCACCAGCTTCGGAGGATAGGTTGACCCACTTACCTGAATCCGCGTCATAGGTCAGGACCTCTCCGTCTTGGGGATTAGTAATTGTGACGTTACCGATAGCGGATAAAGGGTGTTTACCTAGCCCGGTAGTTTTAAAATCATCGTCCGACATTCATAAGCCTTTGATTCTTCTTATTATTTTCATGTAAATATAATAGGGACTAGCAGCATTGCGCTGCCTTCACCTCTGAAGTCACCTCTGAAGATACTCTGAAGTTCTTCTTCGGACTGAAAGTGCCTTGTTGGCGAGAAGACGAAGTCCTCGAGTTAAGCACTCTGCGGTGAGAGAGTCCCGTTACTTACCAGCTTAACACAAACAGCCCAATACTGTCAATGATAATATACGGGGAAGTACACTAGCTATCTAGTTATTGGACCGCTATACTTATAAGTAATATGGAGAACCGCCAACCGACAAGTCTTTATAGCATATATTTTCACCGTTGTCAATTGTATATACAACTATAAAAGTGTTGCTTCCGAAATAAAAATCTGAGAGTATAGGTGCATGAGAGTAGGAGAACTTCTAAATGACAGTCTATTGCAGAAACTGTAACGTTAAACTAAGTAGTGCTAAGTACAATAGGAACGACCTATGCAAGAGTTGCACTACACAATACACATACAGAAAGAAAGCAGAGGAATATTTCTCAGAGACAGGTAGGGAATACTTTGGACCAGAGCCTACCTATAACCCACTAGGACCTATCTGGCCAAGAGAGTGGGTAATAGAAGATTATAACTTAGTAACAATACTCAACAGATTTAGTAGATATGTAGGAACATACCAATGAGTAATACCGATCTTATAAATACATTAGATAATTTGAAAATGATACAGGTTAGTGCGGTATTAAGAAAAGGACCACCAAATAAGTTTCCTAGGGAAATACACCTTAAAGTTATGAGGCTGCTTATTAAAAGAGAATTGACTAGACAAGAAATAGCAGACCAGGCAGGAGTCTCTATTAGATATGTCCACCACATAGCCGCCAAATATGGGATAAGAGCTAGAAGAGGATATACACATGGAAAATGATATTAAATGGTTAGTGTTCAACCACTACAAAACAGAATCGGACACAGCAGTCTTCGACACTAAAGAAGAAGCCGAACAATATCGAGCTGAGTGGTTAGAGATAGCATTAACTGGAATTCCCGAGATAATGCACAGCAACATAATTAAATCGCAGTTCAAGATATATCGATGCATAATTAACAACGACAAAACAGATAAGGTCTAATATGGCAGCAACACCTAATGAAATCTACCATCACTTAGAGCAAAGAATTGTAGGGCAGAAAGACTGTAAGGAAAAACTGTCAATATTAGGGTACCTATTCTCTTTAAAGTTAGAGATGATTAAACATAACTACCCCGACACAGACCTCCCGAAACTAAATGCTATGTTGATAGGCCCAACAGGTAGCGGTAAAACAGAAATGGCATTCCAGTTAGCTGAGTACTTAAACGTACCTTTCATACGTGTAGACTGCACTAGTATTACTCCCACAGGATATGCAGGTAACGATATAGAAGACTTCCTACAGAACTTAAAGTATCAACTACGAGATGCTGGCTCACCAGGAATAATCATTCTTGACGAGTTCGATAAATTAGGCAAAGGTAAAGACTCATCGTCTAGTGGGAACTTCCATGAGAATACCCAAGCATCCTTACTAGATTTGTTAGACTCTAGGTACTGTGCGGATGTGCACTTCGGTAAACATGACAGCTTTGCATCCCAAGAAAGAGATAGACAGTTAGTAAATAACAGCCTAATCATATTAAGCGGAGCACTTGACCATTTGTTTAACAACGACAAGCCTAGTACAACACTCTCTCCAGGGTTCATAGGAGCCCCAATTAAAACGGAGGTAGATGTAATTAAATGGAGAGAGTTGTTAGTTAAAGAAGGGGTAATGCCCGAGATTGTTAGCCGTATAGTATCTATCTGTAAGACTGAAAAGCTCACTAAAGATGAGATTAAACAATTACTTACAGAGAAGAAAGGCTCAGCTCTAGCTAAGTACTACAACCTATTACCTACTGTTGAAGTAACAATGGAAGACATTGACAAGCTGAGTGAATCTGTGCATAATAGTAAGTTCGGTATCAGAGACTTAGAGGGTAAGATATTCGACTTAATACAATCTAAACTTCTTGAAAGGATAGATATCACATACTACCCACAGTTTGATCCAGAGGAACAGGACCCATTAGCTTTAGTATGTACACCAGAAGATTTATTTTACTTAGAATACTCAACAGACAACAACGAGGAACCACCTAAAGATGAGAATTAAAATATTAGCCTTAGCAGTATTGCTACTAGTATCAGTATCATGCTTTGCTAAGGACTACGAAGTATGGCTAGGAGAAGAGAACAAACCGACAGAGCTTACAGCACACGAGGTAGATAAGGTAGTACGTACACTACTCGCAGCTGACATTAAAGACAGAGTTATTATCAATATCAATTCCTTAGGAGGATACAACTACTTAGGGAATGCTGTGATAGATACTATCAAAGTCAGCAATGCTGAAGTAATGACTAGATGCGTAGACCAATGCCTAAGTAATGGAGCTTTCATATTAATGGCTGGAGATGATATACACTTAGTTAGAGGCTCCCTAGTAATGTTCCACATATCTCAAGTACCGTGTGAAGCAGGGACCTGCGCCATAGGTAGGGAGTACGTCAAGAAATACCCACAATATAAGGAAGCTTTCGATGAAGATGTTAAACTATTTAAGATGCTAGACTTACATAACTTCTTAACTAAAGATGAGTGGAACAGGTTACTTAATGGTAGAAACATCTGGCTAACCTCTGAGCAGATGAAAGAACACTTTAACAGATACTTTAATGGGAGATAGAAGGTTAACTATAATGTATTTAATGATACTGTCAAGTCACAGAGTAGACCTCACCCCCATATTTTTCGGAGGGTTATTATTAACTTTGAGTCTAGATATGATTAGTATCCTGCACGCAGTGAACTATATCTTGGGTGAAATCAATAGGTTACAATCTTTTTAAATAAATACTATTGACTTAGGAGACCAAATGTTGTATGGTTACCTTTGTCAATGTACATTAACGTTATATTATAGAGGAAAATAGACAATGACACAAGAGCAAATGAAAATGAAAACAAGTAAACACGTAGAAGTATCAAAAGTAATCCCATACAGCGATATTAAATTTATGTCTGTCGCTAGAGTAGATGAGAAAGGTGCTGATGGTAAACCTACAGGTAATAAAGTCCTTAAGTTTGGTATCACAGTCCAAGTTAGTGGTGCTACACAGGAAGGTAAGGACATCAAAGAGTGGATTAAAGCTGTTAATTCTAAACGTATTGTTACAGTAGTGACTAATAAAGATACAGGCGAACAAGAGCTACTCCCTAATGGAGATTACCGATTAACATTCTACCATTCATTGAAAGACGGTAAAATCCCAGTAGCTGCTATGGATCAAACAGGTCAAACCTTAGACACCTTTCCGAGATTCGACAGTAGAGACGGTGACTCAGGTCAAGCTAGATTCGATATCACTTTGAAGCAGGCATCTAATGGTTCCTTGTACTTCCAAGGCGGTAAAGCTATCCAGCTTAAGAACCTTAACATCAACCTCGATGGCGAGTATAAGAACTCTAAGAAAGGACAAACCAGTTCAGATAGTCCTAAAATTAGTGCTTTAGAAGCTCTCATCGAAGCTGAAGAAAGAGGGTTATAATAGAAGCATATCATGAAAAGGTTTAGTAAAGTTACCGCTATTGACTTTGAAACCCATCAGATATGCAACGAGTTCCCCTACCCTAAACCTATCTGCCTATCATATAGCGGGTCACTAGGTGAAGGAATAGCGGTAGGGGCATTAGAAATGGAATCTATACTTTCAAGCCTGTTGGCAGATCCTGACCACCTCATAGTGGCACACAACATACGGTTTGAGAGTATAGTCACGGAAGATTGGTTTCCCAATTTGCGTAAGCAACTTTGGGATTCTTTTTATAAGCAGAAATGGTTCTGCACTATGCTATACCAACAGCTTATAAACAACATCTCTAAAGTTAAGCAAGAAAGAAAAGGCTTAGCAGATTTAGTTAAGAAGTACTTTGAGACTGACATCTCAGAGACTAAAAAGAATAAAGTTTTCTCTTGGAGAATTAACTACAAAATCCTGGAAGATATTCCTTTAGAGCTTTGGCCTAAGCCAGCTATAGATTATTCGTTAGAAGATTCAAGATGGGCCCTTAAACTGTACAATAAATACATGGAGTTACATCCTAACTTAGAGTATAAAGACCACATCTTAGCTGAGTTTACGTTAAACTTAATGGGCAAGACTGGGATGTTAGTAGCCAAGGATAGAGTGGAACTATTAGAGAAAGA
>Ga0208546_1000220_pt1 | contig 24790 bp, 23 predicted proteins | sample DEB19_08_DNA_4_FD_184528 | JGI IMG/M metagenome (GOLD analysis project Ga0208546, IMG submission 184528) | Aqueous microbial communities from the Delaware River and Bay under freshwater to marine salinity gradient to study organic matter... | ecosystem: Environmental > Aquatic > Marine > Coastal...
GCCGCCTGCTCCTCCGCCTCCGCCAAAGTTGGTGCCTCCTCCTCCGCCTCCGGCGATAATGAGGAAGTTGGCGGTGAAGGTCACTGCTGTGGCTGTGCCTGCGGCGCTGACGGCGGGGATCATGCCGAGGTGTTCCCGAAGACCACCCATTCGTCGGTGGCGAGTTTCATGACGCAGGCCACGCCGTATTGGCCGGTGATCTTGTTCTTGGAGCCTTGAGCGCGAACGGTGGTTGTCGCCGGTGTTGAGGCGACGACGCTGACCTGTCCTGCGCCGCCCTGATACAACAGGATTTGGGTGCCGACGGCGAACGCGGCCGTCGCGTTTGTCGGGATGTTGAGCGTCACGGCTGAGGCGTTGGTGAGGGTGACCATCTTGGCGACGTCGCTGATGACCAGCGTGTAGCTGGTGCCGGTCTGGGCGTTCAGCTGGAGGGCGGCGATGTCGTTGACGCCTCCGGCGATCTGATTGACGTTCGAGGCCGAAAGGACTTGTCCGTCGGTGTAGGCGGCTGAGATCGGGTAGGTGGTGGCCATGGTGCTCCTAAAGGGTGTTGGTGCCGAGGATACCGAACTGGCTTGATCCGAGGATGAAAGCGGTGCTCAGTGGTTCGCGGGTGATGAGGCGGGTGGTCCAGCGGTCCGGGGTGATTGTGTGTTCGACGCCTTGGACGGTGAGCCGCAGGTCGAGGACGCTGGTGGGGGTTTGGGTGCGGGTGACGTAGATCGGGTCGCCAAAGTCCAGATCGAGGGCTGGTTCAACTCGAGAACTGTCGCTTGATAGGTCGAGGGTGATGGATTCGATGCGAATGCGCGGGGTTTTTCGGTATTGGAGGATGAGGTTGGCGATGTTGAGGGCTTGCGCGTTGTTTCGGCCAAGCAGTTCGGTTTGCGTGTAGGTGCGGGTGAAGTACTCGGCGATCGAGGTGGCGTCGGAGGCGGTCTGGGCGGTGCCGCCGTGGTTGGTGACGGAGACGACGTTAGAGAGCTCTGTTTCGTCAAAGGCGACGTCGAGGTCTTGGTAGTAGATGCCGGTGCCGTCGTCGGCGAAGTCGACAGCTGTGCCGGAGGCTTGTTGACTGATCGCGTTGCGGGACTTGAAGCGGGCGTTGCCATTCGTGTCCATGTAGAACCCGCCGAGCTCGGTCGCTTCGACCGTTTGGATGGCCTCGAGGACGGCACGGAGGCCGCCGGGGTCGTTCTGGAGTTCTTGAGTTCCGGTGTCGATTTCTCGCATGTCGGCCGGCCAGTCGATCATGTCGAGGATCTGGTTGATCCGGGTGCCGGGGTAGTCGCCGGTCGCGGCGCCGGTGACGTTGTCGACGTTGGATAAAGCGAGGAGGCGGAAGCCGTCGTCGGCGGTCACGGTCACTTTGGCGAATTGCGTGCCTTTGGGCCATTCCCAGTCCCATGAGCTGATGAACCCGGAGAACAGGGCGTACTCGGTGCCGTTGTAGTTAGTGGTTACTTTGACTTGTCGCATCGGAAGGATCTGGCCGTAGTAGGGGCCGGATGCGTTGTCCGGGTTCCAATCGCCGTTTGGGTCCCACCAGCTGATGGTGGCCGAGCCGGGTGTGTAATGCTCGAAGATGCGGTCGCGGCCTCGACGGATGGCGATCTGGTCAACCTCGGTGGAAATGTCGACGACTTGGACGACGGTGGTGCCGAGGATGTTGGTGCCGAGGATGCCGTTGATGGCGTCGCCGAGGACGAGGACGTTGCCGAACGATGCGCCGGTTCCGAGGCGGAGGCGGACGACTGGTTGGCAGGGGAGGGTCATGTGTTGCTGTAGACGAGTTGGGCGCCGTTGCGTTGAGCGTTGACGAGGCCACGTCGGATGGTCTCGATGAGGTCGCGTTCGCTGATAACGGAGCCGGCGACGTTGACGGTGACGCCTTGGTTCATGCGGTTAAGCGGGATGACGGCTTCGGGGCCGGCTTCGCCAATGAGGGCGAGGGTGGGGCCGGTGACGATGCCACCTTCGGCCAGTTTCGGGATGTCTGGCACATCAAACTTTTTTCCGCCGATGATCGGCACCCACGTTGGGACCTTGAATGACAGTTTGCCGACTGTGGAGTTCCAGAAATCAGCGATCGCGTTGAATACAGCTTTGAACGCTTGTTTGAGTGCGTCGCCCATTCCGGTGAACGCAGCTTTGACGCCGTCGATTAGCTCGGAGATGTATCCCCACCAGATGTCAAAGGCTCCTGTCACGACTTCAAGGGCAAGTGTGAATGCGCTGGATAGGAAACTGGCTACGGTTTGGATCTTGTCGAAAATCCAGCCAAAGATGGCCGAGACGGTGTTCCACCAGATCTCAAATGCGGCTTTAACGGCGTTGATTACCGGGGTGAACAGTCCAAACTTGGCTTGGAGCGCGACCACGGCCGCGATGATCGCAATGATGATGCCGACGCCGGTGGCGACCCACAGGGCGCTGAATGAGGTGCCTAAGACGGCGTTGAGGGCCGCGGTGACCTTGGTGATGACGTTCCAGGCGGTAAGCGCGGCGTTGGCTCCCCACACGGCGAGAGCGATGCCTCCGATGGCAACGCCAAGGCCGACTACGAGGCCTGTGTTCTCTTGAATCCAAGTAGCGATCCCTGTGAAGGCGGGCAGGAGCTTCTCGATGATTGGGGCGACGGCCGCGCCCACCGATTCTTTGAGTTCGCCCATCTGAATCGTCAGATTTCTCATTCGACCTTGAGCGGTGTCGGCTTGTGCGGCCGCTTGACCTCCAAAGGTGTTTCCCAGCGAAGCGAATACCTGATCGGCCGACGCGCCGTTCTTGATCAGTGCGGCGAGTGCCGGATCAAGTTTCTTGAGCGGGCCAAGCTGACCGTTGTATGCCTTCGAAAGCGCCATTGTTACGGACTCGAGGTCTTTGCCGGTGCCGGCCGAGATGTCTAGCGCCAAGGTAAGGAGTTCTTGGCTCTTGGTAATGTCCTTGGTGCCTCGGACAAGGTTGTCAAGGGCGGGGCGGAGTTCGTCGTCGGCGACGGCGGCCGCTTTGCTGGTGGAGCTGATGAAGTCCTCGACGGCGGCCACTTGAGCGTCGGTGGCGCCGGTGGAGTTCTTGAGGCTGAGCGCGAGCTTGTCGGCCGCGGCGGAGTCCTCGGCGAACGCTTTGAACGCGTCGCCGGCCGCGATCGCCAGACCACCTAGGGCGAGCGTGGCGGGGAGGGCGGCTTTCTTGATGGCGAACTGGGCCTTCTCGCCGGTCGTCTCGAGATCTTTGAATTGGCGGGTGGCGCGGGCGAGTCCTTTGTCGTCGAACTCGCTGATGATGGGGATGCGTATGGCCACTAGAGGCTGAGCTCCTTGTTGATCTGGTCGGAGACTTCCTCGACGTATCTTGCCATTTCCTGCGAGACCTTGTTTTCGGCGCTGTCGGCCGCGGGCCACATGACGCGCGCCGGGGCGCCGTTCTTGCTATTGAACGCGGCGCCAAGGTTGCCTGAGGCGGCGAACTCGAACACAGCCGCGCCGGCGTTCTTCTGAACGACCGCGATCGTTGAGGCGGACCGGCGCGAGGTGGAGATCTGAGCGGTGACGCCCCGGACGGCTTTCTGGGTATCAAGCGGAAAGATCGGACGGCCGCGCTGATTCCACGCTCGAGCTGTCCCGGATGGGAAAGTCTGCGACCGGTAGCGGCTTTGGGCGGCGGTGATGATCGGCTTAGCGATCTCCTTAACCTGCCGGTTGAACGTCTTGCGGAGCTCCGGGTCGATCTGCTTCAGGGAGGCGATGGTCTCCTTGACTCCGTCGACTCGGATCGTTGCGCTCACTTGTGGCCTCGGTTCAGGATCTCGATCACGGTGTTGAGGTCACGCGTGTCGAACTCAATGTGTGGAGGCCACCAGCCGACCGCGACCAGCATTTCTGCTAGGCCGCGTCGGAAGGTGCCTCTTGGGTAGGGTTCGCCGAGCTTGTCTCGACCACCTCCAAGCTGACGATCTTCTTGATGAAGTCGTCGAGCATGGCGGGGACGGTCACCTTGGCTTGCTTCATCGCTTCGTGGGCCATGAATGCGAGATCCTCGGCGCCGACGCCTTGAGCGAGATCGGACGCTTTCCTCTTGTATTTCCGTTCCCAGAGGACGGTGATGAAGAGGTTGGTTTCTACGTCGACCGGGCCTTCGCCGATGTCGACGCGGATGGTGAGCTTCATGTCGGGACTCCTTTGGTTACGGCGTGATGTCGCGGACGAACGTACCACCGACGAACGTGACCTCAACTTCGGAGAGCTCTCCGACGGTGGCCGAGATCGGCGTGAACGAGGCGAGGAATGCGTTGGTGATCGTGTACTCCGGGTTGGAGGCCGTTTCGGAGGTGCCGGAGGGCGAGAGGACGAGCGTGGTGTTCCCGGCTCCAACGACGGAGTAGAGGGTGGCTTCGATCTCGCCGGCGCCGTAGCTGTTGAACAGCGTGAGGGTCACTTCGACGGACTGGAGGCCCTGCGTGAACTTGTGGCCGGTGTCGCCGAACGCGGTGGTCTCGAGCTGGTCGTAGCCGACGGTGAGGGTCGCGGCTTTACACTGGTCGGAGACGTCGACGCCGCCGACGCTGACGGTGGGGTTGGACAGGTAGGTCGTGGTTGCCATGTGGGGCTCCTTAGTTGCGCCGTGAGGCGATTCTCACGGTCAGATCGTAGGCCGGTAGTTCTTGTCCGCCGATGGTGACGACGGACGGCCGGCCGGAGGTGATGGGTAGCGCCGAGTTCATTAGCGTGTCCACCTGTGTGAGCAGGTAGTCGACGGCGTCTTGGTTGGCGGGAGGTGCGGCCACGATGCTGATCGTGAACGTGATGTCGCCGACGTTGTATGTGAAGGTCTCGAAGGTCGGAGGGCTGATGAGCACCGACATGGGGCGGATGTTTCGGGGGTCGGTGATGGCGGTGTAGCCGAGGCCGGTGATGGTGGAGACGAGGGCGTTCTGAGCCTCGATGAAGATGCCGGATGCCACTTCATGCCACCTGAGCCCTGTTGATGCCTAGCAGGCGCATGATCTCGCCGTGGGAGAGGCTGGGGATCGCGTTGCCCATCTGGTCGAAGGATGCGAACGAATCCACAGCTCCACGTTGACGGTAGAGCGAGGCGGCGTACATGGTCGTCCCAAGCGTGACAGCCCCGGAAGGGCTGGTCGTGAGGCTGTCAGTGTATCCGGCCGCGGCTCTGCGTCGAAAACTCCACGCGTTGGCCGCCGAGACACAGGTGGCGATGAAGGCCGTGTCGTTGGCGGTGGCGGTGGCGATGCCAAGCCATTCGGTGACGTTGCTCGAGGTGATCCATGTACACGTCTGGGTCCATGTGATCGTCCCGAACGGATCCGCAGTATCGCGCTCGACCTCGTCGCCGGTGTCGGCGTAGAGGTACTGGTTGAGAATGATCTCGTTGAAGTCGAACGTGTAGTCGCCTTCGTCGTCGACACCGGTGAACAGGTAGGTCGGTACGTCAAGGACGGTGAAGGTGCCGTCCATGCCGTTGCCGAGGCCGGCGACGGTGATCGAGTCGCCGACGGAGATGGGGGTGTTGTCCAGAGTCTGGATCACGACGATGTCGTCGATCCTCATCCGATGCGTCACTGTGAACGTCGCCATGATCCAGACTCCTAGGGGCAGATCAGACGAACGCGGCCTTGATGAACTTCGTGTCGTCCAGCATGAGCGTGGCGAAGTATCCGCGGAACTTGATGTACCGGGACAGGGAGCCGTCGGCGGCCTCCACGGAGATCGCGCCCTTCTGCTGTTCGAAGATCTCGAAGCCGTCGGGGTGGCCGATGGCGAGGGTGCCGCTGGCGAAGTTGCGGTCGACGACGACTTGAAGGCCGAAGGCGGTCGCGGTGGCGGTGCCGGGGGCCATGTTGCCGAAGGCGTTCATCGGGCCGATCTGCGGGAACAGCGGACGGTCGGCGGTGTCGGTGAGCTGTCCCATCGAGGCCCAGCGGTTCGGTGCGACGAACAGGTGGGTCGGGAGCCAGCCGTTGGAGGCCGAAAGGATGTCCGACGCGGCGGTGTACATCCACGTCACCCAGTCGACCGGGTCGGCGATGTTGGCGGCCGTGAAGTTGTTGCTGTTGGTGATGCCGGTGATGAGGTTGTCGGCGGCCACGTTGTCGGTCTCGTTGGCGTAGACGCGGCTCATGTCGTCGAGCAGGAGTGCGAGCACGTTCGGGTCGGTCCAGTCGAGGTCCTCTTCGGACAGGCGGACGTAGCCGCCGTAGACGCCCTTGGTGACCTGATTGTCGGAGACGACGAAGGTGCCCTGATCGAGCGCCGTATTTTCGCCGTTGCTGGCTCCGATGGTGGTGTGGGTGGTGACGCTGGGGCGGCGGAACACCTTGCCGCCTCCGGGCATGGCCTTGGCGCCGATGGCGTCGATGACCGGGCGGAGACCGCGGAAGTTGTTGTAGACCGGGCCGACGATCGGCTCGGGGAGGATGCCGGGGGTGTCGGTGGTCTCGACGTTTGGAGCGGCCGCGCGGATGCGGGCGTTGAACTCGGCGAACTCGGCGCCTCCGGCGAGGAACTTGGCGATGTATTCGCCGGCCGAGGGAAGCTTGAAGTCGCGGCGGGCTTCAGCGAAGATCGGCTGGGTGGGGATCACGGTCGGGGCTGAGGCCTCGACGGCGACCGGGGTGGGTTCTGACATGAGTGAGTCCTCCTCGGGCTCTGGGTATTCGGGTTGGGGTTCTTCGTCGTCCTCCGGGGCGGAAGCGGCGACAGATGTGATGCGGGCTTGATCGAAGGCCGGTACGGCGACGAGTGAGAGCTCGTGCCAGTTGGCGGCGGTGACGACCATGGTGCCGTTCTTGTCGAACTTGAACTTGGTCGGTTCGACTCCAACGCTGACGGCGTCCAAGGCTCCCATCTTCAGGAGCTCGAGGGCGTCGTTGCCCGCGGCGGTGGGGGCGATCTTGGCGGTGAACATCATGCCTTGATCGGTGGAGACGCGTTCGGTGACGAGGCCGACGACCTTGGACAGATCGTGACTCTCGACGAGCTTAGGGGCGCGGCCTTCTTCGGACAGTGAGCCTGCCTCGAAGCGGACGGACGTGCCGAGCGAGTCGATGGTGGTGACGCCCCACGGAACGGCGAGCCCGGTGATCGACCGGGTGGGGGGTTCGTCTGGTGCGGCGGCGTCGATCGTGAGGTCTGTGACTGCGAGTCTGATCATCCGAGCTGGTCCTCTAGTACTTGGTCGGTCTGTTGTTCTTCCATCATTCCGGCCTGCGCGAGTGCTTCGTCGATGTCGAACTCGAGATGGCGGCCGCGGGGGAGTACGTCGTCCATAGAGAGTCGTTCGGCAATCGCGGTGGCGTATGGGAGCGCGCCCCAGAGCCACAGGTCGCGGCGGGATTCTTGCGCATTCTGATACGTCATTCCATTGCTGGTCGGTGCGGAGACGAGGTAGGCGGGGACACCGGCGAGGCGGCTCATCTCAAGCGCCGCATGGTTGCGCGCCTCGACGAGCTGGAGTTTGCTGGGGTCCGATTGGAACTCTTTGAACTCGACGGCGGAGTTGAGGGCGCCGATGGCGGATTCGCGGCGGACGGACGCCCAGCCGGAGGCAAGTTCGCCGAGTTCTTCGGCGGTCATCGGTTCGGAGCCGTCTTTCTGTTGGAGGTAGCCGGCCGCGATCTCGGTGAGGGCGAAGCGTCGGGCGGCGGCGTCGAGGCGGATGGCGATGTCGACGGAGCGGGCCCCGGTGTAGAGCAGGCCTTGGTCGGGGGCGAGGAAGCAGATCACGTTGGCGGTGTCAAGCATGACGCCGTTGAACTCGACCTCGTCGGGCATTCCCCACCACTGCGGGCCCTGCTGGTTGGGAGTTTCGACGTTGGAGTGGGGGAGCCATGTGAACGCGGCTGGGAAGCCGGTGGAGTAGCGGGCGGTGATGTACCAGAAGGCGCGGCCGTACATCATGAGATCGCTGACGGTGTTGGCCATGATGAACTGGCGCGGCACCTTGGGGTCGGGGCGGGTGAACCAGCCTTCGCCTTGGAGGTAGACCTTCTGGTATTCCTCGTCGATCGAGTTCCAGACGAGCTGGTATTGCTTGAGGTCGAGGCCGGCGATCATGGAGCAGATCATGGAGCGGGAACGCGAGATCGTCGGGATCGACAGAGCTCGTTCCTCAGCAGTCCCGACTGAATAGCCGAGGAACGAGCCGATCTGTCCGGCTCCACCGGATGCCGCTTTGACGGCGACGGCGGGCTTGGCGGTCGTGCGCTTGAAGAGTGCCACTAGGCGGAGTCTCCCACAGCGTTGATCGGATGTCTACGATCTGCCGATGGCGACGCGCGCTTTGGAGGGTGCGGCGGATGCGAGAGCTGTCGCCCAGACGAGACAGCGGGCGAGCTCGATCGGCCCCGGGCTCTTCTGGGAGCTGAGGACGACGTTGCCGGATTGTTTGACAAGGACGGCGCGTGAGACGTGCTCGGCAAGGGCGAGTTCTCCGCCGTGCTCCACTTTGCCTTCGTTGATCATCGCGCGGACGAGGCCGGTCCACTTCAGGAGCTCGCCGTAGCCGACGGTGCGGGTGCGTGGCTTCCATGTCTTGGGGGTGTGGATCTCGAGCGACGGTGACACGGCGAGCTGGAGATCGCGGTTTGCCATGAGCTCCTCGACCTTGGCCCAGAGTTCGTCCTCGGATTCGACGATGAACGCCGGCGCGACTTGGATCTTCTTGTCGTCGCGGCGGTAGGCGCGGACGCCGACATAGCGGGATTCATCAAGGCTGGAGTCGATGGCGAGGATCCCGCCGTCGGGCATGAGGGCGGTGGTTTGGCATTCGTCCCAGCGGCCGGGGGCTAGCCACGAGTTCGCCGAAGAGATCCATAGGTTGAGGTGGGCGCGGAGGAAAGCGTTCTTGTCGGGTGTTTCGGCGGCGGCCTCGAGGGCGTCCCATGTGACGGTGGTGCCGAGCGCCGGGTTGGCCCATGGCCACCATTCGCGGTCCTGCCAGCGGACTCCGGGCGGGGGGGACCATTCGGCGAAGTAGAGCTTGCTGGTGCGGCCGGCGTCGATCGCGTTGATCGCCTGCTCTCGCAACTTCAGCATCGCGGTGGAGCTCTCGTCTCCGGCGGTGGAAAACATGGCCATGAGTGGACTGGGGCGGGCGATCATGGTCGGCCGGAGCGCGTCGAAGATCACGGCGGGGGAGATCGACCAGATCTCGTCGAGCAGGACGAGGTCGTTGGACGCGCCGTGCTGGGTGGAGGTTGCCGCGGCGACTCGAATGCTGGAGCCGTCGGGCATGAGGATCTGTTCCCGGCCATACGACCAGAACGGCTTCCCTCCAAAGCCCTCGAGGATCGGGGCGAGCTCGCGAAAGATCGCCGACGACCGGTCGAGCTTGTTGGCGACCAGCATGACGGACTGCGGCCGGCCGGTCTTGGCCGCCCACTCGGTCACGAAGAACCCAGCCATCGCTTTCAGGAGCACGCTCTTCCCCTGCTGTCGAGCACACGAGATCAGAGCTTCCCGATACCAGAACGCGTCGTCCTTCAGGCCCAGCATCCCATTCACAGCCCGGACCTGCCAGTCCATCAGCGGCATCAGGTGTCTCGAAGACCATTCGGCCACCAGAGGCCCGACGCTGGTATGACACTCGGCGAGACTCTCCAGACGCGGCTCGATCCGCCCAGAAACAGACAGAAAATCGGCTGAAACACCCAGATCACAGTCCCTTTTCCCTTTCTGGAGAGAAGCGACAGTGGGGATCGGGGTCGTCGTTGTTTCGGTCAAAAAACCCATTGCTCGGTTTCGTGCGTCGATTCGTGCTTTGTTCTTGGCGTTGACGAGGTTGGCGCCGAGGCGTGAGTTACAGGAGCGGTGTGCTGGTCGGAGGTTGTGTTCTTCGTTGGTGCCTCCGAGTTCGAGTGGTTGGATGTGGTCGAGGGTGTCTGCTCCGGGTCGGCCGCAGATGGCGCAGTTGGGTTGGTCGGCGAGGATCTTTTGGCGGAGGGCTTTGTAGTTGGGGTCGTTGTAGGCGGCGTGGGCCATGGGTTCCTATGTGAGTTGAGAACTACTATTAGTCAGTCAGTTCTTCTTTGTTCAGTTCTTTCTAGAACGAGTGGTTATCCGACGTCGGAAAACCTGTCGTCGGTCTGTGGGTAACTCAGCCACTTATCCTCAGGGTTATCCACAGGGGTGTCGTAGATGAGGATGTCGTGGCGCCATGTGCCGTTGGGGAGCTGGGTGCGGGCCCTGCGTAGGTAGCCGTACGTCTCAAGCTCTTTAAGGCCGGTGCGGACCGCGTGGATTCCTTCGGGGCTGATCGAGGCGAGGTGGGCGGAGCTGGTGCGCCAGTGGTCGGGTTGGCTCAGGAGGTAGATGAGGAGGCCGCGGGCTTTCCATGAGAGGTGCTGGTTGCGGATCACTTCGTTGCTGACGATGGTGAAGTTCTCGCGGCGGCGTGGGGTGCGGACGATCATGCGATGTCCCACCATTCAGGCCAGATCGCGCCCGGATGGACGCCGGCCACGGTGACGGCCAGACGGTCAGCGTCGTACCACGGAATGCCGTCGTGACGCCATCGGTCGATGGTCTGGAGGCAGACGCCAAACGCTCGAGCGAGGTCGCCTCGGGTGGGCTCGGTGTGGGCGCGGTATTGGATCGGGACTCGGGCCGCGCGGACGAGGTTCTGAAATGGGAAGCGGATCACATAGTCTCCGGGTTCTCGTAGTGCTCGATGACGGACATAGCTTTGACGAGGCGCGCGCGGAGGCGGGTGTTCTCTTCCTCGAGCTCGTGGATCCGGGCCTTGAAGCCGGTGATCGCTTGAGCGGCCAGATCCATTTGTCGGGTCGCCTCCTGTACCTGCTGAATCAGTGCTGTCATGTCGTGGGTCATGGTTTGTCTCCTGTCAGTATCAGTCGGATTTGCGGGAGGTCTGCGGGGCGCCAGACGTACGCTTCGGCGCCGGCCAGACGGAGCGTGGACAACCATCGGGTCTGGGCGTCAGAAAGTTTTCCGACGCGGCTCTTGAGCTCGGCGAAGATGACGCCTTTGATCGGGTGGGCGAGGACAAGGTCGGGGAAGCCAACGTCGCCGAGGGTGGGTGTTCGCCAGTGGCCGCGGACGTTCTGCGCAGGGAGCGGATGGTAGACCATCCAGCCGGTCCATTTGGCGAGCTCGACGATGGCGTTCTGAAACTCTTTCTCGGTGATCACTGGTCGGCCTTGAGTTCGCTCATCTGGCGAAGGTCGCGCCATCTGTAGCCGACGGTATCTGTGCGGTCGTAGCCGTTTTCCATGATGTCGCCGAGGGTGGTCCAGCCGACCAGTGACACGGTGCGACAGTTTTCGGTGGCCCATGCCAGAACGTAGATCTGGCTCGGTTTCTGAGTGTTGACCTTCTTGGGTTTGACAAAGAGGTCGCGGTCTGATTCGTGGCGTCTGGTGCGAACCTCGATCTGTCCTACGTCCGGGCGGGTGTCGATGATTCCGCCTTTGGCGGCGGTCCATGCGATTCCTGACCATTCGGAGAATGCGATCTCGCCCATAGCGCCGACGATGTTCTGGCGTAAGGGATGGTGGCTAACGCCGTGGGAAACATGGCTTTCGGTCATGGCTTTCTGTTGGCGGGCGCGGCCTTCTGCTCGGGCCAGCGAGAACTGTTCCGCGGTGAGCTCTACTTTGACGATCATCAGAAAGCCTCTTCGCCCATCGCTTCGGCCTTCAGCTTGTCGATAAGGGCCGAGGTGTCTTTCTTCAGTGCCGGAGGCTCGGAGACGTAGCCGAGAGCTTTCAGCATTCGTCGCTGAGCGTCGGTCGTCTCCGTCTGGCTGGATGGCTGGGGTGTGTGTGCTCGAGGGCGGTCGCCGGTCTGGCGGGCTTGGACTTCGTTGCTGGAGGCCATCGCTTCGTGGATGCCGATGCCCATGTAGCCGAGCGCGCGGCCGAGCGCCGACGTAAACCCGACCATCCGTTCGGATCCGCGGGTGTATGGGGTCTTGCCGGGGAACGGTTCGGCGGCGGTGGCGATCGAGGGTTTGGGATCGTCGGGTGTGCGCCAGACGGTTACTTCGCAGACGAGGAAGGTCTGTTCCTCGATGCGCATGATGTCGAACGCGGTTTCTTGGACGCGAAGTTCGGGCCAGCGGCCGAGGGCGTCAAAGAGGCGTTGGTTGACTGGGACGTAGTTGCCAAGGTCCATTACTTCTCTTCCTGTAGTCGGGTCAGGTTGTTGAGGTGTTCCCGCTTGAAACACGGCCAGCACCACGGCCACCATGTGCCAGTGTTGAGCCAGCGGACGATCTGGTCGTCCACGAGCAGTTTCTGACACTTACAGCACAAGGCGATTTCCGGCTTGGTTGCGGTCACGCTCCGCTGTTTATCACACCGGTGCGTCGGAGTTGTTGACGGTGCCGTTCGGTGGTGCCTCCCCAGATACCGGGGCAGTCTCGAGACGACCATTGGAGGGCGTACTCAAGACAGCGCAAGCGGATCGGACAACTGGAGCAGACGAGCACGGCCAGTTTGGCTTTGTTGTTTTCGCCGACACTGGGGAAGAAAATGTTGACGTCAAGGCCTTGGCAGGCGGCGCCTTCCCAGTTGATCAGCACGAGATCGACCACGGCTTCCAGCCGCACTTCCCAGCGGCTTCGCGTGAGCTGTAGAGCTTCCATGCGAACTTGAGGTTGCGGGCCGGGTCGAACATGGCGTCCGGGTGGTTGCCGAGGCCTAGTTCTGCGATCCATGCGGTGTGGATCTGGTTGATTTGGGTGAGGCCTGCGTCGTGGCCGTTCCAAGCGTCCGGTTGACAGCGGGATTCGCGCCAGATGATTGACATGAGCGTCTCGAGGATCTGCCGGTCGGCAGGCCAGCCGGCCGCGATCGCTTCGGGCACCCATTCTTGGCATGGGGTGTCGGGCCCCACGAGTGGCAGGATTGGGCCCTGTGTGGTCGTAGGAGCGGCGATCGTTGTCGTCGGGTCTGGCAGGGTTGCCGGGGCGTAGGAGACGACCGCAGGGGCCGTTTGGATGGTTTCTGGGCGGTCGAGGAACATGAAGAGGGCGCCGCAGGCTATGGCTACGCCCAAGATGAATCTGGACATGGGATTTCCTTTCGGGTCGGGTCCGCGAGGTGCGGACTGTCTACCGACTCAGGAGGGCAGGGTCAAGAATCCTGATCGTCGCGGCGCGACTTGATTGCTCCACCGGCGGCGAGGCCGGTGAGAGCTCCGGTGATGCCGGCCGCGAGTGGGCCGAGGATCTCGAACATCTTGGCGTCCGCTTCGGACATCTTCTCGGGCTGGTACACGAAGAGCAGGCCGTAGAGCATGGCCATGACGGAGAAGCCGAGGACAGCGGCGAGGGTGATGATCAGGATCGCTCGGGTGCGGGCCTCGATCTCGTCAGGGGACATCCGGCGTTTCTTGGGTGATTCGCTCACGGTACATCCTTTCGTACTCGATCTCGTATTGGGGTGCGCGGGATCGTTCCGCGCAGGCGATCGTCGCTACTAGGAGCGCGCAGATCACGAGTTTCATTCGGTCTCATTTCGACAGGATCGCCTTGAAGGCGGCGTCCACCTTGTCGGGACTGTCGGCCATGTCGGGACTGATTTCGTAGTGGACCCATGCGGCTCCGGGGGAGCCGATGGTGGGTTTGTCGTAGATCTTCCACGCGTTGCGGTCGCATCGCCAGCCGGCGCCGTGTTGGCCGGGTTGGACGCGGTTGCCGTAGTCGTGGATTTCCTCGATGCTGAGTTGGTCGGCGTGACGCTCGAGGAACTGGATGGCGGCGATGATCTGGTTGGGGCCGCCGCCAAGATCGCAGGCGCGGCCGGTCGCATGAACGGAGAGCCCGGAGCCGCCGCGGATTGGCCGGTTGGCGTAGATCCCGAGGTTCTTCATTTGGAAGAGGAACACCATGTAGTTCTGGAAGCGGATGGTGCCGGGGCGTGCTCCGTTGGCGGGGTCGGTGTTGCCGGTGTACGGCCGACCAGTTGCGGTGGGTTCGGCGGCTTTCTTTTTAGTCGCCATCGGTTCCCCATGTTTGGGTGGTTTCGTTCCATGTCCATTGGCCGGTGGCGGGCATGGGTTGTGGTGGTTGCCAGTCGTGGTTGGTGTCGAGGGTCCACGATGGGAACGGTTGGGGTCGGATGAAGATGTCGTTGTCGGGATCGTAGGTGTATCCGGGGCCTGCGTACTGTTTGCGGATTTTTCCGTTGTAGCTGGTGCGGACGCATCGTTGGCCAACGAACGCGGAGTACCACTGTTCGGGGGTCACGCCTTCGATCGTTTCTGTTTCGTCGATGCCGACGATGACGTGGGTGACGGTGTTGTTGTCGTCGAGGAATGCGTAGTGGGCCATGGTCACGACCAAGTGATTGTGCCGGTTCCGGCGGTGACGGTGATGACTTTGTTGGCTCCGACGGTTGCTTCGGTGGCGGTGAGTCCGGCGCCGATTGTTGCTGAGCGTGCGGATGGGTATTCGATGAACACTGCTCCTGAACCTCCGTTGCCTCCGTTGACGGTGTTGGTGCCTGATCCGCCGCCGCCTCCGCCTGTGTTGGCGGTCCCTGCGGTGGGTGTGCCGGTGCCTGCGGCTCCGTTGCCTCCGCCGCCTGTGCCGCCTGTGCCGGCCGTACCGGTGGCGTCGATGCCGCCGCCTCCACCTCCGGCTCGGGTGACGGCTGATCCGGTGATGGATGATGACACTCCGGTGCCGCCGTTGCCTCCGACTGTTGTTGATCCGCTTCCTCCGACGGCTCCAGCGCCTCCACCAGCACCACAGCCGTATTTGGCGGTCAGGTTGGCGAGGCCTCCTCGGTAGCCCTGATTGGCTGTGCCTGCTCCGTATTCGCCGGGTGTTGATCCGGTGCCGTATCCGCCGCCGCCGCCTGATCCTCCGGTGTTGCCGTCGCCTTCTGCGACGGTTCGGTTGCCTCCGCCTCCTCCACCGGTCGACGTGGTCGTGTTGACGAGGCTGTTGTTGCCGTTGCTTCCGGGTGCGCTTCCTGTGCCACCAGCACCTCCAGCGCCGACGGTGACGGTGTACGCGGTCGCTGTGTTGAGGGTGAGGGCTGTTTCGGCGGCTCCGCCACCTCCTGAGGTTCCGCTCGAGGTGCGGTAGCCGCCTGCTCCTCCGCCTCCACCGAAGTTGGTGCCGCCTCCTCCACCTCCGGCGATGATGAGGAAGTTGGCGGTGAAGGTCACGGCTGTGGCTGTGCCTGCGGCGCTGACGGCGGGGATCATGCCGAGGTGTTCCCGAAGACGACCCATTCGTCGGTGGCAAGTTTCATCACACAGGCGACGCCGTACTGGCCGGTAATCTTGGTTTTCGAGCCTTGCGCTCGGACAGTGGTGGTGCCCGGTGTCGAAGCGACAACGCTGACCTGTCCAGCTCCGCCCTGATACAGGAGAATCTGGGTGCCGACAGCGAAAGCGGCCGTCGCGTTTGTCGGAATGTTGAGCGTTACGGCTGAGGCGTTGGTGAGGGTGACCATCTTGGCGACGTCGCCGATGACCAGCGTGTAGCTGGTGCCGGTCTGGGCGTTCAGCTGGAGGGCGGCGATGTCGTTGACGCCTCCGGCGATCTGGTTGACGTTTGACGCCGACAGGACCTGTCCGTCGGTGTAGGCGGCTGAGATCGGATAGGTGGTGGTCATAATGCTCCTAGAGGGTGTTGGTGCCGAGAATACCGAACTGGCTTGATCCGAGGATGAAAGCGGTGCTCAGTGGTTCGCGGGTGATGAGGCGGGTGGTCCAGCGGTCCGGGGTGATTGTGTGTTCGACGCCTTGGACGGTGAGCCGCAGGTCGAGGACGCTGGTGGGGGTTTGGGTGCGGGTGACGTAGATCGGGTCGCCAAAGTCCAGATCGAGGGCTGGTTCAACTCGAGAACTGTCGCTTGATAGGTCGAGGGTGATGGATTCGATGCGAATGCGCGGGGTTTTTCGGTATTGGAGGATGAGGTTGGCGATGTTGAGGGCTTGCGCGTTGTTTCGGCCAAGCAGTTCGGTTTGCGTGTAGGTGCGGGTGAAGTACTCGGCGATCGAGGTGGCGTCGGAGGCGGTCTGGGCGGTGCCGCCGTGGTTGGTGACGGAGACGACGTTAGAGAGCTCTGTTTCGTCAAAGGCGACGTCGAGGTCTTGGTAGTAGATGCCGGTGCCGTCGTCGGCGAAGTCGACAGCTGTGCCGGAGGCTTGTTGACTGATCGCGTTGCGGGACTTGAAGCGGGCGTTGCCATTCGTGTCCATGTAGAACCCGCCGAGCTCGGTCGCTTCGACCGTTTGGATGGCCTCGAGGACGGCACGGAGGCCGCCGGGGTCGTTCTGGAGTTCTTGAGTTCCGGTGTCGATTTCTCGCATGTCGGCCGGCCAGTCGATCATGTCGAGGATCTGGTTGATCCGGGTGCCGGGGTAGTCGCCGGTCGCGGCGCCGGTGACGTTGTCGACGTTGGATAAAGCGAGGAGGCGGAAGCCGTCGTCGGCGGTCACGGTCACTTTGGCGAATTGCGTGCCTTTGGGCCATTCCCAGTCCCATGAGCTGATGAACCCGGAGAACAGGGCGTACTCGGTGCCGTTGTAGTTAGTGGTTACTTTGACTTGTCGCATCGGAAGGATCTGGCCGTAGTAGGGGCCGGATGCGTTGTCCGGGTTCCAATCGCCGTTTGGGTCCCACCAGCTGATGGTGGCCGAGCCGGGTGTGTAATGCTCGAAGATGCGGTCGCGGCCTCGACGGATGGCGATCTGGTCAACCTCGGTGGAAATGTCGACGACTTGGACGACGGTGGTGCCGAGGATGTTGGTGCCGAGGATGCCGTTGATGGCGTCGCCGAGGACGAGGACGTTGCCGAACGATGCGCCGGTTCCGAGGCGGAGGCGGACGACTGGTTGGCAGGGGAGGGTCATGTGTTGCTGTAGACGAGTTGGGCGCCGTTGCGTTGAGCGTTGACGAGGCCACGTCGGATGGTCTCGATGAGGTCGCGTTCGCTGATAACGGAGCCGGCGACGTTGACGGTGACGCCTTGGTTCATGCGGTTAAGCGGGATGACGGCTTCGGGGCCGGCTTCGCCAATGAGGGCGAGGGTGGGGCCGGTGACGATGCCACCTTCGGCCAGTTTCGGGATGTCTGGCACATCAAACTTTTTTCCGCCGATGATCGGCACCCACGTTGGGACCTTGAATGACAGTTTGCCGACTGTGGAGTTCCAGAAATCAGCGATCGCGTTGAATACAGCTTTGAACGCTTGTTTGAGTGCGTCGCCCATTCCGGTGAACGCAGCTTTGACGCCGTCGATTAGCTCGGAGATGTATCCCCACCAGATGTCAAAGGCTCCTGTCACGACTTCAAGGGCAAGTGTGAATGCGCTGGATAGGAAACTGGCTACGGTTTGGATCTTGTCGAAAATCCAGCCAAAGATGGCCGAGACGGTGTTCCACCAGATCTCAAATGCGGCTTTAACGGCGTTGATTACCGGGGTGAACAGTCCAAACTTGGCTTGGAGCGCGACCACGGCCGCGATGATCGCAATGATGATGCCGACGCCGGTGGCGACCCACAGGGCGCTGAATGAGGTGCCTAAGACGGCGTTGAGGGCCGCGGTGACCTTGGTGATGACGTTCCAGGCGGTAAGCGCGGCGTTGGCTCCCCACACGGCGAGAGCGATGCCTCCGATGGCAACGCCAAGGCCGACTACGAGGCCTGTGTTCTCTTGAATCCAAGTAGCGATCCCTGTGAAGGCGGGCAGGAGCTTCTCGATGATTGGGGCGACGGCCGCGCCCACCGATTCTTTGAGTTCGCCCATCTGAATCGTCAGATTTCTCATTCGACCTTGAGCGGTGTCGGCTTGTGCGGCCGCTTGACCTCCAAAGGTGTTTCCCAGCGAAGCGAATACCTGATCGGCCGACGCGCCGTTCTTGATCAGTGCGGCGAGTGCCGGATCAAGTTTCTTGAGCGGGCCAAGCTGACCGTTGTATGCCTTCGAAAGCGCCATTGTTACGGACTCGAGGTCTTTGCCGGTGCCGGCCGAGATGTCTAGCGCCAAGGTAAGGAGTTCTTGGCTCTTGGTAATGTCCTTGGTGCCTCGGACAAGGTTGTCAAGGGCGGGGCGGAGTTCGTCGTCGGCGACGGCGGCCGCTTTGCTGGTGGAGCTGATGAAGTCCTCGACGGCGGCCACTTGAGCGTCGGTGGCGCCGGTGGAGTTCTTGAGGCTGAGCGCGAGCTTGTCGGCCGCGGCGGAGTCCTCGGCGAACGCTTTGAACGCGTCGCCGGCCGCGATCGCCAGACCACCTAGGGCGAGCGTGGCGGGGAGGGCGGCTTTCTTGATGGCGAACTGGGCCTTCTCGCCGGTCGTCTCGAGATCTTTGAATTGGCGGGTGGCGCGGGCGAGTCCTTTGTCGTCGAACTCGCTGATGATGGGGATGCGTATGGCCACTAGAGGCTGAGCTCCTTGTTGATCTGGTCGGAGACTTCCTCGACGTATCTTGCCATTTCCTGCGAGACCTTGTTTTCGGCGCTGTCGGCCGCGGGCCACATGACGCGCGCCGGGGCGCCGTTCTTGCTATTGAACGCGGCGCCAAGGTTGCCTGAGGCGGCGAACTCGAACACAGCCGCGCCGGCGTTCTTCTGAACGACCGCGATCGTTGAGGCGGACCGGCGCGAGGTGGAGATCTGAGCGGTGACGCCCCGGACGGCTTTCTGGGTATCAAGCGGAAAGATCGGACGGCCGCGCTGATTCCACGCTCGAGCTGTCCCGGATGGGAAAGTCTGCGACCGGTAGCGGCTTTGGGCGGCGGTGATGATCGGCTTAGCGATCTCCTTAACCTGCCGGTTGAACGTCTTGCGGAGCTCCGGGTCGATCTGCTTCAGGGAGGCGATGGTCTCCTTGACTCCGTCGACTCGGATCGTTGCGCTCACTTGTGGCCTCGGTTCAGGATCTCGATCACGGTGTTGAGGTCACGCGTGTCGAACTCAATGTGTGGAGGCCACCAGCCGACCGCGACCAGCATTTCTGCTAGGCCGCGTCGGAAGGTGCCTCTTGGGTAGGGTTCGCCGAGCTTGTCTCGACCACCTCCAAGCTGACGATCTTCTTGATGAAGTCGTCGAGCATGGCGGGGACGGTCACCTTGGCTTGCTTCATCGCTTCGTGGGCCATGAATGCGAGATCCTCGGCGCCGACGCCTTGAGCGAGATCGGACGCTTTCCTCTTGTATTTCCGTTCCCAGAGGACGGTGATGAAGAGGTTGGTTTCTACGTCGACCGGGCCTTCGCCGATGTCGACGCGGATGGTGAGCTTCATGTCGGGACTCCTTTGGTTACGGCGTGATGTCGCGGACGAACGTACCACCGACGAACGTGACCTCAACTTCGGAGAGCTCTCCGACGGTGGCCGAGATCGGCGTGAACGAGGCGAGGAATGCGTTGGTGATCGTGTACTCCGGGTTGGAGGCCGTTTCGGAGGTGCCGGAGGGCGAGAGGACGAGCGTGGTGTTCCCGGCTCCAACGACGGAGTAGAGGGTGGCTTCGATCTCGCCGGCGCCGTAGCTGTTGAACAGCGTGAGGGTCACTTCGACGGACTGGAGGCCCTGCGTGAACTTGTGGCCGGTGTCGCCGAACGCGGTGGTCTCGAGCTGGTCGTAGCCGACGGTGAGGGTCGCGGCTTTACACTGGTCGGAGACGTCGACGCCGCCGACGCTGACGGTGGGGTTGGACAGGTAGGTCGTGGTTGCCATGTGGGGCTCCTTAGTTGCGCCGTGAGGCGATTCTCACGGTCAGATCGTAGGCCGGTAGTTCTTGTCCGCCGATGGTGACGACGGACGGCCGGCCGGAGGTGATGGGTAGCGCCGAGTTCATTAGCGTGTCCACCTGTGTGAGCAGGTAGTCGACGGCGTCTTGGTTGGCGGGAGGTGCGGCCACGATGCTGATCGTGAACGTGATGTCGCCGACGTTGTATGTGAAGGTCTCGAAGGTCGGAGGGCTGATGAGCACCGACATGGGGCGGATGTTTCGGGGGTCGGTGATGGCGGTGTAGCCGAGGCCGGTGATGGTGGAGACGAGGGCGTTCTGAGCCTCGATGAAGATGCCGGATGCCACTTCATGCCACCTGAGCCCTGTTGATGCCTAGCAGGCGCATGATCTCGCCGTGGGAGAGGCTGGGGATCGCGTTGCCCATCTGGTCGAAGGATGCGAACGAATCCACAGCTCCACGTTGACGGTAGAGCGAGGCGGCGTACATGGTCGTCCCAAGCGTGACAGCCCCGGAAGGGCTGGTCGTGAGGCTGTCAGTGTATCCGGCCGCGGCTCTGCGTCGAAAACTCCACGCGTTGGCCGCCGAGACACAGGTGGCGATGAAGGCCGTGTCGTTGGCGGTGGCGGTGGCGATGCCAAGCCATTCGGTGACGTTGCTCGAGGTGATCCATGTACACGTCTGGGTCCATGTGATCGTCCCGAACGGATCCGCAGTATCGCGCTCGACCTCGTCGCCGGTGTCGGCGTAGAGGTACTGGTTGAGAATGATCTCGTTGAAGTCGAACGTGTAGTCGCCTTCGTCGTCGACACCGGTGAACAGGTAGGTCGGTACGTCAAGGACGGTGAAGGTGCCGTCCATGCCGTTGCCGAGGCCGGCGACGGTGATCGAGTCGCCGACGGAGATGGGGGTGTTGTCCAGAGTCTGGATCACGACGATGTCGTCGATCCTCATCCGATGCGTCACTGTGAACGTCGCCATGATCCAGACTCCTAGGGGCAGATCAGACGAACGCGGCCTTGATGAACTTCGTGTCGTCCAGCATGAGCGTGGCGAAGTATCCGCGGAACTTGATGTACCGGGACAGGGAGCCGTCGGCGGCCTCCACGGAGATCGCGCCCTTCTGCTGTTCGAAGATCTCGAAGCCGTCGGGGTGGCCGATGGCGAGGGTGCCGCTGGCGAAGTTGCGGTCGACGACGACTTGAAGGCCGAAGGCGGTCGCGGTGGCGGTGCCGGGGGCCATGTTGCCGAAGGCGTTCATCGGGCCGATCTGCGGGAACAGCGGACGGTCGGCGGTGTCGGTGAGCTGTCCCATCGAGGCCCAGCGGTTCGGTGCGACGAACAGGTGGGTCGGGAGCCAGCCGTTGGAGGCCGAAAGGATGTCCGACGCGGCGGTGTACATCCACGTCACCCAGTCGACCGGGTCGGCGATGTTGGCGGCCGTGAAGTTGTTGCTGTTGGTGATGCCGGTGATGAGGTTGTCGGCGGCCACGTTGTCGGTCTCGTTGGCGTAGACGCGGCTCATGTCGTCGAGCAGGAGTGCGAGCACGTTCGGGTCGGTCCAGTCGAGGTCCTCTTCGGACAGGCGGACGTAGCCGCCGTAGACGCCCTTGGTGACCTGATTGTCGGAGACGACGAAGGTGCCCTGATCGAGCGCCGTATTTTCGCCGTTGCTGGCTCCGATGGTGGTGTGGGTGGTGACGCTGGGGCGGCGGAACACCTTGCCGCCTCCGGGCATGGCCTTGGCGCCGATGGCGTCGATGACCGGGCGGAGACCGCGGAAGTTGTTGTAGACCGGGCCGACGATCGGCTCGGGGAGGATGCCGGGGGTGTCGGTGGTCTCGACGTTTGGAGCGGCCGCGCGGATGCGGGCGTTGAACTCGGCGAACTCGGCGCCTCCGGCGAGGAACTTGGCGATGTATTCGCCGGCCGAGGGAAGCTTGAAGTCGCGGCGGGCTTCAGCGAAGATCGGCTGGGTGGGGATCACGGTCGGGGCTGAGGCCTCGACGGCGACCGGGGTGGGTTCTGACATGAGTGAGTCCTCCTCGGGCTCTGGGTATTCGGGTTGGGGTTCTTCGTCGTCCTCCGGGGCGGAAGCGGCGACAGATGTGATGCGGGCTTGATCGAAGGCCGGTACGGCGACGAGTGAGAGCTCGTGCCAGTTGGCGGCGGTGACGACCATGGTGCCGTTCTTGTCGAACTTGAACTTGGTCGGTTCGACTCCAACGCTGACGGCGTCCAAGGCTCCCATCTTCAGGAGCTCGAGGGCGTCGTTGCCCGCGGCGGTGGGGGCGATCTTGGCGGTGAACATCATGCCTTGATCGGTGGAGACGCGTTCGGTGACGAGGCCGACGACCTTGGACAGATCGTGACTCTCGACGAGCTTAGGGGCGCGGCCTTCTTCGGACAGTGAGCCTGCCTCGAAGCGGACGGACGTGCCGAGCGAGTCGATGGTGGTGACGCCCCACGGAACGGCGAGCCCGGTGATCGACCGGGTGGGGGGTTCGTCTGGTGCGGCGGCGTCGATCGTGAGGTCTGTGACTGCGAGTCTGATCATCCGAGCTGGTCCTCTAGTACTTGGTCGGTCTGTTGTTCTTCCATCATTCCGGCCTGCGCGAGTGCTTCGTCGATGTCGAACTCGAGATGGCGGCCGCGGGGGAGTACGTCGTCCATAGAGAGTCGTTCGGCAATCGCGGTGGCGTATGGGAGCGCGCCCCAGAGCCACAGGTCGCGGCGGGATTCTTGCGCATTCTGATACGTCATTCCATTGCTGGTCGGTGCGGAGACGAGGTAGGCGGGGACACCGGCGAGGCGGCTCATCTCAAGCGCCGCATGGTTGCGCGCCTCGACGAGCTGGAGTTTGCTGGGGTCCGATTGGAACTCTTTGAACTCGACGGCGGAGTTGAGGGCGCCGATGGCGGATTCGCGGCGGACGGACGCCCAGCCGGAGGCAAGTTCGCCGAGTTCTTCGGCGGTCATCGGTTCGGAGCCGTCTTTCTGTTGGAGGTAGCCGGCCGCGATCTCGGTGAGGGCGAAGCGTCGGGCGGCGGCGTCGAGGCGGATGGCGATGTCGACGGAGCGGGCCCCGGTGTAGAGCAGGCCTTGGTCGGGGGCGAGGAAGCAGATCACGTTGGCGGTGTCAAGCATGACGCCGTTGAACTCGACCTCGTCGGGCATTCCCCACCACTGCGGGCCCTGCTGGTTGGGAGTTTCGACGTTGGAGTGGGGGAGCCATGTGAACGCGGCTGGGAAGCCGGTGGAGTAGCGGGCGGTGATGTACCAGAAGGCGCGGCCGTACATCATGAGATCGCTGACGGTGTTGGCCATGATGAACTGGCGCGGCACCTTGGGGTCGGGGCGGGTGAACCAGCCTTCGCCTTGGAGGTAGACCTTCTGGTATTCCTCGTCGATCGAGTTCCAGACGAGCTGGTATTGCTTGAGGTCGAGGCCGGCGATCATGGAGCAGATCATGGAGCGGGAACGCGAGATCGTCGGGATCGACAGAGCTCGTTCCTCAGCAGTCCCGACTGAATAGCCGAGGAACGAGCCGATCTGTCCGGCTCCACCGGATGCCGCTTTGACGGCGACGGCGGGCTTGGCGGTCGTGCGCTTGAAGAGTGCCACTAGGCGGAGTCTCCCACAGCGTTGATCGGATGTCTACGATCTGCCGATGGCGACGCGCGCTTTGGAGGGTGCGGCGGATGCGAGAGCTGTCGCCCAGACGAGACAGCGGGCGAGCTCGATCGGCCCCGGGCTCTTCTGGGAGCTGAGGACGACGTTGCCGGATTGTTTGACAAGGACGGCGCGTGAGACGTGCTCGGCAAGGGCGAGTTCTCCGCCGTGCTCCACTTTGCCTTCGTTGATCATCGCGCGGACGAGGCCGGTCCACTTCAGGAGCTCGCCGTAGCCGACGGTGCGGGTGCGTGGCTTCCATGTCTTGGGGGTGTGGATCTCGAGCGACGGTGACACGGCGAGCTGGAGATCGCGGTTTGCCATGAGCTCCTCGACCTTGGCCCAGAGTTCGTCCTCGGATTCGACGATGAACGCCGGCGCGACTTGGATCTTCTTGTCGTCGCGGCGGTAGGCGCGGACGCCGACATAGCGGGATTCATCAAGGCTGGAGTCGATGGCGAGGATCCCGCCGTCGGGCATGAGGGCGGTGGTTTGGCATTCGTCCCAGCGGCCGGGGGCTAGCCACGAGTTCGCCGAAGAGATCCATAGGTTGAGGTGGGCGCGGAGGAAAGCGTTCTTGTCGGGTGTTTCGGCGGCGGCCTCGAGGGCGTCCCATGTGACGGTGGTGCCGAGCGCCGGGTTGGCCCATGGCCACCATTCGCGGTCCTGCCAGCGGACTCCGGGCGGGGGGGACCATTCGGCGAAGTAGAGCTTGCTGGTGCGGCCGGCGTCGATCGCGTTGATCGCCTGCTCTCGCAACTTCAGCATCGCGGTGGAGCTCTCGTCTCCGGCGGTGGAAAACATGGCCATGAGTGGACTGGGGCGGGCGATCATGGTCGGCCGGAGCGCGTCGAAGATCACGGCGGGGGAGATCGACCAGATCTCGTCGAGCAGGACGAGGTCGTTGGACGCGCCGTGCTGGGTGGAGGTTGCCGCGGCGACTCGAATGCTGGAGCCGTCGGGCATGAGGATCTGTTCCCGGCCATACGACCAGAACGGCTTCCCTCCAAAGCCCTCGAGGATCGGGGCGAGCTCGCGAAAGATCGCCGACGACCGGTCGAGCTTGTTGGCGACCAGCATGACGGACTGCGGCCGGCCGGTCTTGGCCGCCCACTCGGTCACGAAGAACCCAGCCATCGCTTTCAGGAGCACGCTCTTCCCCTGCTGTCGAGCACACGAGATCAGAGCTTCCCGATACCAGAACGCGTCGTCCTTCAGGCCCAGCATCCCATTCACAGCCCGGACCTGCCAGTCCATCAGCGGCATCAGGTGTCTCGAAGACCATTCGGCCACCAGAGGCCCGACGCTGGTATGACACTCGGCGAGACTCTCCAGACGCGGCTCGATCCGCCCAGAAACAGACAGAAAATCGGCTGAAACACCCAGATCACAGTCCCTTTTCCCTTTCTGGAGAGAAGCGACAGA
>Ga0208546_1000221_pt1 | contig 24759 bp, 41 predicted proteins | sample DEB19_08_DNA_4_FD_184528 | JGI IMG/M metagenome (GOLD analysis project Ga0208546, IMG submission 184528) | Aqueous microbial communities from the Delaware River and Bay under freshwater to marine salinity gradient to study organic matter... | ecosystem: Environmental > Aquatic > Marine > Coastal...
GTGCAACAGGTCGCCAAGTTTCGTGCCCTTGAAGTAGCCGACTAGATCACCCATTAGCGGAGGCTCCGCACGATGCGCTCAATGTCGAGCAGTTGTTTTTGGATGTCCGAAACCGTTTGCGTCAGGCTGTTTTGAGACGCCTTCACCTGCATGAAAAGGTAGTTGTAGTCCGCACCGAGTTCCTTGAGCGCGTCCACGGTCTTCTTGGCCGCGGCTTCGATTTCCTCGGCGGCCGTCTTCTGCTCTTCGGCGATCTTCTCCAGCGCGGCCGTCAGCGCCTCTTGCGCCTGCACCTGAATCTGGTGGGCGATGGAGAATTTGTCGGTTTCGGCCTCGGCCTGCCGCCGTAGGTTTTCGAAGAATTGCGCGCCGCCGTCGGCCGCGAGCGCCTCGGCATCGCCGCCGCCGGGCATGTTGCGCAGCGCCTGCCGCCGCTCAAGCGCGGCACGGCGTCGGAGTTTTCGCGCGGCTCGGCGATACGCGGGCGGTAGGCTCTGCTCCGAATCGGCCTCGGTGCCGCCTGCAAGCCCGATGAGCGTTTGTTGCCGCGTGCGGATGGCCGCTTGGATTGCGCGCTCGATGCCGCGGAGTTGCTCGTCGTACAGTTCCTGCGCGCGCTTGCGCGATTCGTCGGCGCGCTTGTTGATCTCCTCAAGCGCTTTGTTGCGGCGCTCTTCGGCGTCGGCGATCTTCTTGTCCACCTCTTCGCGCTTGCGCGCGAGCGCCGTGGCGCGCTCTTCGGCCACGTCAAGCGCCTTTTGCGCGCCCTCTAGATTTGCCTTCGCGGAGTCCTCCAACGCCTTCGCGGCCTTGAGCGCCGGGGACTCGGCCTTTTGAGCCATCAGTTGCTCGGCCACCGCGAGGTAGTCGGCATCCTTCGCGCCCGCGGCCTTCATAGCCTCGATAAAGTTCCCGATTTGCTCGGGGTTCAGTTTGCTGAATTCGGGGTTGTTCAGGACGGCCGCGAGTTGCTGAAGCGCGGACATGCCCGAGCCGCCGGGAACGGGCCCGGCCATGTTGAACGGGTTGGCCGCGCCGAGGTTGCCAACGCGGCCCTCGATGGCCGCTTGATTCATCAGCAGTTCGCCGGGCACGACCATGTTGCTACGCGCCTGCCCGCGCTCCTGAGCGCGCGAGAGGAACGCCGAGAAGCGCGAGAAGCCACGGCCGGGGGTGCCGCCGCCGACAGAGGCGGCGATGCCGCCGATGGTCGTCGAGATGCCCGACGCAAACGAGCCGACGGCGTCGCCGATGGTGCCGCCGACCTTGCTGGCCGCCTGCCCGACGATGCCGAATAGGTACTGAATGGCCGACGCGCCCTTTTCCTTGAACGTCTCCCAAACGCCGTCCCAGAGCGTTTCAAACAGTTGCGGCAGATCTTCAAGCCGCAAGCCGTCGATGATCTCGCGCACCTGATTGCCCCACGCGGAGAGGCCGGACACCACTTGCCGGATCTGCTCGGCCACGCCGCCCGCGAGCCGCTCGGCAAGCCGGGAAACGGCATCGATGATCGGTTGCAGGCTCTGGAGCAGTTCGCCGAACACGGGCGCGAGTTGCCGTCCGACGTTCGCCGCGAGGTTTGAGAACGAAGCCGAAAGCCTGTCGAGGAAATCGGCCGTGGTGAGCGCGTCTTTGTCCAAACCCTTCGACCGGGCTTGGTACTGCGCGAAAACCTCGTTGACCAACGCGGTGCGGCGCTCTAGGTCGCTGAGGCTATCGGACGTGCGGCCGAGCGTCGCCGCGTACTTGGACATCACCTTTTCGAGGTCAACGGTGATGCCGAGGTTATCGAGGATGAGTTTGGATTCGCGGCCGATGCCGAGCGCCAACGATTCAAGCGCCGCCGCGGCATCGAGGCCGACGGTGCGGCCGAGGAATCTGGCCACCTCGGCCAGTTTCGCGAATTCCTCCACGCTCGACGCGGCACCAAGCGCGGCCGCGCGGTTGGCCTGAACCATGAGGTTCGTGTCGGAAATCGTGCCCTTGGTGGCCTCGCGGAGCACGCCGAGCGCTTCGGGCAACGTGTTGCCCGTGATCTTCGCGAGTTTTTCAAACGACGGCGAAACGGCCTCTTGTTTCGAGAACGCGAGCAGCGAGCCTATGGCGGCCGCGCCCGCGCCTAGCAGGCCGATTTTGATGGCGTCAACGAGTTTGTCGGCGATAGCCGCGCCGAGTTCCGTGGCGGCCGTTAGAACGCCGCCCGCGGCGCCTGCGGCCGCGCGAACGCCGCCGCCCAGCGCGCCACCGACGAGCGGGATGCCCTCGAGCGCGCCGCCGACGATGTCGCCGCCGCCGCGAACGGCCGCGCCGCCGAGTATGCCCGTGGCACGGAACGCGCCGCCGAGCGGGTTGCCGGAGAAGAGCGCCTGCCCGGCCGGGCCGATGGCACCACCGATGCCCGAGACCGCCGAGCCGATGCCCGAGCCGACGCCGCGGAGCGCGTCGCGGAGCGCCGAGCCCGCGCGCCGCGCGCTCTGCGTCAATTGCGTCTCGATGGTGCGGCTAAGGGTCACCACGACTTTCGTGGACGCCGCCGCGGCCGCCTTGAATGAGTTTTCGAGCGCTTGCCCCGATTTCTCGACTGCATCCGTCAGGCGCTTCGATGCATCGTCGAGGCGTTTGAAACCGTCCTCGACCTTCTTGAATTCCGCGCCGAACGCGCGCGCGCCGCCTGCCATCGCGGCCAAAAGCCGCGTTTGCCGCTCTAGCAAGTCGGTGACGCGCTTGATGCTATTCGGGTCGAGACCGCTTGCCCCAGCCGACGATGCCGGGCTTGGGCCCGCTCCCCCCGACTGGCGCTTGATCGTGATGTTGAGTTCCGCCACCGACTGCTCCGAGGTTCGACACCACCGCTAGGTGGTCGGCAACGCACAAAAGGCCGAGCACAAGTCTATAGGTAACCGCAAGACGTTCGGGCTGTTCGCGAAGGCCGCCGGGAAATGGGAAGTCGCCCGTTTTCGATGCGTGCACGAGATCGAGCGCCGTGCCGTAGTGCTTGCGGTCTTTCGGTGGCGGCTTGCCGAGGCAGAAATGTTCCACCTCGGCAAGTATCAGTTTGGGGCTTCTTCGCCGTCCTTTTGCTGCTCGTCCATGAAGTAGAGAATGCCTTGCGTCAGCCGCTCGACGGGCTTTGAACGCTGGCTTTCCATCCATTTCTTCCATTTGTCGCCGCTCGATCCGCGGGGCGGAATTCCCTCGTCGCCGCGGTCAACGTAGGCCGCGAGCATCAGCGCGGTTGTTTCGGGCGCGAGAAGGTCTTTGGACGCAGCGCGCTGCCATGAAGCCTTCGTCCACGCGGAGGCGTCCTTCAGAAAAACAACGCCGAGACCGAAGTCGGAGAGATCGACTTCGGCCTCAAGCCACGACGTCTTGCGAAACCATGCGGGGTGTGCCATAGGCGACACCTTACCACATCAGGTGTTGTTGTCGTTGTAGGCGAGCACGGTGCACAAGTCGGTCTGCCCGGAGGCGAGCCGCGCCGTGCCCGAGAAGGTCACTTGCTTGTAGTCGCCGCCCGAAGACGGCGGCTCCTTCGTCTCGACGTCGAAGAGCGGGACTTCCAGTTGCCAAGCCGTGTTCTTCACGGTGATGGCCGTGCCCGTGCCGTCGATGGCGAACGGGAGCGCCGGGGAAACCGTCAGGACGGCCGAGGCAATCGCGGTGATCTTCGTGACGCAAACCTTATTCGAAGCCGAGTGCACGAGGATGATGTAGTCATCCACGGCGAGGCCCGAGGCGCTCGCCACGGTCACCGAGGTGGCACCCGAGGCCAGCGACTGGGAGCACGTCGTGTCGCCGGACGGCGTCGAGCCGTGGCCCATGACCTTCACCTTGCCCTGACGGAGTTTCCCGAGGCGCGTGAGCCGGAGGTAGTCCGTCGAAGCCATGATGAACGCGCCCGAGATTTCGAGGCTCGGCGCCTTGCGGTAGGCGCGCGTCCACGTGAGGTGCTGGCCTGCGTCGGTGTTGTTGGCGTGGAACGAAACCGAGAGGTTGTTTGAGTAGTTGAGCGACAGGTTGATGAGGTCGGTCGTGTCGCCCTGATAAGACGGCAGCGTGCCCGTGTCGGGAGCCAATTTGAGGTCGATGTACACGTTGCCCGTGGTGTACGGGTCTTGCGCCGGGAACGTCGGCGAAGGCGCCGCGGAGGTGAGCGGCACCTCCTGATTCACGAAGATGCGGTTTTGCAAACGCACCTCTTCGATGTTCGTGCGGTCGAAGGCCATCGTGAAGCCGTTGAACAGCACGCCGCGGAGCGCGCGGCCCGTGTCGGTGTTTGAGCCCGTGCCGCCGAAGCCCGACGTGCCCGCGCCAATGGTGCCGTTCCAATACTGCTCGATGCCGTGGTACGACGGCAGGCCGTTCGTCTTCGTGAGCGTAGCGTTGAGCAGGAAAGAGATGTTCTCGGGGAACATGGGCGTTTCCAAGGTGCCCTCGGCCGCGTTGCGCGAGGTCATGACCTTGTACTTGACGCCCGGATCCTTGTGCTCGGTGTCGATGGCCTTGGCCGTGATCGTCTCGCCCGCCTTGAGGCCGTCGGTGAAGATCGGCACGTAAAAAGGCGCGGTCGTGTTGAAGGCTTCGGTGCGGCTGGTCGGCGTCGAGTTGACGTTCGCCCGCAGATACATCATGTCGTTGAGAATGTCAGCCATGTTTCACCTAGTTGTAGATGCGTCGAGGCCCGCGCAAGGTCAGCACGCCCGTCCAGAGGTAGGCCCGCGGCGGGCCTTGCCCATTGGTCAGTAGCGGCACGATCTCGCGGGGCACGAGTTCATATTGCCTGATGGTGGAAGAGCCAAGGTTGGAGCCGCGGGCGGCTCGGTTGTACAGAATTCCCAAGAGCACGTCGGCGGCGTTCTCGATGGCCGCGGTGCTCGCCGCGCCCTCGGCCGCGCGGTACATGATGGCGAGCGGCACCGTGACGTATTCGTAGTACTGGCCTTCGACAAAAGCCTCGTGGCCCATTGCGCCCATGCGCGCGCAAATGAGCGGCAGGCGGTCGGACTGCAAGAGTTGCTCGATGTCCTGCGGCACGATGTTGCCGTCATAGAAACGGAATTCGGTTAGGCCGAGCGCGGTGTACGCCGTCTTCGTTTGCAGATAGGCCCAGAAGTCGGCCTGCATGTCCGTCCAAGGTGAGGTCACGTCGAAGCCCTCGGCAGCACGTTGCTGTTAAGCCATTGTTCAATAGTGGCGTCGAGCACCTTATCCAAGGCGCGGAGATCCCAGATTTTCGCGTCATCCTCGTGCCCGACCACCGCGCCGAACGGGTCGCGCATTTCGCGCTGGAGCGGCCCGCGGTAGTTCTGATGCGGGTCGATGTTCGCCGCGAGCGGCCGCGTCCACGTGAAAAACGTGGTGGCCTCGGCGAGCGCGCCCGTCCAAAAGTACTTGGCCCAAATCACACCGTTGGCCGAAGGGTTTGCGTAGTAGCCGAAGCCTTGCTGCCGGGCGTCCACGGTGATGCCCTTGACGCTGCCCATGCCACCTTTGCGCCACCGCTCGGACTGCGATTTGCCGATGCTGTCGCGCGCGAAACCCCAAAAGTCTGACCAGTCCTCTAGGCGCTTGTCGAGTTGCAGCAGCAACGCCATCGCGTCCTGCTCGGTTTCGACGGTGACGTTGGCCACCTAGCGCACCTTCTCGACGGCAATCGTGGAGGGGAAGCGCCGCTCGTTGTAAACCTTCGAACCGTCGAGGCCCGCCACGTAGCCGCGCGTCAAAATCGTCGTGGCCGCGCTGCGCGCCTCGGCCATGAGGAAGTCGGAGTATTTGGCCTGCTCGTTTTGCTCGGGCGAAACCTTCACGAGGTTTTGCCTGATGTACCACGATGATGCGACCTTGAGCCAGATTTGCCCGATCTCGGGCGGCACGCTTGTGAGCGTCCATAGGCTGCGGTCAAAATCGGCAAACATCGTATTCACGAACACGTCGGCCTCGGTTTCGGCCAATGTCGCGCGCGTCGAGACCAACGAGGGGAAACCCTCTAGGAAGTCAGCCGCGGCCACGAGTTTTCCGTAAATGGCCATCAATCCTTCTCGTGCGCAAACCAAGTCACGTATCGGTCTTGGCTTGCAAATTGGCTATTGCTGATCGAGATGGTGAAGCCCGTTTTGCTGATGCCCGTGGCCGTCCACGTCGCGCCTGCGATCTCGTCGGCACCGTTGGTGACGACGAACACGGCCGGAGCCTCGACGAACGGCGTCACGAACGTGACGGCCGTGGTGGCCGAGCCGCCCGCCGAGAAGGTCACGAGCGTTTGGCTGAGTTCCAGCAGGCGGCCTTTGAATCCCACGCTCATGTCGTCACCTCTTGCTGCGAGAGCCAACGGCGTCGGAGCGCCCGGCCCTCTTCGACGGCTTCTTTGTAGTAGATCTCGGGCACGGGCACGAGGTATGAAACGTCCCCAAAACCGAGGCCGAGACTGTCCCAAGCCGACGAAGCCACGCGGCCGGAGTTCTCGCGCGTTTCAATGGTACGCCATTCCTCAAGAGTCAGGACGCGCCATAGGTAGCGCCCCATCACGCCGTCGGGCGCGACCTTGCCGAGCATGTCGCGCGGCACCTCCATGCGGAAGTGCACGATGCCCGCCGCGGTAGCCTCGGACACGATGCGCCGCCGCTGCACGGCGCGGATGTGCGCCGCGAAACTGAGGAAGAGGTTGTTGCGATTGATGCGCCACGCCATCAGAGCGTCCCGTCGATGTAGTTGATGGCCTCGGAGCGTCGGCCTTGGCGCGTGACCAGTCGGTTGACGGTCTCGCGAAATCGGAAGCCCTCGAAAACGGCGTGCCGGGCGATGTTGTCGGCACCGTCTAGGCCGATGTCCTCCATGTCGGCCGAGCGCCGCGTGGCCCTTTTCGCGTCGGCTTGGTTGACGCCCTGAATGGTGACGGGCTCGACGCCGGGCGCGTCGGACGGAGCGGGCGCGGCCTCGGGCGCTGGCTGCTCTGCGCCGGGCGCGGCCTGCTCGCCGGGCGCGCGCGGGCCGGGCGGCTTGGCCTGCGCCTCGTCGCGCTTCGCGATGTCGCGCTTGAGCACCTTGTTGGCGTCTTCCATGGCGCGCTCGATGCGGTCGAGCGCCTTATCCATCGCGGTCTTCTGAAGCCCTAGGACGGGCGCTGCACCCTTCTCCACGTCGGCCTTGGTGTTGCCACCCGCCGGGGCCGGGAGCGCGTCAGAAGCCGCCGCATCGAAGCCCATGGCCGAGCCGCCCAGAGTGCGCGTGACGCTCTTGACGAATACGCGCACGTCTAGCGTCAGTTGCTTGCGGAAGGTCGAAAGTTGGCGGCGCGAAGTTTCGAACGACGTGCCGACGCCTACGGGGAGCGCGGCGATCCGTCGCACGGTCTTCTTGCGGAGCAGCAGTTCAAGCGCGAGCACGGCCGCGAGCGCCTCGCGCCACGAGATGCCCTTTTGCCGCTCGATGTCCTCGATGGCCTCGCGGTGAATCTGAGCGAAGCCCTGCCACGTCATTTCAGCGCCCAGCCGACGACGCCGCGCGTCGTCTCAAGAGGTTCACACTCGACGCCTTCGGGCTGCTCTTCGTAGACCACGCGGCCGTCGGCGGCGAAGCCGAGCACGTGCGATGGCATCACGATGGTGGGCGCGCAATCGTCCACCTGATAGCCGCGGCGTCGCATCCCGTCGATCTGCGCACCGTTGACGTCCACCGATTTCGAGCCTTTGCGCATCCTGCGCGAGGGGTTCGCGCGCTCGGCTTCGCGCTTCTTCTGCGCGTCGGCCGCCGCGGTTTCCTTGAACACGCCGCGGAGTTCGTTGACGTCTCGGCCCGTGGCCTTGACCTCCCACGTGCCGTCAGGGTTTGTGGTTTTTCGTATTGCCACCGCGAAGCGCCTCTTGGATGAGCGCGGCGTGCGCCGGGTTGGCCGCCGATTCGCCGGGGAAGTAGTACGGGCCTTGCTTGTCGGGCGGGGGAAGTTTCTGCGCGGTCACCTTGTCGCCGTTCACGTCGATGAAGATGCCGTCGGCCGCTACGCTGTAGCCCGCCTTCGGCACGTCGCCGAAGTAGAGTTTGGACGCGAGGAAGCACCACGCGACAGAGCGCCTGCCGTCTTCTGGCGCGCAATCGCGGTGGTCGATGATTACTTGCTGCACGGGCCCGGTCTGCGTGTCGCGCTGCGGCAGGCGGCACACGTGCCACCTGTCGCAGCCGCGGTTGTTTGCCGCGGGCTGCGAACAGGTCGGACGGTTGCGGTCGGGAAGTTGCCCGGGCCGCGGCGTGTGGGGGTCAAATTCGCGGAGGATATCTTTGGCCATGGCCCCCACACTATCACATCACGTGGTGACGGTGTAAACGACGCCCTCGGTCGGGTAGATGCAGGCCACGTCGTAGTCGGCCGAAGCCGCGAGGTTCATGGCCTTGTTGTTGCGGTCGTCCCACATCTCAACGAGAAGATCGGACTTCCACGCCATGCCGATGGTGCGGCCGCTGAAGACCATGTTTTGGTACTTGGCCGGGCTTCCCGTCGAGACGATGCACGTGCTGAAGCCGATGCGAACGCCCGCCACGAGGTCGTAGGTGCCAGTCACGGCAGCCGACGAGCCCGCCGCGCCGCGCACCGAAGCCGAGAGGATCGCGCCCGACGAATCCAAAAGGAGATCGTCCCACGCGGAGGTGTGCATGGCCGCGCGCACGAAATCCAGTTGATCCTTCGCCGCCGCGCGAACATTGGCCGCCGCGGCCAAGAGTTTCGCGAGGGACGCGGCCGTGTCGCCTTCGTCAACGGTCGTGCCCGTGAAGTTGGCGTATTCGGCCGCGCAATCGGCGTCCATCTTCACGGCGACGGCCTTGCCGACCTGTTCGCCGTAGACGGCGAAGACGTCGAACGAGTTACGACGGCGCGCCTTGTCGGTGAACGACATGGCCACATCGATTTCGTACGGGGTGAACGACACCTTCGCGACCGTGTCGGCCGAGAACGTGCGCGCGTTGGCTTCGGTGTAAGCCGCAGCCGTCACCGCGCCGACCTTGATGGCGTCGTAGACGTTGCCGGGGCCCGCGAACGGAATTTCGGTGATGCCGAGCGCGCGGAAAATGCGCGCGTTTTCGGCCGCCGCGTACACCTGTCCCTTGATGACGGGCAGCGAGTTCGCCAGCGTCGTGACGGTCATTTCGTTTGCCATGAGATCCTCTCCTTCGCCAGCCATAGGCTAGCCTTTGATGTTGATTCGACCTGCCAAGGCTTGCATCACGAATGCCTGCCGCGCGTTTGAGTCGTTGCCGAAACTGTTGAGTTTCGCCGTGTACTCCGCTTGGCTCATCGTGTCGCCGCCTTGTTGCGTCGGTGATGCCGACGCGGTGCCGCCGCCGCCTCCACGGTTGGCGCTTTGGAGGAGCCATTTGTTTTGGCTCACGTACGCCTTCGCGAAGTCTTCGACTGCAACCATGCCCACCGTCGGATCATCTCGGAAGTAGCGGTTGTCCTCGCCCACCTTGAGGTCGGGTCGAAGGATCCGCACGACGGCCTCGGGGTCGGTCACCCCCAAGCCCGAAACCACCGTCCGAAGGTGCGATTCACGCTCTGCCGTGCGTTTGGCCTCGTCGGCCGCGCGGAGTTGCGTTTGCATGGTCTCAAGGGCTTTTTGCATGGCGGCCAGTTGGTCGCTCGACTTCGCCGGGCCCGACGCCGGCGGCGTCGTCGCGGGTTCGTCTTGCACCGTCTGGAACCGCTGAAGCAATCGTTCCTCAAGCCGCTTCGTGTGGTTCGTGATAGCCGGATTCAGCATCTTGGGGAGGATCCTTTCGAGCGCCGCGGCCACGGCGGCCTCGGTACGCGCGTCGAGATTCTCAGGGCTCCCAGTCTGCTGTGCCGCTTGCGGTTGCCCGCTGTCGCCCTGCGGTTGGGCGTGTGTCGCGTCGGACATGTTGTGAATCTACTTCCGACCGCAAGACCTTCCCTCAAATAGAGCCTAGCACGTCTCCGTTGGGGTCGGCGTCTTCGTCGTAGTCGGCCGCGGCGAGTTCCGTTTGGATGGTCTGTTGCGTCGCGGTGTCGAGGTTGCCGGGCAGTTGTGACGCCACGTAGCCCGCCCAAGTCTTGCGCCACGTCGGGCTCTTTACGCGGTCGTACACGGCGTCGCCGACGTCGGCGATGCGGTCAACAGCCATCATGTCGAAAGACTTCGTGCGAATGATCGAGCCTTCGAACGCGCGCGCGTCGGGCGCGTACTCGGCAGGGGACACGTAGCGCGTGACCACCTCGTGCAAGTGTCGGTCTGCGCTGTCGAGGTTGTCCGTGAGGCGCGACAAGGTCGGCTGCTCTGCCGTCGAGAATGACCACGCCATCGACACGCCCGAGCGCGACGAGCCGCCGCCGGACTGCAACACGGAATTCGGGTCGATGCCCGCGAGGTTGAAGCCTTGACGGATCGCCGAGTCAATGAGGTTTTCCCGAATGTCCATGCCCGTCGCGTCGAGCGCGAGGTACTTGGCGTCGGAGTCGGCGTCGGCGGGCAGTTTGATGATGTGCGAGGCGTCGGCCGCGATCTCTTCAAGGTCTTGGTTCACCTTGAGCACCAGTTGCGGCGAGCCGTGGAGGTACGACGCAAATGCCTGATCGGAGTCGAAGGAAAGTTTGCGAAGGTCGGCGCGACTGATTTCGTCGATGTAGGAACGGCCGTGCATATGCCCGAGTTGATGCGCATAGAACGGCACGACGGGCACGAGGCCGAGGCGGTGCTCCCATTCGACGGTCAAGACGGGGTCGCGGCCGTTCTTTTCGTCTTCGACGCTGAGGCGGTATTCGCGGCCGCCGACGCGGTCGAGGATGCGCCAGATGCGCACGGCCTGCGCGGTCGCGAGCGGCCCGGCCTGCTCGATGATCGAGCGCTTGAGCACAATCCATTCAAGGCGGCCTGCGCGGTCAACGCTCCAGTTCAGGGCTTCTTCGGCCGTCCAGACCTCGGCGAATGGGAGCGGCTCGGCCGCGCGCGAAGGCGCGGGCTCGGCGAGCCGCGGCTTGTCCACCACGAGGAAGGCGATGCCCATGGTCAGCGCTTCGCCGAGCGCCTCGCCGAGCAGTTTGTCAACGGTCTTCGATGCGCCGTCGGCTTGTGCGTCGAATGCGGCGAGTTCGTCGGCATACTGCCCGACGTACTGGCGATTCGGCGCGGAGCGCGTGAGCGCGCCGCAAATGCGGTTGATGGCCGGGCCTGAATAGCCGAGCGATTGCGTGAGCGCGAGCCGTTGAGTGTAGGCCCGCTGGGATTCGTACTCCCCCTGCGGCAGCCACGGGCGTTTCTGCTCTTCGGTTTCGAGGCCGCCAGTAAAGGCGCGGTAACGCAGCCAGCGGTGCACCTGTGCGACGTACACCGGGTGCTTTTGGTCGAGGGTCTTTTTTAGGTCGCTCATGTCATTCCATAGCGTGGCTGCGCACGGAAGGCGCTTGGCCCATGATGCCGCATCAGCCAATACCCTAGCGCGTCGGAGGCGTGCGTTAGGGCGGCGTCGCGCTTGTCGAGGCTGCCGCCGTCGTCCCATTTGACGCGCTCTAGGTCTTCGATGAGGCGCTTGGCCGACGGGTCGATGGCCACGCGGTCGCGGCCGAAGAGCCAGTTGACGGAGTTGACGCGGTCAACCTGTCGCGGGTTGGACGCGAGCACATCGAGCCGCGGCGCGAGCGGTCGAAGCGCCTGCATGAGGATGGCGTACGTCGTCGTGCCCGTTTGGACGTTGCGGGCCGAGCCCGCCGCGTCGCCGTAGATCGAGACGCCGGAGCGGTGCGCCGCGTAGCGCTCGACGAGCAGGCGGGCCATGTCCTCCACGGAGGCGTTGTCCAAGACGTGCTCGGCGACAACGCGGAGGTGCCCGGCCACCTCTTGCCCGACGACGCAGCAGAGGGGCGTGACGTTGAAGTCAAACGCCAGCGCAAGCCGTTCGCCGGGCTCGATGGCGCACGGCCGGACGTGGCGGCCGCGGTCGAAGCCGACGTAGGCGCGCGTGCCGTCGAGCGTCACGAATTCGCCACCGAGTTCCTGCGCGAGCATGCGTTCGGAGTAGGTGGCCTCAAGCGCCGAAAAGTAGTCCGCGCTTAGGTGCGTGTTGTCGCGGCTCGTGGCGCGGATGAGGCGGCAATCCGGGTTGGCGTCGGCCACGTGCCGCTTCCAGACGTGGTCGTAACCGTTGGGCGTCGTCGTCCAGAGGTAGCGCGGTCGGTCTACCTTGCGGCAGCGCATGCGGCCGAGCACGACGTTGACGGCCTCGGTCGAGGCGTCGCGGACTTCATCGGCCCACCACGAGCCGAATTCGGCACCGCGGAGCATGTTGTAGTTTTCGGTCGAGCGCACGCGGATGAGCGCGCGTTGCGGCCCGATGTAGAGGTCACCGTCGCGCTTGTGCCAGTCGAAGTCTATGCCGAAATCCTCGGCCGCGCCGAAGAGTTGCGGCATGACGGCGTCTTTGAGTTGTTGGTACGAATTGGCCGTGGCGAGGTGAATGGAAGTCGGATAGGTCAGCGCGCGCACCATGAGCCAGCGCGCGCCAAACCACGTCTTCCCGCCGCCGAGGCCCGTGACCATGGCCACGTAAGGCTCGGCGGCCGTCATGGCCTTCCATTGGTGCGGCAGCAGGTCGAGCCGGACGGTCACGCCTTCGGCGGCGCCTGCTGGATGATGATGGTCGGCGCGGCCGTCGTCGGCTTGTCGTTGTCGTTGGGGTCGGGCAGGCCCTGAGACGCGCGGCGCACCTCGGGGTCGAGGCGGTCGGTGAGCCAGCGCAGCGTGGCGAGGTCGCCGGACTGGATGGCGGCCACGCGCGCCAAACGCAGCATTTCGAGGCTGCTCGCGGCCCTCGCGCGCGCGCACGACGCGCGAAAAGCCGGATCGGCCGCCTGCCAGTCGTGCGCGGTGCGGGTTGCCACGCCCGCGAGCATGCAGGCGGCATCGAACGTCGCAAGCGGTTCCCGCAGATTCTTGAGGATTTCAGCCTTAGCCGCCGCGTTCGGGTCGTTCTTGATCTTTTTGATTTTCCCGGCCATCGGTGGGCATTGTCACGGTATCGGCGAGGAAGCGCAAGAATGAATCGACGGACGTTGCCACAAATCCGAGGCCGCCGCATGCGTTGAGGTCGGCCAGAAAAGCGCGCTGTTCGGGCGTCGGAAACTCGCCGGGCACCTTGACCTCGACGGCCATGAAACGCCCGTCGGTGAGAAATCCGATGAGGTCGGGCGTGCCCTTCGGCGCGCCTTGCACGATGCTGCCCGCAAACGATTTGAACGTGCCGGAGTTGACGCGAAACACCCGCCCGATGGCGGGGTGCTTCCGCGCGGCCTTGACGATGGCGGCTTGAATCTCGGATTCCTTGACGGTGCGCGGGTTGGGCATGACCTACTCAAGACGCTGAGCAAAAATACTCAACGTCGCGAGCGTAACCGACCGGGCGAGGCCGCCGCAGAGCCAAAGCCCTAGGACGGCCTATAATCGATTCCTGCCCTCGGTTGGTGTGGTCGGACGTCTCGGCCCCGCCGAAGCCCCCATAAGGCTCCCTGAAGCCCCTGAAGCCCGTTTGCGCAGCCGCTCGACGATGTCGGCCACCTGTTCCGGCCGGAGGCGGCTCCGTTCCTCGACGGGCGGCAGGGTCGCGAGCGGGTCAACGTCGAGCGCGGCTTCCCGCCGCACGGCGGTGACCGCCGCAAAGAGCGCCGCGGTCGGATTCGTCACGGCGGCCTCGAGGCGCAAGACGCGGTCAACGGCCTTGGCCAGTTCGCCGCCGTCGATGTCGCGGAGCGGCGCGGCGTGCACCGCGAGCGTCGAGGGGTCGAGGTCGAGCCGGAAGGCTCGGCAAACGAGTGCAACGGCTTGGACGGCGTCCATCAGACGGTCTTTCTGCCCACAAGTCGGGCAACGGGGTTTCCGGCCTCGGCAGCCAAAAGCGTTCGCGCGGCGTCGAGCGTGTCGGCGCCTTTGACGGTCGCCGCGGAGTGCTGGCCGCGTTGGCCCGAGTCGTACGCGCCGATCTCGACCCGTTCGAAGTTCTCGGGCCGGAGCACCCAGCCGAGGGAAGCCGTGAAGCGTTTCGAGCCGTTGAGGGCCGGGGAGCGGTTGACCGTTTCGAACACCTTGCCCCAGTCGAGGTCGGCGCGATCCACCCGGGCCACGGCCTTGACGAGGTTGGCCGTGACGGCCGGGGCGGGCGGCATGCCGGGGGCCGCGGCCGAGTTCCAAAGCGCCGCCACCTCGCGCGCGCGCGCACCCGCGTTCACGCTCACGCTAGTGAGCGTATCTCTATCTCCCTCTCCTTCTCCTTCTCCGGCCCTAAGCGGGGGGTTTAGGGGCGCCCTAAGCGGGGGGTTTAGGGCGGCCCTACGGGCCTCGTTAGGTAGCGCCAAGCGGGTCACACGTTCAATGGATTTCCCGCGCAAAACGTCACATTTCGGATTTACCAAGCGCCCGTCATCGGTCGTTTTGAACATCCCTTGAAGCGCTTTGAGGGAGCGCCTCAACGTCTTTTCAGAGATCCCTGAAAGGCGGCTCAAAATTTTTGGATCGGCGTTGATCGAGCCTTCACGCCATTGAAACCACAGCAGCACGATGAACACGTAACGCACCTCGATGTCGAGCGCGGCCACCCGTTCGTCGTTGAAAAACGCATCGCCGTAAAACGGCATCCATTCCTGAATCTTGTGCTTCGACATGCTTCTCCCCTTCGGTCGGTAGCCTAGGCTATCAGCCATTCCGCGACAATGTCACCGAGTTCGGCGTCGAGGTCGTCGTGCCGTTTCAGGTACTCGCGGCCGTAGCGGTCGAGCACGCCTTCCACGGTCTGGCCGATGCGTTCGCCGCGCGCCCAGAGCCGTTCGGGCTGTTCCTCGCCGACGACGTGCCGGAGCCACCATCGGCCGACAATGGCCGCGTACTTCTTGCGCATGGCCTGCGGGTAGGTCACCTGTCGAATCTCGGTGCGAAACTCGGGCACGAGCCCGCGCACCTCGTCGGGGTGGTCGGCTTCGAAGATCGCGCCGACGAGCAGCCAGCGCGGCCAGTCGGTCACGGCCTGCTGGTGGAGGGTTTGTAGGCGGTACTCGAGCGGGCACGCGCCGCCTTCCCAACGCGCCTTCGATTTCTTCGACCAAACCGTTTTCACCTCGATGCCGTGCGTCCCCCAACGCCCGTCGGGCGTCGCCGCGAGCCACGGGAACGCCTTGCCGCGCATCGTGGCCAAGTTCGTCTCAAGCGCGCCAAGCGGCTTCGGTTGGTCGTCGCTCGGTTGCAGCGCCTCGGCAAAGCGTTCCAAAATGAGCGGTTCGTAGCGGTTCCCGGCCACGGTGTACTCGTTGCCTTCGTCGTCGGCTCCGAGCGCGCCCAATTTTTCGAGGAACACGGCCCGAGGGTGCACGTGCGCGGAAATGCCAAGCACCGCCGCGGCCTCGGAAGCGCACACGGCGGTCTTGCGGTCAAAGTTCGGGTCGAACGTCATGGTTTGTAGTGCTCCTTCAGCACGGGGAAAGATTCGTACAGGCGCGCCGCGTAGCGCGTCCAAGTGTTCCGTTCGTGCATGCGTTGCACGTACAAGAGTTTCGGGACGTGCACGATGCGGCCGACCTTGTAGAGCCGCACCATGAGGTCGTAGTCGTCGGCCCAAACGAGGTCGCGGTAGCCGCCTGCGAGGTCGTAGCCGCGCCGCGTGAACGCGCGCACGTGGTTTGGGCATACTGGCATATGCTCGATCACGCGCCCGGCCGAGCACGTGCCATTGACGTCGGGCGCGCTGGCAACGTCGATGGCCCGGCCGCGCCACACCTCGGTGCGGTAGTGCCAGTCCGGCGATTTGTAGCGGTTGCACGTGCCCGTCTCGGGGTAGTACTCCGAGAAGTCGGAGTAGGCCATCACGGCTTCCGGGTGCGCGCGAAACGTGCCCAGCAGGCTCGTGACGGCGTCTTCGGTGAGCCAATCGTCGTGGTCGAGTTCCACCAGATAGTCGCCGCGCGCGAACGCGCACGCCGCGCGCTTCAGGAAGCCGATGCGGTTAACGGGATTCATCGGAAACACGCGCACGCGCGGGTCTCGGTAGTTGTGCAGTTTGAACACGGTGCCATCGGTTGAGCCGTCGTCCACCACCACCCATTCCCAATTCGACCACGTTTGCGCGCGCACGGTTTCGTACGTCTCGTCGATGAATCGCGCCGCGTTGTGCGTGGCCGTGAAGATCGAGACGAGCGGCAACGAGTTGTCCGTGTCGCGCAGTTGCCTGAGGTGGTTGGCCTGCGATAGGTCATCGATCTCGGCCGCGGTCGGCATGGCCTCGCGATGCACCCAGTAGCGTCGAAGCCAATACGGCATGCCGTTCATGCAAGACCGATCCCACGAGGCTCCGACGGTCACGATGACGGAGTAGGTGCGGCCGCAGAGGAAGCCGCGCGCCTCATGCTCGTGGCAAACGTCCACGCGGTGCGTCTGCGCGTCGCTGTAGTCGGGCTTTTCGGCCAAGGCGGCCTCGGCTTGGCAGATGACCAGCGCGCTATGCATCGACGGCTCCGAAGAGGTCTTGCACGGGGTTTCCGTGGTTCCATAGGTTGATGGCCTCGACGACGCTGGCCGTCGTCTCGGTGCGTTTGCCGCACGGCTCGCAAACGTATGCGAACGGCCGCGCCAGTTCGTTGCGGTAACGAATCTCGGGAAGCCCGTTGCACGTCGCGCACGGGTTGGTCTTGCGTTTGTTCATGGGGTGTCCTTTTGTGGTTGTCAGTTCGCCGCGAATCCGGCCGCGTCGGCCGGACGGTCAGACGAGCGCGGTTTGCCGCAGCATCCGCGCGCGGTATTGCGCGCGCTTTGCCGCGCGGTACGCCTCGGCCGCGGCCGGGTCGGCCATGACGCGCAGCCGGAATTTCCGCGCCGCGGCTCGGCCGGAGGCGCGCTTTTTGTCGAGGTAGCCGGGCACGGCCTTCATGGCCGCGTGATACGCGCGCGCGTAGACCGCGTGCGCCGCGCGCTGCTTTGGCGTGCGTTTGGTTCCTTTGCCTGGCATGTGGTTCCTTACTTCTCGGCCTGCTTTTTGATTAGGTAGTTGCGGTGTTTGCGCGCCGCGTATGCCGCGCGCTTGGCGGGGTCGGCCATCGTCTTGTGGTAACTGAGCACCTTGCGCTTCAATCGGTTTTCGTACCACCCGAAAACCTTGTCCTTCATGGTGTGGTAGTAGGCTCGGTCGTACTCACGCCAGCGCGCAATCTGCTCAGGCGTCGCCTTGTAGCCTTTGCGTGGCATTAGCCGTCCTCCTCGACGCCGTCACGGACGCGCCGCAAGTCCATGCCGTCGTTCCTGTCGATTTCGAAGGCCGACAACATGCGTTGTTCCATGAAGCGGTTGAAAAACCGCGTGAAGGCCGCGTCGTCGAGCAGTTCAAGGCGGCTTCGGGTCACGTTGAAGACCGACCAAGAGTCGGGCCGACGCCGCACCTCAAACACCTCCATGCAGTACGTCAGGAACATCGACGGCTCGTGGTAGTTCGATTGTTGCGCGCCTTCGATCTGGTCTTTGATGACGTCGGCGGGGTTGCGGGGTTCGCTCATGACTTCTCCTTTTGTTCACGTTTTTCTTTTTTGATCAACTGCTGACATGCGTATGTCAAAGTTTCGAGGGTTTTGAAAAACTCCTCGCCCGTGATTTTTTTGGGGGAGACGAACACGCGCGATTTTTCTACCAACGGAAACTCGGTTCCAACGAACAGTTCAAAGTTCAAACGGTTGTCGGTTTCGTGCAATGTCAGCACTAACTTCGGAACGAAGTTTTTTTGTTTTTCGCGGAGTTCCAGTTCTTCTTCAGGACTCACGGTTTCACCTCCCTCAGCCGCCGAATCTCGGCGGCCGCGGCCTCCATGGTTTCGGCGAAACGGTCGGGCCATTCGGCCGTCTCGCGCACGTAGTAGCGCTTCACCTGATTCAACGAGCCTTCGAAGACGAAGCACACCGAAATGACGTCGTCCATTTTCTCGACGACGATGCGCAGTTGCGGGCCTTCCTCGGCCGAGCGGAAATCGGCCGCCTCGCCGATGTCGCCGAAGGTCACGGGGTCACCTCCTCGACGATGCCCGAGCGGATGAGGCGCGCCGCGCCGCGGAGGATCGCGGCGGCTTCTTGGTCGGGAATGGTCACCGAGCGCCTCGACGCCAGCGCATCGACGACGGCCGCGAGCATTTCGCGCATGTCGTCGCGTTCGAACACGCGCCGCAGTATCGGCCGCTCGTCGCCGTCGCGCAGGCCGGAGCAGAACGCATCGAGCACGAGCCCGAGTTGATCGGCCAGCGCGTGCAGGCGGTCGGCGCACGGCTGGCAGCACGCGCCATTGGTGTGCCACGAAAGGGTCAACGTGTCGTCAATGTTGACACTCAGCGCGGCCGTTTGGTGGTCGATGAGCGGGTTGCGTTTGCAGGCGGTACAGATCACGTCTTCGGCTCCTTCTTGGCTTTGGCGATGATGCGCCATAAAGGGATGATGTTGAATTCCTCGTCGTCGGTGTGCTCGACCTCTCGGAGGTCGTCTTCAATCTCAAGCCGGAACGCCTCGGCGTCGGCTTTGATGGTCTCGTCACCCGCGAGCAGGCGCCCGATGAGCCAGTCGGCTTCCTTGAGCAGCAGCGCGATGGAGTTGGGCGAGCGGTAGCGAAGATTCATTGGCCGTTGTCCTCTTGGAAACGCTCAAACCAAATCTCACGCGCGCGCATGACGTTGGCGAGTTTCCGTTTCATGAGTTTGAACGTGAATTCGTCTCGGCTTCGTTTGTCGCCGCGCGGGAACGCCATGCGCAGAGCCTGCGCGAGGATGTTTTTCTTGAGTTCCAAAATGGTCGCGTCGATTTCCCGAACGTCGGCCTTGGCCGCGATCACCTTGGCTGGGGTCAGGGCGTGCCACGTCATGCGTCCACCTTTTGGCCCGTGGCCTTCAGGAAGAGGAAGTAGCCGATGCAAACCAGCGCGATCAGCACCGCGAGGTCGGCCGCGAAGCCCGCGAAGGCTTCGCCGATGGTGTTGGCGATGTCGTTCATTTGGTCACCGTCCTGAGTTTCATGTTGGCCACGCGCGCGCGGTTGACGAGTTCCGTGCGCGCCTTCCACGCGGCATCGGCGATGCCCCTGGCGTTGATGCGGAAATCCATGCCGTCGATGTGGCAGTTATAGGCCACGCCGTCCACGGTGACGACCGCGGCTCCGTCGTACTTGCCATGCCGCAGCACGACAAACGCCGTGCGCGTCGAAACGTCGATTTTGATGGTGTCGGTCTTCATGTGGTTCCTTACTTGGTTCGGATGATTTGGCGGTCGCCAGCGCGGTAGGCGTCGAGCGTCGGCACCTTGAAGCAAACGTCGGCTTCCTCGCGGCCTTCGGCACCCGTCGAAGACTTGCGCCACGAGCCTCCGCGGGGTTGGTCGTGGTCGCTGACGCGCACGACGAGCATGGATTCGTCACGCTCAACGGTGATGTATCGAGAGTCGCCGAAACTGCCGCGCGAATGCGTCACCGTCCAGCCCTTCGACATGTACAGGTTCTTGAGGTCGTGCACGCACGTGTCGAGGAAGTCGAAGTAGTCCTCTTCGGTCGCCGCGGTTTTGGCCTGCTCACGCTCGGCCTCGGCCTCGTCTTGTGCCGACTGGCGCTCTTCGGCGAGGAAGGCGCGCAAGCCGCGCTCGCCGTGCTCGTTGAGGATGTCGTTGAGCAAGTCGCGGTCGATGTGGCGCGCCGCGAGGAATTCGAAGTCGTCTTGGCTGAGGATGTTTTCGATGTTCATGGTGGGGATCTTTCGGCGGGGGTGCTGGGCGCGCCCGAAGGCGCGCCCGGTTTTGAATCAGGCCGTGACGAGAACCTTGCAAGCCCAGACGACGAAATCGTGGAGGTCTTGCGACGTTTCCTCGGTGTAGGCCACGATGCCGCAATCGGTCGCCGCCTGCTTGAACGCCGAGATCGGCTCAACGTCTTTGTCCATCAGCGCGATGCCGTAGTTGAAGGCGGCGACGTACTTGCGGGTCTTCTCGATCTTGTTCATGGTCTCGGTCGTCATGGTGGGGTTCTTTCCGCGGTGCGCAGCACCGACATGAGAAGGATAGACGCTACGCTATGCTAGCGCAAGCCCACCAAATGAAAAAAAATGCGACCCCTCGACAAGAGGGGCCGCGAGCGGTCGCCGTTGAGGTGGTTATGCGATCGAGAACAGGTTAGCCGACGACCGTTTGAAAGGTGTCCGCGCGCGGGGTGCCCGACGCCGTCGGGCCTCCGATCCCCACCGAAGCCCGCGCGCGAACGTGTCAGAAGGGGATGTCGGCGTCTTCGGGCTCGGGAAGGCCCGTGGGCGGCCCGGAGAGCCTCGCGGCCGATCCGGCCGACCGATCAGCCGAGCCGGGCGCGCGAACGCTCCCGGAGGCGCGGGAGGCGCTCACCTTGAGGTTGGTGAAGCCGTTCTTGCCGGGCGTCACGTCGATGACCACCTCCCGGCCGAGAAGGTAGCGCCGCACGTACGGCGAATCCGGCCCACCGAAGTGCTCGGGCTCGACGTGGTCGCGGGTCAGGTCTTGCAGTTCCTTCGTGGAGCAGCAGGCCGCCACGAGGTTCTGAAACTTCCAGATGAGCGTGCTGGCCGTCGCTAACGGCACCTTGTCGAGCGCTTCGCCTTCGTCATTCGCGAAGATCACGAGCGCGGCCGGGTTGCCCATCTTGTCGGTGACAGGCCCGGCCTTCGCCTCCGTGATGAAGCGCTTGACGGTCACGACGTGGCGGCCGACGCCGAGCCGGGCGCGGTCGCCGCCCGTTTGGGCGGCGTCGGTCGGCTTTTGGATGTTCGTCCAGTCCATGGCTCAGTCCTTTCCCGCCAAGGCGGTGAGTTTCGCGAGCGCCTTGGTGAGCGCCGCGGCGTTCGTGCGGTTGGCATCGACGTGCGCGCGAGCCTTGCCCGTCGGGTCGTCAACGACCTCAAGCAGCCGCAGGCATTTGGCGAACAGGTCGGCCGCGTCGTCGGCCTTCGGCCCGAGTTCTGCCCGCATCGAGGCGTATGCCGCGAAGTCGGTCGAGATCGTGGCCGGAGCGCCGCGGAGTCGGCATTTGGCGTCCCACGCGCCCGGTGCCAGCCGGATCACACGGCGGCCCGTCACGGTCACCTTCTCGTCTTTGTTTACTTGGTGCTCGATGTCCGCGAAGCCGATGGTGTCGCACCACGCGGTCACGACGCCCACGGCCTTCTGGTGAATCGCGAGTTCATGTTTGGTGTAGTCGAGGCCCGACGGGTTGGTGATGTTCCTCACCGCGGAATGCCCGAGCAAGATCACCTCGACGCCACGAGCGCGGAGGCCGTCGAGCGCGCGCAAGAGTTCGCCGAACGTGTCGAGCGCCGCCGCGTAGCCCTTGCCGTAGCCGGGCGCCTCGATGGTGTCCCAGCCGTACTTCTTGCAGACCTCGGCGTGGATGAGTTTTTCGAGCGCGTCGATGGTGTCGATGACGACGGTTTTGTAGTCGGTCGGCACGGCCTCGATGGCGTCGATCACCTCGCGGTAGGTCGTCGGGTGCACGCGGTCAACGTCGAGCGCGTTGGTGCCGTGCTCGATGTCGAGGAAGAGCGGAGACGGCGCCCCGGCCGCGAAGGTGGATTTCCCAACGCCCGGGCGGCCGTAGATGAGGATGCGGTCGGGAGCCGATTGACGGCCTTTGGTGATGTTCAGTTTCATGGTGGGGATCTTCTTGCAGTTACTGGCTCACGGTCGCGATTTGCGCGCCCGTTAGGTCGCCGTCTGAGATTTCCAAAATCTTGCAGACCGCGGCCCGATGGTGATTTTTCACGCGCAGCCCGTCGAGCCAGTTACGGGCCAAAGCGTGACTCACGGCCACGGAGGCCGCGAATTGTGTAACCGTGAGGCCGCGCGCCGCGAGCAAGTCTCGCAGCGTCAAGCCTCGTTGTAGTGCGCCGCCGCGCTTGGTTGTCGTCGTCATAGGTATGGAGAGAACGGAATGGAATCAGGGAAAAGATGCAAGCGCGTGCGGCGTTTGACCGTCGCGCGCTACACTAGCCTAGCGCGGAATCGTCGGCAAGGTCGGGCGCAAATTCTCCTCGACCTCGTATGGCATCCGCGCAGCGTCGGCGCAATTCCTGCTCGATCAGCACCTTTTGCCACGGCGTCATGCGCTCATAAAGTTGGCACGCCACGTGGAACATCGCGCGGATTTCTATCGGCCCCCATCGACGCCAATGGCCGATGCCAGCGCGCCGGGCCGCGAAGAACACCGAGCCCATCGGCGCGTCAGCATTTGGCCTTCTCGTCTGGTGGCGGCTCAAGAAGTTCTCTCGGCAGGATCTCGACGATGGCCATAATGCAATCGAGCCGGAAGGCTTGGTAGTACGGCGCACGGATTTCCAAAAGCCGCGGTTCGATGATGCCGTCCTCGTTGCACGCCAACGAGTTCTTCAGGTTCGGCGCGGTTTTGCTGCATGCGACGATCTTCGTGCCGTTTTCGAAGTAGATTTGGAAGATGCGCGCGCCGTCCCAGTCGCGCGGGTCGTCGGTGTAGGCGTAGCGCGCCGCGTATTCGCTGAAGGTGTGAATGTCCTCAGAAGGTCGAGGCCCGTGGCCGTCGGTAGCACCTCGATCCGTCGGGTTTTCGGCCATAGGAGCACCATGTAGTCGGGGTGGTTGTTTTCGTTCGTGAATCCGTTTTCGAGCGCGTAGTCGTCGAGCGCGGCGACCTTGTACGCGCCGACTTGTACGCCGTAGCGCATGCGGCCTTTGTGCCGCAGTTCGGCCACGCCCGAGCGGTGTGTGTGCCCCGCGCATATAACGTCGGCGTCACCGTCGTCGAAGCGGTGGGCCTTGCCAACGCCGTGCGCCGGGTTCCAGCCGGAATTGCCCGTCACCTTGTGCCGAAGCCGCACGCGGTACTCCACGTCGCCCTCAAGCACCACCGTGAGGTCGAGTTGATACGGGTGGTACGGAACGTCACGGCAAACGGTTTCCATCACGGTGTCGAGCGCCGCGAGGCCCGTAAGTTTGCCGGAGATCAAGTCGTGATTTCCCGCGCATACGCCGATGAGTTTTCCGTCGGCGTTCAGGCGTTGCAGGAAACGCGCCGCGGCGCGCACCTCGCCCGGAAAGTCCACGGGAGACTTGCGGCCTTCGTGCATGACGGTGCGCCAAATCATGGAGTCGAGGATGTCGCCGATGGACACCGCGAAGAGCCGCTCGGTGCTTTCGAGCGCCTTGACGACGCCCTCAAGCCGCGCGTAGTCCACGCCGACCGATCCGACGTGCATATCCCCCATCACCACGATGCCAATCGGTTCGGAGCCCGTGATGCGGATTTCCCGATGCTGTAGTTCCTCTGCGGCCGTCGCCCGGGCCTTGGCCGCGCCCACGAGCGCCGCCCAGCATTCGTCGCCGTCCATTTCTCCGTGCGGCACCTCGGTCGTCACGTTCGCCGAGAGTTGCGCCATGCGCACGCGCTTCGCGGAGTTGGCAATCGGCGGCCAAGTGTCGGATTCAAGCGCCGCGCGAATCTCGGCCCACGTGCAGCCGTACGCGCGCATGACGGTGGTCTCCGATGCAAACGGCGCCTCAAGCGCGCGCAAGCATGACCGCCACAGATACGGGCTCAACACTTCCGACCTCGACAACGCAAGGCGGTAGGCGCTCTGACACCACCGCCTTAGTTCGGCGTCACTTCGTTGCATTTGCAGCCTTGAGTAGTGCCTTCAGGTCTGCTTCGTGAATCAGGAAGTAGCCCGCGGCGGGTTCCACGGTGCCGATAGTAGCCGTGCCGTCTAGCACGACTGTCACCGAATGCTGCGCGACGCGCGGCCATCCTTTGATCTGGTCTTCGACCGGGTGCAACGTCGCCACAACCACATGCGACGTGCCGCACCCGCCAATGGCAGCACAAGCCAAAACAAGAAGCAGGCCGCTACGTCGGCCGCGCTCAAGCACCGCGGCGATAGGCGTTGCATCCAATGGCGTTTTCCCATGCTGCACCTCGGCGGTCACGCTCGGCCGCGTAGCGAGCCAGCCGAGCACCTCGCGCACGATGGCCACGAGCACGGCCACGATGGCGCTCATTTCTTGCCCGCTACTGCCGCCTCGATGTAGGCGTTGACCTTTTCCGAGCCCCATTCGACAAGCAGGCCCGCGGCCTTTGGGCCCGCAATCGCGAGCGCCTTGGCGGCCGCCTTCTTGCGCGCTTGCGTCTTCTCGTCGTCGGTCAACGTGCCATCGGCCGACGCGGCCTTGAGATCATCGACGTACTCGGCTTTCACGGCCTGCACAGCGATGACGATGGCTTCAAGCGCTTCGGTCTTGGCGTCGTTGAGTTCAAGGCGCTTCCCAATCCATCGCACCGCGATGAGCAGCACCGAGAGCGCCACGGTCAAGATGAGGTCTTGCGTTTCGAGGTTCATTGTTGGTGGTGTCCTTTTGCCACGATGTAGGTGGCCACGCCCGTGAGCACGGCCGTGATGAGGTGTTGGAACAGCGACGCCCACGGCTTTTGCGCGGCCATCGTCTGCTCAAGCGCGCGCACGCTCTTTGCGAGTTCGGCAATCGAGCGCGCGAGATTGTTTTGCGCCGCCTCGATCTGCTTGATTTTCTCGTCGATCACGGCGATGCGGATTTCGGAGTCGGTCATGGCGTCGGCTCTGGGGGCGGCGCGGGTTCGATGAATCGCGGCGCTGCGTTGGCGTCGTACGTCCACCCGGGCGCGCACCGCTCGTCTGCTTCCAGTTGAATCGTGAGCATCTCGGGCCATGGCGAGTCACCGCCGCCCCACACCACAACGTTATCGACGAC